>Ga0209536_100002468_pt1 | contig 30195 bp, 21 predicted proteins | sample DeeMarSeWOR28_12_FD_187461 | JGI IMG/M metagenome (GOLD analysis project Ga0209536, IMG submission 187461) | Marine sediment microbial communities from White Oak River estuary, North Carolina - WOR-2-8_12 (SPAdes) (version 2) | ecosystem: Environmental > Aquatic > Marine > Intertidal zone >...
TTCTTGTACCAGGGAGCCCTGTTCGAAGCCGGATTCGGCTTGGCCATACTTACATAGTCTGGCAGTGCTCCATTACTCATAATTTTTTCTCCTTAATAAACTACCTCGAATATATATACCACCGGCACGCTACCGGATTATTCACGATAAATATAACAGTTGCTCTTCGAGTCAACCAGTTTTTTAACGGATTTGGAGATAAATTTATCCACGGCAAAAAGCAGCTAATCGGTCTGTGGAATTTGAATTCTCTTACCGTCATTCATCGCCGATTCGTGCGCGCAAATCCCTGTCATAGTCCAGTTCGCCGCTGTTCCTGCATCGACTGCGGATTCCCTCTCTTCGACAATCGCACGAACAAACTCGTGTGTCATATGCGGATGAGAGCCGCCGTGCCCGCTGCCCTGAATGAAGGATGTGTGCTCGTGCTCCTCGTCATATACGCCATGCCCCGTAAAAGGAGCGATTTCTTCCGGCAGCAGATGCCCATAGTCCGGAACCTCTACTCTCTCGGCATCCTCATAGCCGGAATAGATGACAGGGCCTTCGCCGGCGGTTTGCTCCCATTCGAACGACAGTTCCGTGCCGTATACGTCGAAACTTTCCCTGTATTGCCTGATTGTATTAAACAGCGACCGGGTCACCTCACAGGCGAGGTCGGAATCGGCGAGTTTGATAAGTGCGGTTTCCGCCGCAAAAGGTGAATTGTATTTTCTGATATAATCTTCCTGAATCCGGCCTGAGCCGTGACAGACTACAGATTCGGCACGCTTTTTCGCAAGACACAACAACGGACTAACGGCATGAGTTGCATAGTGCATCGGTGGAAAACCGTACCAATAATCCGGCCAGCCCGGCAGGCCCATGTTCTGCTGGTGCGAGCCGCGAAGGAACTGTATCTTGCCTAACTTACCTGATTCGACCAGCTCTTTGGCATAGAGAAATTCCCGCGTATAGACGGCAGTTTCCATCATCATATAAACTTTGCCGGATTTCTCTCTCGCCTCGACAAGAGCAAGGCAGTCTTCGGTGGTGGTAGCCATCGGGACAGTGCAGCATGTGTGCTTGCCCGCTTTCAGAGACTCCAGCGACATCCAGGCGTGATCGGCAATAGGCGAAACGACGTGAATTGCATCCAGCTCGTCAATGCCTAAAAGGTCTTCGAACTTTGTGAAGCGCCTTTCTATTCCGAACTGGTCGCCTATTTCGTTGAGGTGCTCCTCGTTCCGCTGGCAAATGGCATAACACTCGGCATCGGGATGCTTTTGATAAATAGGAATGAATTCAGCTCCGAATCCAAGCCCGACAACAGCAACTTTTACCTTGGCCATCGGCTATTACTCCTTTCCGGCTCCATTTCAGGGCCCCTTGTGCTCAAAGATAACACAATATATAAACCGAAAGCCTATCACTACGGATAAGGCTTTAATCTGAGTCAGGATTTTCGCAAAGTATATAAAAGAACAGCCAATAAGGTATCTATTTTATTGCTGTAGCCCGAATTAACAGGAAGGTATGCACGATAACAACCACCGTAAATATATAAGCTATATACCGGTGGAATCCTAAAAGAAGTTCCTGCCAATGCGTTCCGAATAAGTGAAACATGCTAATAACAATCGAAAGAGCCAGCGGTAAAGTTAAAAAGATAATCAGCCAGAACGTTATTTTCTGGCCGAGACCTGAATTTTTGCTCTTCGCAGTCTTGTCGACGCTTTTGACCGAAGTAATGCGCTGAACAATACGCTCAAACCACGGCCAATCGCCGGCGGTAAAGCGACAATTGCTCGCCCACAGAACAGCCAGAACCGCCACGCAGACCGTTAAAACCGGTGCAAAAGTCACATGCAACATCACGAGATAGCCGGAAATGTGCTCGCCCAAAATAAGAACCGGATAAAAGCCGGTCAATGCTAAAACCACAAAGCTCACCAATGCCAACAGGTACGCGAGCATCCTCAAAATAACAATGATACTTTGTTTTTGTTTCGATTTCATTTGGGCAATACACTCACAAATTTTCTTTTAAGAGCTGCTAATCTTCTCCGGCCAGCGCCTTGATGACGCAACCAAGGGCCTTCAATGCATATAACAATAAAACAAGCGATATAAGCGCACATGAACAAATAAGAACTATCTTCATCCAGGGACGGAACACAAATGAAGAGGCAAAAGCCCAGGTATAGAATGGAGATATATCCTGAAACTCAATCATTTTTTTGGCTTCCCGTGCTGCAACAACAGGAGTATCGACATTAACATCCCCGAAGAAGAAAGGCGCCCTAGTTCCGTGGCAATCCGTACAATAGCGAATACCCAGCGCCTGGCCTGCCGGTCTTACATCATGACCGATGGGCCACAGGTAAGGTTTCGCCGCCGGGTGGTCTTTCTGTTCGCTAAGTTTGTTCGAATCGTTAAGGCTGTATAGTCTGCCGCCGGCAACATACACGACCTTGCCTTCGGCCGAACCACCTGAAGCCAGAGCAGACAGGCCCTTGACGATATGATCGTCTGTCAATTCGGGCCAGTCTCCCGAGAACGGAAAATCTTCCTTCGAGAGTATTTCCCCGATAACTTTTTCAACGGTTCCGAGTTCAATCGGTGTTATGCTGTCGCCTCTGAGAACGCCCCAGAACGCGGGCCAAATAAGCTTGTGAGGTGCGATTTTGCCATCAGCCTGTTTTGCGAAAACAGGAGAAGCAATATGCGGCAGCATCTCGCTGGCCTTGTTCACGTTCGGCGTGCCGAGGCGATGAGCCATCGAAGTCTTGGTGAAGTGCGGCTCGTCGGCAGGCCATGGGCCGGAGTGACAGGCAGTGCAGGTCAGTCTTTCGAAATGCACTGCCGGGATGCCGCGGTGTTCCGGAACGGGGGCGCTAAGACGGCCGGCGGTCGGCTTCGAGGCGGAATGTTCCCCGAGATGACAGCCTTCGCACGAGGAGGTTGCCGTAAGCTCGTTATCCGAAACATCCTCTTCGCCCGGGTATCCACGGATGATATTGTGATCGATGCCATGACGGTGACAATCAACGCAGGTCATCCCCGATTTCAGGTGGATATCCTCGTCTTCGGACCATTTTTCTGCTCCATCTTCACCTATATAGAGGTCTGAATGGCAGAAGTAACACCGATGCGAAGGAACTTCCCTGACGATATTAAAGAACACACTATTATCATGATCGAACACGTTCTTATGATACGTGATAGTCGGCGGCTTATTCTTTCCGCTCTGTGCCGATTCGACCGAGAAAGGATCAAACGGATCATACATTTCGTCCATGTCGTTGGCCGAGCCGGTAACCGTAGCAAGGCCTGAGGAAGCAGCCGTGGCCCAGCGGAAATTACCCCGGCTTATCTGCACGGCGTATCCTGACGGGCTGCCCTGATCCTGCCGTGGATCCGCATTATGGCAACTCAGGCAGTTAATTTCCAGCTTGCCGGAGACGTATTGCTGCATGACTTCAACTTCGTCGTCGGTCTCTCCAGCGCCACCGCCCGGTGTCTGCCGGCCAAAGATTTTAGTGAACGCGGGATCGCTCAGACCGAATCGTGCCGGCTTGAACGTGCCCGGCCAGGAACGATAGGAAAGTGGTATCTGCGTACCGGTCTTGGCATCGACATAGATCCACGGCTGACCAGGCCGGCCGCTCGCGGCATTCGGATCGACAGCATTAAAATGCCAGCCCTTATCGATTATCCCGTAGCTGTGACACCTACCGCATGTCCGGCGTGCGGAAAAAGGCAGCAGCACCTCTTCTTCGGTGTTTATACTCGGGTCAATCTTAACAGGTTCGGCATCTTGTTCGCCCGGTTCGGCGAACAATTCGAGACGATGAATCGGATGTGCCCGGCTGCCGTCACTTTCATCGCCAAGAAGCTTCTGCTCGTTTTCAGCAGCGCCGGCAGAAAAACACAAGGCCAGCAAACACAACAAGCCTTTAAATATCAATCCACTTCTCAATGTACTTTCAATCCTTCCCTCAATGCATTAATATTTATTGTCACGAGCGGCTGGTTTAACGAGCATTTATACTTCGAAGTCTTCCGGCTTGAATTCCAGCTTCCTGCCGGCCGCCACCGCTTCATTCACCTTCAATACCGTAACCGCCGTTTCGTATCCCACCTCAGCCGGGCAGTTCAGTTCGGCTTTGCCGTGAATAGCATCGAAGAAGTTCTCAAGGTGCGGTTGATGATACGGCTTGCCTTCCATCGTAACGGGGATGTCATAGCTCGGCGGCTTCGGTGACTCGCGCACGTCCAGCACGGCATCGCCAGCGGGTTTTTCAGCTTCGGGCTCAACCGGTTCTTTGATGAATCCCATCTTGACCCACTTTTCCCAGTTCTCGGCCGGCACCCATGCTTCGCGGTATACAACGCCGCGTCCGGCGGCTTCCGAGATAACCAGAGTACCTTCGTCACCCATAAAGGTCTCAAAGTATCCATTGCTGCTGTTGGTCGTGATTGTCTGGTAAAACGCCCTGATGGTCCGGTCGCCAACCTCGTACTCATAAATGACCATGACATTATCGTACCAGTCGTGATCTTTCCAGTAGTCGATGCCGCCGCTGGCCATTACGGACTTGGGATTGGCGCCGAGAAACCAGCTATAAATGTCGATCTGATGCGAACCCAAATCGACGATCGGGCCTCCGCCGAGTCCTTTGTACCAGCGCCAGTTTCTAAACTGCTGCATCGAGCTGAAACCGAATTTGTCCAGCGTGGCTTTATCGATCTCGGCATTTCTTGGGAAGCCCAAATCTTCGCACGCCGCCTTGCCGCGGTTCCACTGGCCGTTGATTGTGGTTATCTTACCCAGCATCTTGGCGCCGGTTATCAGCTTGTCGTAAGCATGTCTATAGCGAGGATTGCTGCGGCGCTGATGGCCAATCTGCAGCAGCTTGCCCGATTTTTTCGCCGCTTCCAGCATCTTTTTGGCGCCTTCGAGGGTATTGGACATCTCTTTTTCGCAATAGACATGCAGCCCGGCTTCGAGGCAGGCTACCGTATGCGGGGAATGCCAGAAGTCCGGTGTTGCGACGATAACAGCGTCAAGGTCTTTTTCCTTGTCGAGCATTTCCTTGTAGTCCACATACGTGTTATGCTCGTGTTTATAGGCTTTGAGCATACGTGAGACGCGCTTCTGGTTGTATTCCGTCCAGATGTCACAAATAGCCTTGAAACGAATGCCGGGGATGTTCCGGCAGGCGTTTAGCAGGACCTGCCCCTGTGCTCCAACTCCGAGCAGGGCTACATTAATGGTATCAGCACTTGCTGCTTTTACCTTTCCAATAATCGGTGAAAACGCCAAACCGGCTCCAACCACCGCTGTCGAACGCAGAAAACTCCGTCTGTCTATTTTTTTACCTGTTTTTTGATTACTCATCGTTTATTAGCTCCACAAATTTAACAAATCCGATTAAACTTCAATTTTCAATGTTGCCGGGCAATATAGCACGGCAATTCCCTAAAGTCAAGCGTAGATTCGACCAATTTCCTGCCGAAGCCACTCGTTCACACCTACTCGTAAGTTCCAGCAAACATAACGATTAAGCGATATCACAAATCCATACTTCACCTGCAATTGCAGCTATTTTACAAGAGGTTTGACGATGATATTGCGATACGCCACGGGCCCGTGGTTGCCCTGGAACATTAGCGGCCCAGGCGGATTCTCTTTACCAACAACACCACCGGGTGTTTGTTGGGCCATTTCAAGATCTTTTTTATGCAAGGTCTTACCGTTAAGTTCTACATTGAGCAATTTGGCTTTTTCAGTCTTTTTCCCGGATGAATCGAACTTCGGTGCCTGGAAATCAATGACATACTTCTGCCACTGACCGGGTTGCTTGCTGGCGTTCACTTTCGGTGGACTGGCGCCGTAAACCGCACCCATATCACCGCCGCCCATTTTCTGCTTGCCCCAACTGTCCAGCACCTGTATTTCATACTCGCCCATAACATAAATGCCGGAATTGGAGCCCTGCGGCACAATTACCTGCAGCTCGATCCGACAGTCGCCGAACTTCGCTTTTGAGTAAATGTCCCGGCTGGCGCCGTGCTCCGGCGTCAGGTTAATCATCTCTCCTTTGCCGTCGGCGGCAACAAGCATTTTGGGATTATCCGGCGAGACTTGCGCCTTTCCGACTACCCACTTGTCGCCCTTTCCAGAACTTTGTTTCGTAGTCCATTCATCAAGGTTCTTGCCGTTAAAAATCAGTTGTGCATTACCGTATTTCTCAGCGAGATGCTTAACACGGATATCCTTGAATTCCACGACCATGGGATCACCCGTATGAAGCTGTAGAGCCAAAAGTCCCTGTCGGGCAGCGCCGCGGAGGTCCTTCGGATCGGATGGATTGGTAATACGATCATTGTCGATTAGCTCCATCGTCTGATAGCCATTGAGATAATGAACCAGGTGATTGCCCTGGGCGATGATGTGGTATTCGTTCCAATCCTTTTCTTTGTAGAAGCCGGCCTTGATAAGCTCTTTAGCATCGGAGACATTGCTGATGACTTCTTTGCCGCCGTTTTCGTCGATGACCATAAGATCGCCAACATTGACCAGCCAGCCGCGTCCCCGTTCATGGTAGAGAAATCCGGCCATTTCGGGATTATTTATCACCTCAGCCTGATAACCGCCAATGACCCATTTATCGACCTCTTTGCTGCGATACTGGACGCCGGAATTACCACTCAGCAGACGGAACTTGATTTTCAGCTCGAAATCTTTGAGTTCGCCATCCCGCCAGACGATGAACGTGTTACTGCGGGTGGGATTTTCGGGCGTGGTCTCACCGTGTATGGCGCCGTCTTTCACTGACCAGAAACGCGGATCACCGTCCCAGCCGGTCAGGTCTCTGCCGTTGAATATCGAGATCCAGCCTTCTGACGAATCTCCAGCTACCACGGTCGTGCCATGACTGGTAAGAAATGTCGGAATCAAACTGAAAACAAGCATCATGACGATAAATTTATTACTCATTTGTGCGTACCTCATTGTAGTTAACCTCTAGTCAAACGATTTGATTTTAAGATTCTTAAACCAGACCGGATTTCCATGGTACTGGAAACCAATATGTCCTTCGCGGGCCATGTCTTTGTAGGCGTAGCGGAACTTGTTTTTAGTACCTGCGGCGATTGGCGGATCCGGATTTTTGCCTGCTTCGGTCCAGAGGTTCAGGTCCATATCGATGATGTCTTCGCCGTTAAGATTGATATAAATCTTATTGTCCAGACAGGTGATTATATAGTGGTTCCACTCACCCGGCTTCTTTGTCGCGTCCTTCGAGGGCGACAGGCAGTCGTAAACAGCGCCGCACTGGCCGTGCTTGGTTCCGTCAGTAGTGGCGTGAATCTGGATTTCAATCGTGGTGTGTATCCAGTTCTTCAAATCGGCTCCGCGGATAAAGACGCCGCTATTGCCCCCTTCCGGGACCTTAAAGTCGAGTTCGAGTATGAAGTTGCCGTAGCGTTCCTTTGTCCAGATGTCGCCGTGACCTGTCGGAGTGGGTGCAAGCACTCCGTCATCACTGAATGCCCAGTCTTTTGCTCCTATTATAGCATTCGAAAGGTCCTTCTTAAAAACATCCTTGAATTTTACGTCGCTAAGCTCGGCGGCGGCCTTCCTGAAGAATGCCACACATTTGGATATCTCGGGCATCGAATTGAGCCAATTGTGCTCGTACTCTATCGAGAATACGCCACTGAATTTCTGCCGGTTAAGTTCGGTCAATATCGCCCCGGCCTGGCTTACACCCGTGCCCCAGGGAACATCGTGAGCACTGGGGTTACTAAACTCGTTAAGGTCTTTAAAGTGCAGGCTGATGATGCGGTTGGCCTTGCCGAGTTTCTTAATGGCTTCGAGCGGATCAACGCTGGAACGTGTCCAGTGGCCCGTATCGGCACATGCCCCGATCCACTTGCTCCGGCCTTCACAAACTCTCAATACTGTATCAGGATCCCAGTAATGTGAAGGCTTGGGATGATTGTGCAGAGCAACGCTGATCTGATACTCCTTACAAAGCCTGTCTATCAAATCGAAAGCATCTTCCGGTGGCTCGGAGACTATTGTCTCGATCCTCATCTCCTTGGCGAAATCAAACACTTTGCGGCATTCGGCCTCGTTGTTTGGCAGACCAACAACACCGTAGTTCATCAGTTTTACGCCGGAATCTTTAAGCTTTTGCAGCATCAGCTTCCTGTCCGCGGCTGACATGTTGTGGTCGGTCTTGACATCCGGTTTTTCCTTGCTCAGCGTCTGGCCGGGATAGCACTCAATGTATTTCATTTCAAGTGCCGCGTTCTTATCCACCGCCTCAAAAAACGTGAAGCGATTGAAACTGTACGCCTGCATGCCGAGTTTCCAGTCTTGCCAGCTATCGGCTACAGTCACATTGGTAAGGCAGCAAACACACAAAACAAACGCCAGCATGCCAACCGTAACATTCATTTTCCTGTTCATCTTCATTTTTTTCTCCTATCAGTTAAGACGTGGTTAATATGGAAAATAATATAACTATAATTTCCAGCCTTCACGATATTTGCGCCTGATGTGCTTATTTGCCTCGGGCAGATTGGTCACTTTAAGATTCGGGCCGTCCCAGTTCAGCTTTTCCCCGGCCAGAGCCGCCACGTTGCCTAACAGAATGGTTTCACTCAGCGGCCCAGCGTAGTCGAAGTTGGACAATGGCTTAGGACCGCCTTTACATGCTTTTATCCAGTCCTGGTAGTGATCGACCCCCCTGCTTAGGAACGACTCAGGCATTGTTATCTCCCTCATCCTCGAATATGGTATGAGGGATGGATTACCGCCGTGGGGTGCAAGTATCGTGCCTTTGTCGCCGTAATATAATCCGCCCTGATCGGGCAGCTTTCGCCCTTGCTCAAGCTCTTTGGGTCTCTCGGGCCTTCTTTCTCCGTCGTTCCAGGCCACGGTCACTGGCGGAAGATCGCCCCGGGCGGGGAATTCCCACGTGACCGTCGTCGCCGTCGGATAAGTTTCTTTGCTGAACTTTGAAGGTCTGGCTTCAATACTTGTAGGGTATCCCAAATCGAGCGCCCAAAAAACCGGGTCGATGATGTGACATCCCATATCACCTAACGTGCCCGTCCCGAAATCCCACCAGCGGCGCCAGTTGCCGGGCAGATAGGTCGAATGGTAAGGCCGCCACGGTGCTGGGCCAAGCCATAAGTCCCAGTCGAGCGTTTCAGGTACGGGCATGGATTCGGTCGGCCGCTCACCGCCGCCCCAGTTCTTTCCGCTCCAGATATCGACCCTTCGTACCTTGCCGATCAGGCCGGATTTAATCATCTCGGCCACTAATCTTACGCACTGCTCGGCGTGAAGCTGAGTGCCCATCTGCGTCATTACGTTGTGCGCGCGAGCTGCCTCAGTAAGCTGGCGGACCTCGAAGATATCGTGGCACAGGGGCTTCTCACAGTACACATGCTTGCCTCGCTTGATCGCCGCCATAGCCGCCACAGCATGGATGTTGTCAGGCGTCGCAACCGTCACCGCGTCGATGTTCTTGTCCTCGGAATCCAGCATCTTGCGGAAGTCCTTGTACTTTTTGGCGCTGGGGAACTTCTCGAAGGTCTTCGCTGTGTGCGTGCTCCAATCGACGTCGCACAACGCGATGATATTCTCACTGCTGATCATTTGAATGTCATAGGCGCCCTGGCCGCCGATACCGATGCAGGCAACATTAAGTTTCTCGCTGGGCGAAACCCGACCGGGCCCTCCAAGCACATGCCGGGGAACAAAAGTAAATGCCGCCGTTGCCGCAACGCCACTTAAAAAATCACGACGAGTTATTTTTTGTCTTTTCACGATTAACTTCCTTAAATTTATGTAGGGTGGGCCTCGGCCCACCGATTCAAAATGGTGGGGTAGAGCCCCACCCTACGCGTTTTGACCTACAAACTCCAGCCCTCTCTATATTCCCTATGGAGATATTGATTCGCCTCAGGTACATTGGTAATTTTCATATTCTCACTGTCCCATAGCAGGTTGACGCGCGTAAGTTTCTGCTTCATCGCCGGTCGTAGGGCAACATTACCCAGTAGCACGCATTCCGCCAGCGGTCCGGCATGGTCGAAATTGGAACCAGCGGGCTTACCGCCTTTGCAGGCATCGATCCATTCCTGGTGATGGCCGGGAGAGCGTTCAAGAACCTGCGGCGCTTTGCCGAATTCTTTTCTTCTCGATTCCGGTATTATCCTGTACCCTAACATTTTGCCTTCATCGCCGACAAACAGTGTTCCATTGTCACCGAACTGCTGGCCATCTTCCAATTCATCGGGACGAGGCGGCCTCATCCCACCATCATACCAGTGCAGCTTGACCGGCGGCATATCACCACGTGCATCGAACTGGTAAGTCACCCGTGAGGCAACAGGATACGTTTCGTTATTGACTAAAGTGCAGGCAGCATGAACGCTTATAGGAACTTTTAACTTAAGAGCGCGCCAGACCGGATCGATACTGTGACATCCGATGTCACCAAGAGCACCTGTTCCGAAATCCCACCAGCCGCGCCATTTAAATGGAACATATGCCGGATGATAAGGCCTGTCCGGGGCCGGACCGAGCCAAAGGTCCCAGTCCAGTCCATCCGGTACAGGCGGCGTATCCTCGGGCCGCCCCACTCCCTGGGGCCAATATACCTTGTCAAGACCTTGCAAGGGTCGGTCGGTCCAAACGTGCACCTCGCGAACATGACCAATCGCTCCACCCCAGATATTTTCACATATCAGGCGGGTTCCTTCCGAGGCCTGGCCCTGATTACCCATCTGGGTTGCAACTTTGTGCTCGCGCGCCGTCTTTGCCATCATGCGGGATTCATACACTGAGTGTGTCAGGGGTTTTTCACAATAGACATGCTTTCCCATTTTCATCGCCATAATGCTAGCAGGAGCATGGACATGGTCCGGTGTGGCAACAACTACTGCATCAATATTCTTATCTTCTTTTTCCAGCATTACGCGAAAATCTTTGTATTTTATGGCATTCGGGTAGCGCCTGAACGTCCCGCCTGCATGATTCCAATCCACATCACAAAGCGCCACGATGTTCTGACTGCTGAGCGAACGAAGATCACTGGCGCCCTGGCCGCCGACACCAATACCGGCAATGTTCACCTTCTCGCTCGGCGGAATCTGGCGCGGCCCTCCGAGAACATGTCGGGGAACAACCGTAAACGCCGCTACTGCAGCCGCCGCCCCCATAAAATCACGACGTGATAATTTGCTGTCAGATACTTTATTCTGTCTTGTCTTCTTTCCCATTGGAGTGTTCCTCTCTTAATCGTAAATTTATGCCATAGGTATCGAAAATCACAACTTCCAGCCTTCCCTGTATTCGTTGTGTATATTTGTATTGGCCTCGGGTAAATTCGTCACCTTCATATTCGGGCCATCGTAATATAATTTCAAGCCCTTCTCGTATAACTGCTGGCCCATGCGCAAGGCAACGTTACCCAGCAGAACCACCTCGGTCAGCGGCCCGGCGACGTCGAAATTTGAGCCGGCCTGTTCGCCGCCCTTGCAGGCGTTTATCCATTCTTTATGATGCCCCGGTGAGCGGGGCAAAACCTTCGGCGGCCTGCCGTATTCTTTGCTCCTCGATTCCGGCAGCAGTCTGTGGCCCAGCATCTTGCCTTTGTCGCCGATAAATAAATTGTCATCAGCGTTGCCGAAACGCAGGCCTTCGGCAAGCTCCTCGGGCCGGGCCGGCATCAAGCCACCGTCGTACCAGGTCAGCCTAACTGGCGGCATCCCCTCGCGGGCGGGAAAATCATAGCGAACGATTGATGCCAGAGGCGCCGTTTCGGAATTTACACCACTCGAGCAGGCTTCAACGCTTGTGGGGTACCCAAGCTTCAACGCCCTGAAAATCGAAACGAACTGATGGCAGCCGATATCGCCGAGCACACCTGTTCCGAAATCCCACCAGCCACGCCATGAGAACGGATGGTAACACGGATGATATGGCCGCTGGGGAGCAGGGCCGAGCCATAAGTCCCATTTTAAAGTCTCCGGTACGGGCAGAGTATCTTTCGGCCTGTCAATACCTCGAGGTGAGATCGGCCTGTTACACCATGAATGAACTTCTCGAACAGGACCGAGCGCCCTGTCACGGATGAATTCCTCCACCAAGCGTGTCCCCTCGGAGGCCTGGCCCTGGTTGCCCAACTGGGTCGAAACACTGGCTTCTTTTGCAGCCTCGGTCAGCTTGCGCACTTCGTAAATCGAATGTGCCAGCGGCTTTTCGCAATAGACGTGTTTGCCTCTTTTGATTGCCGCCATAGCAACGACGGCATGTGTATGGTCCGGCGTAGCAATAACCACCGCATCGATACTCTTCTCTTTATCCAGCATCTTGCGGAAGTCGTGATACTTTTGAGCATTGGGATACTTTTTGAACACCCTGGCGGCATAATTATCATCTACATCACAGAGGGCGACAATATTCTCGCTGCCGCACTCGTGCAGGTCGCCTTCGCCACGACCGCCTATCCCAATGCCGGCAATATTTAGCTTTTCGCTGGGTGGAATATTGCGCGGCCCTCCCAGCACTTTTCTTGGAACAATCGTAAAAGCAGCTACCATCGCAGTGCCCATGAATTGACGCCGAGAGATGCTCGTGTTTTCCTTTTCATCTTTCATTATTGTTTCTTCTTTCAACAAGCATTATTTTGAACTGATAGAAATCATTACATTAAAAAACTATAGCAAACCTATTCGATCAGCTATAGTTCTACCAGCCAGATATTGCGGAACTCGACTTGATTGCCGTGGTCCTGCAGGTAAATTGGGCCGGGACTGGAAGCGTCGCCGCCCAATGATGCAGTTGTCGCTCCACCCACCTCGATCTTGTCATGCACTTTTACGCCGTTATGGACTACTGTCAGGGTGGGTTTGCTGATATTATTGCTGGCACTGTCGAACCGCGGAGCATGGAAAGTGATATCGTAAGTCTGCCACTGCGTCGGCGGTGCACACATATTCACAAGAGGCGGCCCTACCTTGTAAATCCCTCCACACTCGTCGTCCTTGCCTTCCAGACCGTAGCTGTCAAGAATCTGAACTTCATACCGGCCCTGCATATACACCCCACTGTTACCGCGAGCCTGTCCGCGCTTTTCGGGCATGAACGGCGTGCGAAATTCAGTATGCAGCTTGACATCGCCAAACTCCTTTTTCGTTATAATTGAACCGGTGCCGGGCTTGACCCTCATCGCACCATCAACAAGTTCCCATTTAACCTTGTCATCGTCCTTTTCCGCGTGCTTCCACTGGCTGAAATCTTTGCCGTTAAAAAGAACAATCGCACCAGCCGGAGGTTTTGCACCCAATGTAGACGAAAGTCTGATCACTTTGCTCATCGAAAAGCTGCCAAATTCGTCACCTTTGAATTTGCCGCTGAACCTGCCGTCTTTAATCACAGCCTGTATTTCAAGCTCGACACCCTGATCGATGACATAAGTTTCCCCTGCAAATTTAACTGACTCATTATCGCGCTTTCCTTCGAGTACCGCTATCGGCTCCCGGCGCGTATCGAACTCATAAGACAACACGGTCCTGTACTGACCTTTACCAAGAGCTATGACCTGCGCTACCAACGAACCATAATCGGCGCCGCTATCGAGTTCCCATTCCCCCTGCCAGTCACCCATAAAAAGATCGGCTCGCTCCATCTTCTTTTTTGCCTCAACGACCGCATCGCTCGGCTGCGAACCGGCACACAATGATAAAGAAATAATCAGAAATGAAACAAATGTTACAATCTTCCAGGTTTTTAGAATCATTACTTCTCCTCGTTCTGTTCGAAACTATTTATTACCTCCTGCGCCTGCTCACGCAGCGAATCAATTTTTGCGGTCTTTATAATTTGATTCAGCATTGCTTTTGTTTGTTCGGGATAATCCGCATAAATGCCACCGGCGATACTAACTACGGCCGCCCCAGCTTCCACGGACAAAGTCCCATCATCGAGATAACCGGCAGCCATCTGCATTGCTGCGAGAGATTTCGTATTGGCCAGTCCCGACAGCACTTTCTTCTTTTCTCCCGCATCCGGCGCCAGACTCATGGCCTTTTTATATAATTCAATCGTTTGATCCGCCGGTCGGTCGCTTGCGAGCCCAAGTAAGCGAACGAATCCTCGCAGGGCCAGAATCCGGTGCACTTTGTTGCTTGAATTCTCAGCGACTTTCAGCAACTCTTCTACCGGCTCCGGTGTGGGCCAGTCCGCCAGCGCGCGAATCGCAGCGGTTTGAATATCGACATTCTCGTCCTTAAGCGAAGCTGTCAGGACGGGTAAAGCGCTGTTATCGCCTATTCTACCAAGCACATTCAGCAAAGAACATCGAGCAACGGTTTCTTTCACCGACGGCAGTGCAACTAAAACGCTTGCTGCCTGGCGGTTTTTGTCCTCGATTCTGTGAGCGACGGCCGCAATTGTTTTCTCGGCCTCGGTACGATCGGACGGGCTTTTAGCGTTTATCAGAATCTCGACCAGTGCCGGCAAATTCTCAGGCCCGGTGACAACCTTCAAAGTCCTTAAAGACTCAGTTCGAACTTTGCGGTCCGAATCCTTCGCCGTCTTTAACAAAGTGCCGACACCTGCTGTGATATTGCGCTGACCGACGCTGCTGATTAATTCTACTTTCGTTTTAGCTCCGGCTTTTGGGATGGCCTCCAGAATGACTTTATCGACATTTGGGCCGCGTAAGCGATACAAGCTGTCGCGAGCGGCTTTCTGCTCGGCGCCTTTAGCGCCGGCCGCCGACTGTGCCAACAACTCAACGCTCGATTCGTCGCCCAGTTGGCCTAATGCTCTTAAAGCGGCGATTCGAACAAACTCATCTTCGGATTTCACCGCGGCAACAACCGCCGGGCGGGCGGCAACGTCACCACGGTCGCCAAGGGCCGACAAGAGCTGCACCTGACTTTTCGTCGATAGGTTCGGCAGCTCTTTAACCAAAGCTTTTGTCACTTCCGTGCCCGGCATCTCTTTAACCATCGCTATAGCTGCGGCCTGCATCTCCTGGTCACCGCTCCGGAGAATATCCAGAACAATACCGACGGCTTCATTCTGCTCCGAAGCACCTAAACAAACCGCATAAGAGCACAAAAGCACAAAAGCTATTGCGCTGCAGATCGTACTATTAGTTTTCATATTCTTTCTTACTTTTTGGTTGCGTTAATCATGCCTGTCAAAGCCGCGGTACGAATCGGTTGGGGCATGCCTTCTTTCTGAAGCTCTTTGTAGATGCCCATAGCCTTAACCTTATCACCGTCGGCCACCATCTGATCGGCGCACTTTAAATAGGCATCCAAGACAACCAGCAGCAACTTGCCTTCGGCCTTATCTTTTGCCTCGGCTAAAGCTTCCGCGGCCTGCGAGTCGGCAATCTGGCCAAGAGCGGCGGCAGCAGCTATCGCGGCTTCTTCATTGGGTCTACCTAAAATTCTCCTCAAATTGCGAACGGCTTCCTTGTCACGACGCTGACCCAAGGAATTGATGATACCAATTCTTGCATTGCCTCTTGCTCCTCTCAAGGATCCTCGCAGGGCTTCATCAACCGCCGAACCGGGAATTCGCTCCAGTGCATATCTTGCCATGTCGGAGGTTTCCTCGCCGGTGAGCATTTTAGCCAGCGTAGGAACGGATTGCTCGGTTCCAATGATGCTCAATTGACGGCAGACAAACTGTTTGCCGGCTCGTGTTGCATCCGATTCGAGCACTTCCAAAAGGGCCTTCTCAATTGTTGCCAGTTGTTCCTTGTCACCTTGCGCCTTTTTGATAATCTCGCTTACCTCGGTCAGCGGTAAACGGCTCTGACCCCAATCATATGTTTTTACTTTCCCCAGTAATTCCTGTAATTCTGCCATATCTGTTCCCTTTCCAGAACTAACGTTAGGTTTTGGCGTTGTGTCAACTTTGTAATCGCCCAATGCGAATTGAATTCCATCGAGATAATGCTGCAAAATGGTCGGATTCCAGAATATATGGTTGTTGTGTCCAAGAGAGCAATAAAATATTCGCCCCTTACCCCAATCCTTGATCCAGGTAATGCCTGTGTCGTCATCCGAAGGCCTGACTCCCTCGGCGTTCTTGGTAGTCGGATCGCTCATATCAAGACTCATTAAAACACGCTGCTTACTGCGTGAATAGAGCGGTGCGTCCGTTCTATAAATTTCATCGCTAATCTTGAAACCTTTTCCATTAAACGCCGCCATCAGCGGATGGTCTGGGTCGTCGATTTTGAAGGCCCAGGTTCCGCCGGCCGTCCAGGGATGGCCGGTGAATTTCCCGCCCATCATTTCCATTGCCTCGGGCCAGTCGTAGAAATTATCTGTCGCGGCATGGATACCGACGATGCCTTTACCGTTCTTTACAAAATCCATTAGGGCCTCGCAGCGTTCGGGCGTCTCTTTAGGATTGAATTTCAAGTTGGTGGTATTGTTCAAACATACAACGTCAAATTGCCTGAGCTTTTCCGGCGTGAATATCGAGTAATCATCCGTGCACACAGCAACTTCGTACGCACCGGTTTTTTGGCCCATAATTTTAAGCGCCTCGTTGACGACCGGAATACTCGTATGAAAGAAACCTTCACAGCGCCAAAAGACCAAGATTTTTCTCGGCTTGACCGACTTTACCGTTGGCTTCTCCGGCACAGCATTCTGAATTTTTTGCAGCTCATCCGCCGTCAGGTCGCGCAGTTTCTCTGGCGATTCCGCATGCAAGGGATTCACAAGCACTGACAAAGACCAGAAGCCCAGCAAAACAGCACTGATAAACTTTGATCCCTTCTTCATTTTTCTACTCCTTAATAATCAATAGTAAATAATAAATCGTAAATCATAAATTTCAAAGGTGCCAGGGACTGCGCATCGGCCGTGACAGCACCCTGTTGGCTTGTTCATCGTTAAGGAAAATTTCCTTGTCCGGGTCCCAGCGTAATTTTCTCTCGGTGAGCATGGCGATTTCTCCCAACAATCCCACACTGATAGAGCGATGTGCGACCTCGATAGGCGTAATCGTTTTCTTGCGAGTTACAACACAATCCAGAAAGTTCTGCTGATGATCCCCGCTGTCATACAACCTGATTTCATCGGGGCCGATCGTCTCGTCCAGAACATCCTTAGGCTCGGCGTCAAGCTTGTCGCCGCGGTCCACATGAATCCACCCTTTCTCCCCGTACCAAACTGTCCCCATTCCTTTTGGTTGCTGCTGGTCATTGGCCACGATCATCGTCAAGCCGTTAGCGTATTTGCACGTGAACTTGTACGCTGTGGGGACGTCGTAGATTCCGTCTTTGGGATAAACACCCTTACCTTCGATCTCAACCGGGCCTGTTTCATCCAGTCCCAAACCCCAATGAGCGATGTCAATGTGATGACCGGCCCAGTCGGTTAACTGTCCGCCGGAGTAGTCCATAATCCAGCGCCAATCCCAGTGAGGGGCATTCCGGCTGTATTTCATAAACGGCCGCCAGAGAGCGGGACCAAGCCAGAAATCCCAGTCCAGACCATCCGGGGGCGCTTGAACAACCGGATCGCCGCCGCCGCCTCCTGTCGGCAAACCAACCTCGACCTTGTAGACTTTTCCTATTCGTCCGTTACGCACCAACTCACAGCCACGGTGAAAGTTCCGCACCGAACGCTGCCAACTGCCGGTTTGCCATATCCTACCGTAACTATTGACGGCATCGACCATAGCGCGGCCCTCGCGGATCGTTCGAGCGAGGGGCTTTTCACCATACATATCCTTACCGGCCCTTGCCGCCATGATCACGGGGATCGAATGCCAATGATCCGGCAACGCCAGCGAAAGGGCATCAATATCATCGCGCGCGATTACATCACGAAAGTCCAGGTATGTCCGGCAGTCACTGCTGCCGTATCTGTCGTCAACACGCTTCTTGGCTTGGTCACGGTTTCTCTTATCGACATCACAGACAGCAACAACCTGCACCTGCTTTTTACCCAGAAAACCACGCATGTTGCCGGTGCCCTGGCTGCCCACTCCGATACAGCCCATCACGATACGGTTGCTCGCAGCAACATTTCCGGCATTACCCAACGCTGATGAAGAAACAACATATGGAAATGCAATCGCACCGGCGGTAATGCCCGTCACATTTTTTAGGAACCGCCGCCGGTTCATTTCTTTTCTCTTTATCATAAAAAGCCTCAACTTCCCAATAATCAATAGCCAATAAACAATAGTAAATGTCACAATCGCCATGGGCTGCGCATCGGTCTTGAAAGTAAACGGTTCGCTCCTGCGTCTCCAATAAACACTTCACGTTCCGGGTCCCACTTCAGCGGCCGGCCCAGCTTATAGGCGATGTTCCCCAAATGGCAAACAGTAACCGAACGGCATCCTGTCTCGATATCGCATATCGGTTTGCTGCGCTTACGTACAGCATCCAGCCAGTCGGTATAATGGTTCTTACTTTCGTAAAGGTGAATTTCATTAGGCCCGAGTTTCTTTTCCTTCAAATCCTCGGGTACAGTACGCAGATGCCCGCGATTGGTTTCGACCTCGCCTTTGGTGCCGGTGAATAAAACTCCGTTCGCCCTGTCACGTGTCATCGTAACGCCGCGGGCATATTTATAAGTGAGCACCTTGTAATCTTTGCCGTCGGGTGGAATAATTTCAACCGGACCGCTCTCGTCCATCCCCATGCCCCACTGGGCGATATCGAAATGGTGTGCACCCCAGTCGGTCATGCCGCCGCCGCCAAAGCTGCTGTGATTTCGCCAATTAGGAAAGCCGTCCCAGCTAAGATGAGGTGACAGTTCCTCATTGTAAGGCCTCCATAGTGCCGGTCCGAGCCACATATCCCAATCGAGGTAGTCGGGCACCGGCTGTGCCGGCAATGGTTTATCACCCGGTGGACCGCCAATGCCTACGGTCACATGTTTTAAATCGCCGATGTAACCATTAAGGACCAGCTCGCAGCCCAGTCGGAAATGCCAGTCGGAGCGCTGCATGCTACCGGTCTGGAAGACTCTTCCGTAGCGTCTAACGGCATTGACCATCGCTCTTGCCTCGGCAATGGTTTGCGAAAGTGGCTTTTCACAATAGATGTCCTTACCGGCCTCGGCCGATTGAATAACCGTGATAGCATGCCAGTGGTCCGGCGTGGAAATCACTACAGCATCAATATCATCCCGGGCAAGCAGGTCACGAAAATCACCGTACGTGTCGCAGCCTTTGTATGAGCCACCGCTTTTTCCAGCGTAGTGGTCTTCAACAATTTTCTTGCCGCGCTGAAGCTTGAGTTTGTCAACGTCGCAGGCGGCGACAACGTGTGTGCCGGGAGAATTAAGAAAAGACCTCATCAGGTGCTTGCTCTGCTTGCCCGCACCGATAAAGCCCAGCGTAATCCTCTCACTCAGCGCAGCTCGACCTAAAACGGTTGATGGAACGATATACGGGAAACTTAATGTCCCCAAAGCAGTTCCGGCCGCGCGGGTAATAAACTGGCGCCGGTCGATACGAGTGACATTGGTCATAGTCAACCCTTTATTCAATCTAAAAAAGCTTCCAGACTTACGATTCATGGCCTGGGAGCCTGAAAATGTAAATCCGGATTATTTATCAAACTGCGCATCGAAGGCAACGGCAGAAGGCTTGAAGTCTGCCTGCTTCATAAACTGGCAGGCCTCTGCAGCTCCGTGCTCGCGGTCCATACGGCTGTCTTCCCACTCGATGGAAAGCGGTCCCTGATATCCGACATCGTTCAAAGCAACGATGATTTCCTCGAAGTTGATATCGCCATGGCCTATTGAGCGGAAGTCCCAGTAGCGGCGCGGATCGGCGAATTCGGTATGGCCGCCGAAAACACCAACTGTGCCGTCCCCATGACCCCACCAGACGTCCTTCATGTGAGCGTGGAAAATACGATTGCCGAACATGCGGATGAATTTGACATAATCCACACCCTGGTAGCCGAGATGGCTGGGATCGTAATTGAAGCCGAAGCTCTTATGCCCCTTTACGGCATCGATTGCCCGCTGAGCCGATGCGATGTCGAAAGCTATCTCCGTCGGGTGCACTTCCAGAGCAAACTTTACACCTTCAGCCTTGAAAGCATCCAGAATTGGTATAAACCGCTTGGCGAAGTCAGCATAACCCGCCTCGATCATCTTCGGTGAGGCCGGCGGGAACGAGTAAAGCAGATGCCATATCGAGCTACCGGTGAAACCGTTGACAACCTTGACGCCGAGTTTCTTGGCCGCTTTAGCCGCCTTAATCAAGCCCTTGGCCGCACGTTTGCGGACGCCTTCGGGATCGCCGTCGCCCCAGACGTCCTCGGGCAGAATGGCCTTGTGGCGCTCATCGATGTTATCACAGACCGCCTGGCCGACAAGATGAGATGAGATCGCAAATACTTTCAGATTGTGACTTTTCAGCAGCTCGCGTTTGGCTTTGCAATAGCCGTCATCTTTCAGTGCTTTATCCACCTCGAAGTGGTCACCCCAGCAGGCCAATTCCACGCCGTCATAGCCCCAGCTTGCCGCCTTTTGTGCTAATACTTCCAGTGGCAAATCCGCCCACTGGCCGGTAAAAAGTGTTACAGGTCTTGCCATTTGTCATTCTCCTTAATCCAGAATATATTTAAGATTCTAATAACATAGACGTTGCTAAACGAAAAAAACGCCTATGCACGTTTTCTTCTAATGATTTCCTCCTGTTGAGCATTTTCACTATAACAGCTTATTCCAAAAATACTTACACCCACGAGCAAAAAATTTTATGCTTGTTAAAATACTCCGAAAATAACCCGTAAATTATAACCCGGAGCAGCAAATAATCAACCATTTCCCAATGAAAAAAAGCTACTCTTGCCTTTCTTACAAAGGCTCAATCCAAATATTTCTGAAACATATTTCATTACCGTGGTCCTGTAGCAGAATCGGCCCAGGCTCAGGCCCTTCCGGTTGACCGGCACCGGTTTTGTTCTGAAGTTCGACATTATCGTGGATTAAAACGCCATTATGCCAGACGGTAATGCGAGCATTTTCGACTTTTTTGTTGCCGTCAAATTTTGCTGCATGGAAGATAATATCGTAGCTCTGCCACCGTTCCGGCATGCTGCAAACGTTTTTGTCCGGCGCTTTGAATCTGTAAAGCGATCCACACTCGTTGTTCTTTGGTTCGAGACCATAAGAATCAAGAATTTGCAGTTCATAACGGCGTTGAATATATATCCCGCTGTTGCCTCGACCCTGCCCCTTAACATCCGATGGTAACTGCGGAATCTTGAACTCGGCGTGCATTTTAAAATCAGTAACGTCCATCTTTGTCATTATGCTGCCGCTTTTCGGCACAATTTTCATTACGCCATCGTCACTCTTCCACCCTATTTTCCTGCCTTCACCTGCCGTCCAGTGTGAAAAATCTTTCTCTTCGTCCTTGTGTTTGCCGTCAAACAGCACAACAGCCTTTTTCGGTGGAGTAGCGTCGACGGTAATCTTCGGCGGTTGGGCATAGTCATTCCATAGCTGCTCGGTTCTCTCAACGTCAACTTTTCCCTCGTGAACGTATTGGCGATACCGGAACACATGATCATCGCCCGGCTTCATCTCGAAGTCACCTGCCTGCTCCGGCGCCCAATTAAAGAATACATCATTGTCGAATTCCGGCCAAATCCGCATAGGCTCGGGATGGCGGAAATTCTGCGGACTGCTGAAGAACGTTATGCCTTTCCAATTACCATCGGAAACGCCCGCCACATTGCACCACCGCGCTCGAGTTGCATGGGCGTCCTTGCGGGTCTTTCCCTCGCTTGTCAGAATCGCTGCCGCCTCACCCTTCCAGTCCGCCGTAGCACGGAATCCAAAGCCTCCGTAGCGATATTCCTCCAGCAGCAGCGGACTTTCCGCCACGCACCGCTGGGTCGAAACGAAATCCCAAAGCCAGTAGCCTTTTTCAGGGCCGCCAATGTTATAAACGCGGACATCCCATACTTCCTTCAGCACGGTTTTCTCACCTGATGAAGTCTGAAGTGCTATATGATCTTGTTCCGCCTGAAAGCCACCGTAAACCGGGCCGCTCGTGGTCGAGAGAAATCTGTTGAAACGAACCGTGCCCTGACCTGAATTGAGGTTCCAGAAGTCCACTTCCTTGCCCTCGAATTTTGTTTTCACCCAAGGATTCCATATGCCTAAGTGATGATAATGATCGTCCGGATGGATATTAGTCAGCACCGAGCCGGATGGAGACCACAAAGGATGGATAAAGCCGCTGCGATCGTACAATCTGCTTTGCCCTTCCGGCGCTGGTACTATCGCATGATTATATTGCAATACGTGCTTATCGCCTTTTCGTAAAACGAGTACCGAGTCGTCCTGTGTCACCTGTATACCAGTTCCTTCAATTACACCAAAGGATCTTCGATGCAGTTCATAAAATCGCTTACCATCCGCCGGTGTCTCGCCCGAGAGAATCCACCACAGACGCGGCGGACTGCCCTGTTCGAGCTGGCTCGAAACCAAGATGGGCTTATTATCTTTGACTTCAACCAAAATACAAATAAGTCCATCATTTGGAAAGACAGACGGCACACCGCTTAAATCGATTGATACAGGAGTATCGAAACGAGTATAATTGCCCGCTTCGACAGTGATCTTCGCCAGAGTTTCACCCAGAGTCACCTGAGACGGCAATATCAGGCAGGAGGATAAAATAAGGACGGGAAACAAACGTATCAACACTGATATCAGCTTATTCATCGTTTAAGCTCCTTTCAATTTAGTCTTTTCTGCCGCTTAGTATGGGGCAAAAACTAAAATTCTAATGCTGATAGCACCGTTAATCAAGCCTTATCTGATTAAATTTTCCCATAACCGGGAAGCTAATATTTGGTTTTATTTTGCGTTCTTCCAGCCTTCATGCTATCTTGCCCTAATTATCCATATTGTATCTGAGCAACAATTTTTTAAGGAACCTATTATGACTCTCGGAAGTTGCTTTATTATTCTCTTATCCGTTATAAATGCCAACCTTGGAGCAAACGCCCCGGCAAATCCCTATGCCCAATGGGAAAATGGGCCTCCACAAACAGAAAATTTTTTCCCCATAGCTGTCTGGCTGCAAAATCCGAGAAACGCTCAGAGATACAGGCAGGCCGGGATTAACACCTATGTAGCACTCTGGAGAGGGCCAACGGAAGAGCAGCTCTCTGAGCTTAAAAAGGCCAACATGAAAGTTATTTGTCATCAAAACAAGACGGCACTTGAGCACAAAGATGATCCGACGATTATTGGCTGGATGCATGGCGATGAGCCCGACAACGCACAATCTTTAGGGCGTGGTAAAGGCTATGGACCACCAATTCTGCCTGAAAAGATAATAGAAGATTACTACAAGATTCGACAGACCGACCCCACCCGTCCGGTGCTCCTTAATCTCGGCCAGGGCGTGGCCTGGGACGGCTGGCACGGCCGGGGCGTCCGAACCAACCACCCCGAAGATTATCCCGAATATATCAAGGGCTGTGATATTGCCTCGTTCGACATTTATCCCGCCGTCCATGATAAGCCCGAAGTTGCCGGTAATCTCTGGTTCGTAGCAAAAGGCGTCGAGCGGCTGAAGAAATGGACCGGCGGCAAAAAAGTCGTCTGGAACTGCATAGAATGCACCCGAATCCACAACCCCAAGATTAAAGCCACGCCGCACCAAGTCAAATGCGAGGTCTGGATGTCCATTATTCACGGCTCGATGGGGCTCATCTACTTCGTCCACGAATGGCAGCCGAGGTTCAACGAATCGGCGCTTCTGAGCGATCCCGAGATGCTTTCGGCGGTTACAGCAACAAACCGCCAGATTACCGAGCTTGCCCCCGTGCTGAACAGCCCGACGATTGAAAACGCGGCAAGCGTCTCATCGAGCAACGAGGCCGTACCTGTCGCCATAATGGTCAAAAAACACGATAGCGCGACGTATCTTTTCGCCGTCGGAATGCTGGGCGACAAAACAACAGCGACATTCACCCTGCAGCAACCTGGTAGCTATAAAACCATAGAAGTAATCGGCGAAAACCGGACAATCAACATTAAAGACGGTGTTTTCCAAGATAGCTTCGAAGCCTGGGATGTACATCTCTACAAAGCAAGTCAGTTTGATAAATAATACTCAGACATTCCTTTAAGGTACCGGAGCTTGAAGGATAGTGCGAATCTCCGATGGATGCGTGCCCGTTGAATCTGCTATGTCTCTTATAGTTAGATCGGCACTGACATTAAAACCTGCATCCTTGAGCCTCTTTACTGCCGAGTCCAAATCCAAATCCATTTGCTCACAGTACTGCCTCAGCGTCATCCTTCCGAAACCTCGGCCGGGCTCGGCACCATGTCCGCCACCGCTCTGGCTGTGACCTCCTCTGCCCATACTAGTTGTAGCCTGATCCAGAGCAATCTCATACAACTTAGCCGGCGTCGCATTATAAGCTTCGGCCAGTTCGCCGAGAACAACATCCGGGGATTCAACTTCAATTCCCTTGTTCTTTAAGTTCGAGAGCATCGTTTCGAGATCCACATCAGAGGTCTTCTCTGCTAATTCCGTCAGACTAAGCAGCTCAGCATGCGGAATTGGAGCGCGCTGCCGGGGACTGTCCCATCTGTGCTTTATGTCCTCACCCCATGCGAGCAACGAAGAAAAAGGCTTAACGCCAATAAGAGTAAAAACAAAAACGGCAATGCAGGTGACCGTCGCTAATGCCCATTCGGCGCGAAGTCCGAAGGCCCTGGTGACTTTGCTCTTGAAGTAGCCTACGAACGGTTTCCAATTGAGATATAAATGAAATATCGAAGCGATTACGAAGATAATACTGAACCAATCATGCAAACCTATCCACTGTTGCTTCGTCAGGGCGAGCATAGTCCAACCGGTCCAGTTCGCAACCCGTCCGGGCGGTACAAAAAACAGTACGACTCCGGTAAAGACCATGCCGATAAACGAAACTGCCGTCAGTACTGAAATATATGATCGCCAATTAAAATTCATTTCATTGCCTTTCTATCCTGTCATACATTAAGCAAGTAATTCGTCGCTCGGCCTTTTCAGTCCATCAAGGATTCCGACAACGGAGATTTCCAATAGATTTTACCTTCAATAAGCAATAAAGTACACCAATACAATAAAATACCACCTGAGTTCTCCGGGAAAATGAGGAAAAATCGAAAGCAAACGGCGCGTTAAATCTTAAAAAGAGCATCAACGGCAACCGCTGTTTAAGCAGCTAAAGGAAAATTTCGGCTTCGTTTATGCAAATAAAAGCTTGCAACTGCTATCGGTCAGAGCTATATTTATAGTTCTTATTCATCATTGAAAGGAACTATAAATGAAATATGACGTAGCTGATTTGTCATTGGCAGCGGGCGGTAAAAAAAGAATACTATGGGCCGATAGCGATATGCCGGCATTGGCGGCAATCCGAAAGAGATTTGCAAAAACCAAACCTCTAAAGGACAAAAATGTCTCGGCTTGCCTGCACGTAACAGCTGAGACGGCTAATTTAGTCAGAACACTCAAGGCTGGCGGGGCGAACGTTGTCCTCTGTGCATCCAATCCGCTGAGCACACAGGATGATGTGGCCGCCTCTCTTGTGAAGGATTTCAATATAGCGACTTTTGCCATTTGCAGGGAGAACCGCAGCACGTATTATAAACATATCAACGCGGCGATCGACCACAAGCCGGTTATTACGCTGGATGACGGTGCCGATCTCGTGAATGAGCTGCATACAAGCAGGAAGAAAGACGCCGGCCGGATTATTGCAAGCATGGAAGAAACAACAACCGGCGTCATTCGCCTGCGTGCCATGGCGAACGAAGGCAAACTGAAATTCCCGGTCATTGCTGTAAACGACGCGGCAACCAAGCATCTATTCGACAATCGCTACGGCACAGGACAATCGACGGTTGACGGCATTATTCGTGCAACTGATTTTCTCATGGCCGGCAAGAAAGTAGTCGTGGCAGGTTATGGTTGGTGTGGCAGGGGTTTCGCAATGCGGGCAAGAGGAATGGGAGCAATAGTCATCATCACGGAAATCGACGCCGTCAAGGCGCTCGAAGCGGCAATGGACGGCTTCGACGTCATGCCAATGGCACAGGCTGCAAAAGTCGGCGAGTTGTTCGTGACACTTACAGGCAACAAACACGTAATACGGGCCGAGCATTTCCGTGCGATGAAAGACAGAGCGACAGTCGCCAACAGCGGGCATTTCGATGTTGAGATAGATATACCGGCCCTGAAAAAACTGAGTAAAAAAGTGACTCGTGGAGTGAGAAATCACGTTGACGAATATACACTGAAAAATAATAAGCGAATTTATCTTCTCGGCGAAGGGCGACTGATTAACCTCGCAGCCGCCGAGGGACATCCTGCCAGCGTTATGGACATGAGTTTTGCGACACAGGCGCTGCAGGCCGAATACGCGATAAAAAAACAAGGCAAGCTTTCTATTGCCGTCCATGACGTTCCGCTGGAGATAGAGCGGCAAGTAAGCACACTCAAGCTGAAATCAATGTCAATCGGCATCGACAAACTTACAGCCGAACAGGTGGCTTATCTTGCCAGCAGCGGTGAAGGAACGTAGCCAATGCCGATTTCCGATAGCCGATTGTCGATTTAAAATCGGAACTCGAAAATCGGAAATGCTGGTGAGGTTTATGGATAATAACCAGACAGAGAAGACGCCTATATTGGTCTCGAAGTCTTTTATGGCCGCAGGTCCAACCCTGCATTACAGCCATAAAAATGTTCAAATATACTGGCTTCTCGCCGTAGTAGCATTTGGCCTAAGCTGTCTCTTCTGGTCGAAGATAGTCACCGGCTCATTCTGGACGTTCGACGTTCAAACCGTAACAACAATGGAATTCTGGCGCCTTGACCGGTCCATCACAACAGGTGTCAGCATATTCGAGTACCCATGGCAGATTTTTGTCCTAGGGCTGCTTATGGGCATTATGGCGGTCGTACCCGTATTGATATCTCAACTGATGAGCTTTCGCTACAGCATCATTTTCATACTGGAAGTATTTTCTCTGGCCAACCTGCCCGGTTTTGCAATCTGTCTGCTCATCAGTTGTATTGCCGCAGCTTGTCGGCCACTTCGTTTTCGCTCGCGTTTTATTGCAATCGCTCTATGCACGGCTCCGCAGCTTATTTACTGGGGGCACTTCGGCGGCGCCCGGGGAGTCGAACCCATCGAATGGGGATTTTCCTTCGCACCCTTGATATTCGCCTGGCTCGAAGCACTGGTAATCGCCGGATTCGTCCTCGGCATTGGTCACTTTACCCGCTATCGGCCGGGCCTGACCTGGATTTTCACATTGCTGACACTCATTATCGCCGTAGTTGTGTTCGAAGTGACAATAGGCTTCGATGAGCTGGATTACCAGCTTTATGTGGCCAAGAACAATCCTGAGCTGACCGCCGAATTTCGCAATCACAGCATTACCGAAGCACTGGATGCAACTTTAAGAGATCCAGCTACGAAGAAATATCTGGAAGAATCTTTTTACCCCGCCGATGCGATAGCGCGACGAGCGGAACTGAAAAGGGAAATACAGGACCAGTTGCGCTACGACTTCTGGCCGGGCTGGTTCATAGTACCCCAAGAGCTAAAGTACCGACAGAAAAAAGAATGGCTGCTCGAACAATACGACTACTTTATTAACCAGCGCCCCAACAGTCGCCGGATGCCGATCACCTTGTATTACAAGGCCATGCTGAACGAATTAAGCCCGGATACAAAAATCCTCGGCCGGAAAGAAATATTGCAATTTTACAGCGATCATCCACACGAAAAAAACCGGCAAATCTGGTGGGAGCTGTACCGTGATTTCGGGAGCAGCGCCGAAGCACTCGAAGCACGCTGGCGTATAGCGAAGCATCGGGCCGGCCAGCAAATGTTCAATGAAGCCGAGAGACTTATCACCGAGGCCCAGAAAATGCTGGCTGCCGAGACATCGAAGCGATTCGAAACAGAACAAGTATCCTCCGGCAAACTTTTCGGCCTGTTTCGCCCGCCGGCCGATTCGGTAATGACCATTCCAAAATTAAATGAGCTGCAAAGAAGACTATACCAGTTACAAATACTTGTCGGTCCACAAAATCGAATAGATGAGCCGGGCTCCGATGAGCGTCTTGCGAGGTTCATCAAGCTGAATCCTCATGCCCCTGATTATGCCCAGTATCTTGACGTGCTTCTCGAACAAACAGAAGATGGCGACCCGCTTCGCGACAATATCCTGCTGGCACAGACAAAACTCATCCTCGACGATCTACTGCGAGCAGAAAAACTCAGCGAGATACACACACAATACAACCGGACAGATGGGGGCGCTATGGCGCTATATGAACTCGGCCTTTTGAAGATTAGTTTCTGGCGACAGCAGAATGAATCAAATGCAGAATTGAAGAAAAAATATCTGGAAGATGCAAAATCAATTCTGACGAGTTTCATAAGTTCGTATCCCGACCACTTTTGCGTCGAGCAAGTCAAAAATAATCTGGCCGGTCTGCCTGCGAGTTGACGGCTCCCTATAATCCGCCGCCGGCGGGAATTCAGTTGACTTTTCATTAAAAAATGTTAATATGGATAAGGCTGGAGGCATTTTTACGCTTTTCAGGCCTGTTTTATTGCTGCAAACCAAGCTATAAAACGGACAAGTATTTACTAATAAAGCTGGACCGAATACTCTGTTTAGAGATTGAGATAGATGAGTGCCGTCAAAAAACACATCTCGCGCTACCCGGATGCCCGGAAAATTCTGCTGATAGGCGACCTCAGCAGGGCCTTTCTGGATATCAACGCCGCCGCGGAGATTCCCAGCGAAATCTGTGCTGACATGCAGCAGGCAATAGATATCGCAGCGAAAAAAAACTTTGCTGCCATCGCAATTGTGATGTCCGGCATCTCGGCCCAATTAAGCTCAGACCTTAAAGCCCTGCGGGATAACTGCGATGCCAAAATCATCCTCCTGGCCCAGATGTACGAAGAGCCGATAGCAATACATTTGGTGAACTCGATTTACAACGGGCTCTCCCTTGGGGATACTCCCGGTAGGGACGCCTTACGGTGCTTACAGCGAAGCCTTGCCGACGATTATCTTATCTGTCCCGTAAAGCCGGACAGTTTTTACGAATCGATAACGACCGCCGCCAAATCCGGCAAAACCGAAACCGCTCCCCCAGCCGCTATCGACACAGCTACCGAAACGAGAATCAGATACCTCGAACGACTGGCTACCGAGGATGACCTAACTGGCCTGAAAAACAGAAGATATATCTGGGAATTCTCCCGGCAGATAATCGAGTATGCCAAAAAAGAGAACGGCCGGGTGACTCTGCTGGTTTTCGACGTCGATGACCTTAAAAAGTACAACGATATTTACGGCCACCAGGCCGGCGACGAAATCCTAAAGCAGGCCGCGGTTTTAATGCAACGCTGCTGCCGGGGACACGATGTCGTCGGCAGAATAGGCGGCGACGAATTCGCCGTAATCTTCTGGGACGACCCACAACATGAACGCTCAGCTTCACTTTCCGAAGACCAGGAGAGACGTTCGGCCCACGCCGACCATCCCGCCGAGGCAATCACCATAGCAAAGCGCTTCGTAAAAGAATTGAGCAGCACCGGATTATCAACTTTCGACGGGCTCGGCCCGGGAGGCAAGGGAGTCCTGACAATCAGCGGCGGCCTGGCAAGCTTCCCCCGTGACGGCCAAACAATAGAGCAGCTTTTCCAGCAGGCTGACAAAGCCCTGCTCGAAGCAAAACGCAGCGGAAAAAACAGAATCTACCTCGTCGGTAAGCCCCAGAGCGATATTACCGAAATAGATTAAGGCTTATCCGATGCCGAACGAGCAAACGTCCCTGTTTTATCTCCCCGGCTTATCGATTTGGTCCTTTGCTCCATCGAATTTGACGATAAACATATTCCCGGTACCATTGTTGATGCCAAACAGGTCTGCTCTTGTCCAGCCTGAAAGATAGACGTTATTGTCACTATCAATAGCCGCAACTCGGGCGCAGGTACCCCCGCTTTCATTGAAATTACGGAATTCCTGTGTCCATATCAGCTCTCCTTCCGATGAATAGCGACGACTGTACGCCTGACATTTGCCCTTTAACGGTTTCTGACAGCCGGCTATCAG
>Ga0209536_100002469_pt1 | contig 30184 bp, 26 predicted proteins | sample DeeMarSeWOR28_12_FD_187461 | JGI IMG/M metagenome (GOLD analysis project Ga0209536, IMG submission 187461) | Marine sediment microbial communities from White Oak River estuary, North Carolina - WOR-2-8_12 (SPAdes) (version 2) | ecosystem: Environmental > Aquatic > Marine > Intertidal zone >...
GGTGTCCGCGAGACCGAGCGAGTATCGGGGAGCGAATCGAGCGGACACCGCGCCGGACCCCGGCCGCGCGGCGGGAACGCCCGGCAGAACCTCACAGGCGTGCTGGCGGCGAGCGGTGTTCCCCGCAGCGCGAGTTTCGAGAAAAGTGGACAGCACGCGGGGGCAGCGCCAGCCCGACCCGAACGACAGGCCGAGGCGCATCCCGAGCAATTCAGCGGACGATCAGGTCCATCTTCATCGACGTCAGCGGCTCGCAGCCGTCGGCGGTAACGAGCAGCGTGTCCTCGAGGTGGACCGAGCCCCAGCCGATCTCGATGTACGGCAGGTCGACGTTGATGACCATGTTCTCCTCGAGCACGGGGTCACCGTAGTCGAACCCGTCCCGCGTCATGGGAGCCGGGTCGTCCGTATGCTGCAGCCCCACGCTGTGCGGCACCGCCAGGCAGAACTCCGGGAAGCCCGCTCGCTGTATCGCGTTGACGGCTCGCAGGGCCAGTTCGCGGTAACGCAGCCCCGGGCGCACCGACTCCAGCACCTCGCGCCATCCCTCCTGCATTGCGCGGTTCCGTGCCAGCAGCTCCTCGTCGGGCTCGCCGACGACCATGGATCGTCCGAAGTCGCCGTGGTAGCGGCGGTAGTGGCCGAGCGCGTCGATCATCACGGGCTCGCCTCGCCGGACGCGGCGGTCGGGCAGTCCGCCGGAGCCTCCCGAGAGATACACGCCCCGCCCGCCTCGCCGGGCCATCTCCGCCATGTAGAGATCCTCGAGCTCGCTCCACGTCGCACCGTCGCGCAGCGCCCCGGAGGCGGCGAGGCAGGCTGCCTCGTTGATCTGTGCTGCCTCGCGGAGCAACTCGATCTCTGCGGGCGTCTTCACCCGCCTGATTTCGCAGAAGATGTGCTCGGCGGGCACGAACTTGGCGGGCAGGCCAGCTTCCGTCAGCCAGTGCCCGATGCGCGGGTCGTCCACGCCTATCGTGCCGTACTCGAGGCCCGCCTCGCGGACCGCCTTGAGAAGCGCCCAGACGGGCGACGCCGACTCGGTGCCACGCAGGCGGTCCTGCACGGCAAGCCACTCGCGCTCGTTGGCCGTCAGCCGAACGCCCCCGCGCACCGGCCATCCCTGATACGGGTGCGCACCGGGCGCGCGCGGCCTGGCGCCGACCTCCGGGCCCTCCGGACCCTCGGAGGCGTGATCGGCATCGACCGGCGCCGTGTAGCCGACGAGGTTCGGAATCCAGGTGCCGCCCTCGGTCATCAGGCGACGCCACTCGAAGCTGCCCATCACGAGGGCGGGGGGCTCCCTGTCGAGTCGCGGCAGCACCGCGTAGTAGAGGTGCTCCCTGCCCGAACCCATTAGTGCACCCCAGTACCCGGAGGCGTAGTACACGTTCAGGTTCTGCGCCGCAATCAGGCCGTCCAGGCCGTGCCGCTCCATGATCGCGGCGCCCCGGGCCGGATCGTAGAGTCTGGTGCTCATGTGCCGCTCCAGGCTGTGAAGATCTACCCGTACAGATCGCGCCTGGGCCGCTGACTGTCAATCGTGCTGACCCCTATACTGCGGGCATCTTCCTCGCACTCCTGGCACGCCGTCGTCCATGTGCGATCGCGGTTTCCCTGCAGATGACTGATCCGCCGCGCTATCGGATCCGCCGGAGGCCGGCGCACGACTTCTTGACCGTGCGTGGCCTTGCGCATCACCTCACGCGCTGGGGCGACCCCGCTGCGCGGGACCCGGTGGTCCTGCTGCACGGTTGGGCAGACACGGCCGACACGTTCCAGTTCCTGGTCGACGAGCTCGAGCGCGACTGGCCGCTCGCCGCCTTCGACTGGCGAGGCTTCGGTCGGTCCGAGTGGTCACCGGCAGGCTACTGGTTCCCCGACTACTTCGCCGACCTCGACGCCATGCTCGACGTCCTCTGCCCGGACGCCGGCGCCCGGCTCGTTGGACACAGCATGGGGGGCAACATCGCCCTGCTCTACGCCGGCATCCGCCCGGAGCGGGTGCGCCGCGTGGTCAGCCTCGAGGGATTCGGCCTCCCACGGGGACGCCCCGGGGACGCCCCGGGCCGCTATCGCGACTGGCTGCAACAGCTGCGGGCGCCGCCGCCCTTCGGCGAGTATCGTGATTTCGAGGATCTCGTTCACGTGCTGCTGCGTCGGAGCCCGCGGCTGCCGCCAGAGCGCGCGGACTTCATCGCGCGAAGCTGGGCCGCGCAGACGCCGGAAGGGCGCGCGCGCATCGTCGCGGACCCGGCGCACAAGCTGCTCAATCCGTACAGCTACCGGCGCGACGAAGCCGAGGCCTGCTGGCGGCAGGTCGTCGCGCCGGCGATGCTCGTGCTGGCCGGGCAGTCGGAGTTCCTGCCGCGGCTGGGCGAGGACGGTTCGGAGGCGAGCTTCCGCGCCAACATCCCGGGCGTGAGGATCGAGTGCGTCGAGGGTGCCGGCCACATGCTGCACCACGAGCAGCCCGCCTCCGTGGCCAGGATCGTCGAGGGATTCCTGCTCGAGGAGTAGCCCGCGGTTGCGTCCGGGGCGCCGCTCTGGTCCCATGGCCGCGGACCGATGCAAGGAGAGGCCCCATGCGCCCGCTCGACGTCGCGGTGCTGCTGCTGCTTCCGGTCGCCGCCCTCGCGGACGGGGACTTCAGGCCCTTCGATCCGTCGAAGTACTCGCAGGCAGTCACCGATTGCGACCGGCTCGCCGCTCACCCGGACGATCCCTACCACGTAGCGCCCGGAATCGAGCGCAAGGACATCGACCTGCCCGCCGCGATGGCCGCGTGCGAGGCGGCGGTCAAGAAGGACCCGGACAACCCACGGCTGAACTACCAGCTGGCACGCGTCTACGGGTACTCGGGCATGGGCGAGAAGGCGATTCCCTACCGGGCGGCCGCCGTGGACGCCGACTACCCGCAGTCCCTGTTCGTCGTCGGATACCTCCACCTGCTCGGGCTCAACCAGCAGCCGCAGGACACCTGCCGGGCTGCCGAGCTGATTCGGCGCTCGGCGCAACAGGGTCGGCTCGCCGGGCAGGTGGGCTTCGTCCGCTGGTCGTTGAACGGCACCTTCGCTGGTTGCCCGGTGAGACAGGACCCTGCGGAGATGCTCGGGTTCCTCGAGGCCGCGAAGAGCCAGGTGGGCGGCGACTTCTACAGGAGCCAGCTCGTGGACCTCCTCACCGAGCAGGTCCAGGCACGCATGGAGTGAGCCGGGCTGCGCAACGCAGCCTCCTCGCGTTGATCCTGGTCTACGGCGGCCACTACACCTACGCACGTACGCCGCTCGGCTTCTGGTTCCAGGAACTGTTCGAGCTGTCGAGACACCGCTACCACCGGCTCGGCCACTTCGCGCAGGGCTTCGTCCCGGCCGTTGCGACCAGGGAGATACTGAGCAGAACCTCGACCCTGGGGTCCAGCTGCTGGCTGCCGTTGCTCACCGTGTGCGTGTGCCTCGCGATCAGCGCCACCTACGAGCTCGACGAGTGGTGGGCGGCGCTCCTGGTCGGGGCGGGGGCCGACGAGTTCCTCGCCACGCAGGGCGACATGTGGGACACCCGGTGGGACACGTTTCTCGCCACGATAGGTACCATCCTGTCGCTCGTAATGCTCTCGGCGACGCACGATCGGCAGCTGGAACGACCCGGTTCGCAGTGTTGTCACAGCGCGCGGGCTAGAATGCCCCGGTAGTCTCGTCCGGCAGCGGGCGTGAGCCGGGAGCCGCGCAGCCACGGCGCGGCAGCGACGGCACGGTTCGTGGATTCGGCACGGTCATGCAGCAACCTGACTGGCAGGCAACCGCCTCGATCACCTACAAGTGGGCGCGCCGCATCGCGATCGCGGTCATCGGCGGAACCGTCGTGCTCATCGGGATCGCGATGATCGTGCTTCCCGGTCCGGCCCTCGTGGTGATCCCGATCGGTCTCGGCATCCTCGGGCTCGAATTCGCCTGGGCCCGTCGGTGGCTCGCCGAGGTCCGCAGTCGCGCCGACGAGATCATCAACGGTGTGCGAAACGGCGTTCGCAACGGTCGCCTGTGGCGCAAGCCCGCCGGTGGAAAGCCGCCGGCGGACGCGCCCCCGCCCGTGGACTGACGTGCGTACGCCATGCCGGGAACAGCGTTCCTTGCGGAAATCCCCGCCATGGCGGTCCGGAGCGTGACGTGAGGCGCCCCGTGGTCAGGGCCGACTGGACGGGTCGCGTGGACGAGGCCGAGGGCGAGACCGGCCGGCGCTGGCACCAGGTCATGCGCGCTCGGGACACCGCGGCAGCGCGCATCGCCCTCATCGGTTTCGCGTGTGATGCGGGCGTCATCCGCAACCAGGGTCGACGGGGCGCCGCGTCCGGACCCCATGCCCTGCGACAGGCGCTGGCGAACCTGCCGGCCCACTCGATCGACGCGATCGACGATCTCGGCGACGTTGCCTGTGCCGGAGACGGCCTCGAGACGGCCCAGGAGGAATTCAGCGCTGTCGTGGCCGACACGCTTCGGGCCGGCAGCTTGCCGCTCGGGCTGGGAGGGGGGCACGAGATGGCGCTGGCGTCCTGGTGCGGGTTGCACGACGCGTTGCGAGCTCGCGGCGACCGGGGCGCCATCGGCATCCTCAACTTCGATGCTCACTTCGACCTGCGGGCGGGAGAGCCGGGGACCTCCGGTACGCCATTCCGGCAGATCCTCGAGCAGGCCGCGGCACAGGAGCGGCAGGTGCGCTACCTGTGCATCGGCGTCAGTCGCTTCGCGAACACGGCGGCGCTTTTCAACCGTGCCGCCGCACTCGGCGTGCGTTGGGTGCTCGACGAGGAAACCCGGGCGGAGCGCTACGACGTACTGGTCCGGGAGATCGGGATCCTCGCCGGCGAGGTCGACCACCTCTACCTGACGATCTGCCTCGATGCATTCCCTGCGGCCGTGGCGCCGGGCGTCAGCGCTCCGGCTGCGCTCGGCATCGATCCCGGGCTGGTCGAGCGACTGGTGGACGCCGCCTGCGCGGCCGGCAAGCTGCGCCTCGCGGACGTCGCCGAACTCAATCCCTCCTTCGATGTCGACGGCCGGACGGCGCGCCTCGCCGCGCGGCTCGTCGCGCGCATCGCCTGGAACGTCGCTCAACCGACGGGCTGACCGCGTCGCAGTATCAGCCGTGGCCGGTCGGTCCCGAACTGCGCCACGAGTTCCGCAGGGTGCGAGGCGTCCCACACCACCAGGTCGGCAAGCTTGCCGGGTTCCAGCGTCCCCCTTTCTGCACCGAGCCCCAGCGCGGTGCACGCATGCACGGTAACGCCGGCCAGCGCCTCTGCAGGTGTCAAGCCGAACAGCGTGCAGCCCATGAGCATCGCCAGGCGCAGCGAGAGAAGCGGCGAGGAGCCCGGATTGAAGTCGCTTGCCACCGCAATGGGCACACCGTGTCGGCGCAGCAGTCCGACGGGGGGAGGGCGAGACTCGCGCAGGAAGAAGAACGCGCCCGGTAGCAGCACGGCGACGGTGCCGGCCCGGGCCATCGCCACCGCGCCGTCCTCGTGGAGATGTTCCAGGTGGTCGGCCGAGAGCGCGCCGAAACTGGCGGCGAGCGCGGCGCCGCGCGAGTCGGAGAGCTGCTCGGCGTGCAGCCGGACGGGCAGGCCCAGCTGCCGCGCACGCTCGAAGATCCGGCGCACCTGCGACGGCGAGAACGCGATGCGCTCGCAGAAGGCGTCCACGGAGTCGACGAGGCCTTCGGCTGCTGCTGCTGGCAGGATATCCTCGACGACGAGGTCCACGTAGTCGTCCGCGCGGCCGGCATGCTCGGGCGGGACCGTGTGCGCGGCAAGCAGGGTCGTGTGCACCGTGACCGGGAGCGACTGGCCGACGCGGCGCGCGACGCGAAGCAGCTTGAGTTCGTTCTCGAGATCGAGCCCGTAGCCGGACTTCACCTCGATCGTCGTGACGCCTTCGGCGAGCAAAGCGCGCGCGCGTGCGACGGCCAGCGCCAGCAAGGCTTCCTCGCCGGCCTCGCGCGTCGCCCGCACGGTGGCAAGAATTCCTCCACCGGCGCGCGCGATGTCCTCGTAGCTCGCACCCTCCACCCGACGCTCGAACTCGCGTGCCCGGCTTCCGGCAAAGACGAGGTGGGTGTGGCAGTCCGTGAGCGCGGGCGTGACGAGGGCTCCGGCCACGTCGAGTCGTTCCGTGTCCCGCGGCAGTGCGGGCAGCGCGTCCGAGTGCCCGACCCAGGCGATCCTCTCGCCTGCGATGGCCACGGCGCCCCGCTCCAGCAATCCGTATCGACCCCCGACGCAGGTCGCAAGAGTGGCGTTCGTGATGGCCCGGGTGCCGCTGGCTGGAGACATGGCCGGAAGCTTAACCGAGCGGCGCCGGCCCGGGCGGGGGCTGTGTGCGGCCCACCGACGGCGTATCCTCGCGCACCATGAAGCATGCATCACCACAGGCGGCCGCCGGGCGGCGCGTCATCCGGGCGCCGCGCGGGGCCCAAATCTCCTGCCGCAGCTGGCTCACCGAGGCGGCCTACCGGATGATCCAGAACAACCTCGATCCCGAGGTGGCGGAGCATCCCGAGCAGCTCGTCGTCTACGGCGGGATCGGCAAGGCCGCCCGCGACTGGGAGGCCTTCGACCGCATCCTGCAGGTGCTCGAGCGCCTCGGCGAGGACGAGTCGCTGCTCGTGCAGTCGGGCAAGCCCGTGGGGGTGTTCCGCACCCACCCGGATGCGCCCCGCGTGCTGATCGCCAATTCCAACCTCGTACCGCACTGGGCGACGTGGGAGCACTTCCACGAGCTCGATCGAAAGGGCCTGATGATGTTCGGCCAGATGACGGCCGGGTCCTGGATCTACATTGGCTCGCAGGGAATCGTGCAGGGCACCTACGAGACCTTCGGGGCCTGCGCCCGCCAGGACTTCGGCGGAGAGGCGGCCGGGCGCTGGATCCTGACCGCGGGGCTCGGCGGCATGGGCGGCGCGCAGCCTCTCGCCGCGACGATGGCCGGTTTCTCGATGTTGGCCGTGGAGTGTGACCCCTCGCGCATCGACTTCCGGCTGCGTACCGGCTACCTCGACCGCAAGACGGCCTCGCTCGACGAGGCGCTCGGCTGGATCGACGAGGCACGGGCGGCGAAGCGCGCGCTGTCGGTCGCCCTCCTCGGCAACGCCGCGGACGTCTTCCCCGAGCTCGCGACACGCGGCGTCGTGCCGGACGCCGTGACCGACCAGACCTCCGCGCACGATCCGCGCAACGGCTACCTGCCGCAGGGCTGGACGCTCGAGCAGGCCGCTGCCGCCCGTCGCGACGACCCGGCACGCATCGAGCGCGCCGCGCGGGCGTCGATGAGGATCCACGTTCAGGCGATGCTCGACCTGCAGGCGGCCGGAGCGGTCGTTTTCGACTACGGCAACAACATCCGGCAGATGGCCTTCGAGGAGGGGCTCGCCGAAGCCTTCGACTTCCCGGGCTTCGTGCCGGCCTACATCCGGCCGCTGTTCTGCGAGGGCGTCGGTCCCTTCCGCTGGGTCGCGCTGTCGGGCAACCCGGAGGACATCTATCGTACGGACGCCAAGGTCAAGGAGTTGATCCCGGACGATCCGCACCTGCACCGGTGGCTCGACCTGGCGCGCGAGCGCATCCGCTTCCAGGGGCTGCCGGCCAGGATCTGCTGGGTGGGCCTGCGCGATCGTGCCAGACTCGGCCTCGCGTTCAACGAGATGGTCGCGCGCGGCGAACTCGAGGCGCCCGTAGTCATCGGCCGCGATCACCTCGACTCCGGATCCGTGGCGAGCCCGAACCGCGAGACCGAAGGCATGCGTGACGGCTCGGACGCGGTGTCCGACTGGCCGCTCCTGAACGCACTGCTCAATACCGCGAGCGGGGCCACCTGGGTGTCGATCCACCACGGCGGCGGCGTGGGGATGGGTTTCTCCCAGCACGCGGGGGTCGTCATCGTCTGCGACGGAACGGATGCGGCCGCAGCACGGATCGCACGCGTACTGCGCAACGATCCGGGTACGGGCGTGATGCGCCACGCCGACGCCGGCTACGAGCGGGCCGTCGCCTGTGCCCGCGAGCAGGGCCTCGACCTGCCGTCGCTGGACTGAGCGAAGTGGCGACACTGCAGATCCGCGCTGGTGCCGTCTCGCTCGGCGAACTGAGGCGCCTCGCGCGCGGCAGCGAGCACGTCGGTCTCGCGATGGGCTGGCGCAAGGACGTGGAGCGGGCCGTCGAGGCGGTCAAGGCGCGGCTCGATGCCGGCGAGGCGCTCTACGGCATCAATACCGGTTTCGGCCGACTGGCCAAGACGCGGATCGCACCCGAGGAGCTCGCGCAGCTGCAGCTCTACATCGTCCGCTCGCACGCCGCCGGGGTCGGCCCGCCGCTCGCGGACTCCACGGTGCGCCTCACGATGATCCTGAAGGCCGCGAGCCTTGCGCGTGGCCTGTCGGGCGTACGGCCGCTGGTGGTCGAGCGGCTGCTCGAACTCGTGAACGCCGGCATCCTGCCGCGGGTGCCGTCGCAAGGCTCGGTCGGCGCTTCCGGCGATCTCGCGCCGCTCGCCCATCTCTCGCTCGCGCTGATCGGCGAGGGCGCCGTGCACTACGGCGGACGTGTGCTGCCCGCGTCCCGGGCCTTGGCCGACGCCGGCATCGAGCCCATCGAGCTCGGCCCCAAGGAAGGCCTCGCGCTGCTCAACGGCACGCAGGTGTCGACCGCGCTCGCCCTGGAGGGCCTGTTCGAGGCCGAAGACCTGCTGCTCGCCTCGATCCTGACCGGCGCGATGTGCGTCGACGCGGCCCTCGGCAGCAGGACGCCCTTCGACGCGCGCATCCACGAGGCGCGCGGTCACGAGGCCCAGATCGACGTCGCGACGGCGTTCCGTGCGGTGCTCGCGCACAGCGAGATCGAGCACTCCCACGCCGACTGCGACCGCGTGCAGGACCCGTACTCGCTGCGCTGCCAGCCGCAGGTGGCCGGGGCATGCCTGCAGCAGGTCCGCGATGCCGCGCGGGTGCTGGAGGTCGAGGCGAACGGGGTCTCCGACAACCCGCTGGTGCTCGGCGAGGCCGGGGAGGTGCTCTCCGGCGGCAACTTCCACGCCGAGCCGGTGGCGTTCGCCGCGGACAACCTCGCACTCGCCATCGCCGAGGTCGGGGCGCTTTCCGAGCGGCGCATCGCGATGCTGATCGACTCATCGCTGAGCCAGCTGCCGCCGTTCCTCGTGGAGCAGGGCGGGCTCAACTCGGGCTTCATGCTGGCCCAGGTGACGGCCGCGGCACTCGCCAGCGAGAACAAGTCGCTCGCTCATCCAGCGTCGGTCGACAGCCTGCCGACCTCCGCCAACCAGGAGGACCACGTCAGCATGGCGACCTTCGCCGCGCGGCGGCTCGCACAGATGGCGGAGAACACGCGCGGGGTGCTGGCGATCGAGCTGCTCGCGGCCGCGCAGGGCATCGACTTCCGCCGCCCGCTCAGGTCGTCGGAGGCGCTCGAGGCGGCGCAAGCACTGCTCAGGGCGAAGGTCGGCTTCTACGATCACGACCGGCACTTCGCGCCGGACATCGAGGCCGCGCGCGAGGTGCTGCGCGACGCGCGCCTGCTTGGCCTGGCGCCGCAGGGCCTGGTGCCGAGCTCCGGCTAGCTGGCTAGTCGAGCAGTGCGGCGACTTCCGTCCGGAACGCCTCCAGCGAGCGCTTGCCCTGGATGCGCTTTGCCACCTTGCCGTCGCGATCGATCAGGTACGTAGTCGGGAGCAGCTCGTTCCAGGCGGGGTCGACGACGCTGACCAGCGTGTCCATCTCGAGCTCGTTGCGCAGGTAGCTGCGAAACTCCGGGAAGTGCTCCTTGCGGAACGCCTCGACCCGGTCGCGCTCCTCGGGATCGTCCATGCCGACGGCCAGGAGCTTCACTCCCCGGGCGGCAAGCTCCCGCTCGAGCTCCACGAGGTCCGGGATCTCCTTCAGGCAGGGCGTGCACCAGGTCGCCCACAGGTTGAGCACGACGACCCTGCCTCGCTCGGCGGCGAGGACCTGTGCGAACTCCTGCGCCGTGGCCATCTGCAGCCCGTCGTCGGCGAGTGCCGGAGAGGCGCAGGCGGCGAGGGCGAGGGCCAGCGCGGCGAGCGGCGAACGCAGGCTCATGAAGCGCCGTTGCTGCCGCAGAGCCTGCAGGTGACGGGCGTCCACACCTTCGCGGCCATGATCTGCTCGCCCTGCTGCCAGACGACGAACGCGGATCCATCCGGCATGGCCGCGGCCGCCGGATAGCTGGCCGCGCCCGCAGGCGCCTCGATCTCGGTCACCGCGCTCCAGCTCGCGCCCTGGTCGGTCGAGGTTCGCATGTAGATCCGGCGCTCGCCGCCGGCCTTCGCGTGCCAGAACGCATAGAGGCCACGCCAGGCGCTGACCAGCGCAGGGCTGTCGCTGACCGCCGCCTCCGGATGGATCCTGATGGCGGGCTCGAACGACCTGCCGCCGTCGACCGAGCGCGCAAACAGCACGCCAGGCGGCTGCTCCGCACCGTTGTGCACCAGCGTGTAGACGTGTTCGCCCGAAACGGCCACGGCCACCGGCTTGAGCGGGCAGCCCTCGAGCGTCCACGGCGCGCCGCCCGTGGAGACCCGCGGCCCGAAGTGCTCGCCCCTATCCCGCGACACCGTCACCGTGGGCATACGGAGGTTGTCCGGAGACACGGTCCGGCTGCCCAGGTACACGGCGCCGTCGGCCCCCAGTGCGGCGGTCAGTTGGCAGCAGGGGCAGGCGTCGCCGGTGAACAGGCGCCGCTCCGGGGCAAAGGTCGCGCCGTCGTCATGCGAGGCGCGCACGAAGATCGACGACAATGTGCGCTCGGCCGTCATGTCGCGGGTGTCGAGCCAGAACGTGTACACGTCCCCGCCGGGCGCCACGGCCATGGTGCCGAAGACGTGCGCCTGCGAGAGCCCGCCGTGGACGAGTTCCGAGAGGTCGGTCTCGGCGTCCGCGTTCATCTGCACGGGAGCCGAAAACGTCCTGCCCCCGTCCGTCGACCGGACGTACACCGACGAGGCCACTGCCTTGCCGGTCCGGGTCGAGGTCGCGTTCGCCGGATAGAACACGTGAACGATCCCGGTCGGGCCGATGCCGATGCGCGGCTTGCCGACGGCGAATCCCCAGACGTCGCCGTCCGTTGCGTTGACCCGGCGCGCCTCGGTGAATGTCCGGCCGCCGTCGTCAGAGCGGGCGTACATCAGGTCCGTGAAGGACTGGTGGCTGTGGCCGCCGCTCTTGTCGTGGCCGTGCCGATCTGCGGTACCGACCGGGCCCTTGTCGAGCCAGATGACGTGGACCGAGCCGTCCGGGCCGACAGCCACTTCCGGCGCCTGGCCCCTCCGTGCCGGATCGCTGACGGTCAGTCCCTCGGCGTGTGCCGTATGGACGAGGCACAACGCGAGCACGAACAGCACGGATCGCATGCCAGCCCCCTTCGCCAAGTCATCTTGAACTTATGACGACTCAGTGTAGTGCCTGCCGGGGAAGATGGCATCCCGGAGACCGCAGGCTGGATTCGTGGCGCCATCCCCGCCGCCCGAGGATAATCCGCGGCTGCCGCTCACCAGGAACCCCGCCCATGACCGACAGGAATCTCGCGCCCGCCGGCCTGCCGCGATGGACGAAGGCGCTCGGTTATGGCGGGCTCGTGCCGTTTGTGGCCTGCGCGCTGGTCATGCTGGTCGTGACCGAACCGGACGTCCGGCACGTCGCGGGACGCGTCCTGGTCGGCTACGGGGCGGTAATCCTGGCCTTCCTGGGCGGCGTCCACTGGGGCCTGGTCCTATACGGCCGGCCGGGCAAGGCCTCGGGAATGCTTGCGATCGGCGTCGTACCGTCGCTTCTTGCCTGGGCTACGCTGCTGCTGCAGTTCGAGACGGCCGTCGCCGTGCAGGTGGCGACCTTCGGCGGCTTCTGGCTCTACGAGCACCGGGTACTCGGCGCCGGCGTCCTGCCCCCGGAGTATCTCGCCCTGCGCCGCTGGCTCACGCTGATCGTCTGCGCCTCGCTCGGCCTGGCACTCATGGCGCGGACGCTGGTGCCGGCGGTCCATTGAGACATGGACCGTCCGTAATCGTCACGGCGTCGCGCACCGCGCCCGGATCTAGGAGACCAGAGAAGATGGGGAGCGAAGGCACTACGACCACGCGACGTCGGGTCCTGGCACTGGCCTCGGCGACGGCCGCAGCCACCCTCGCCCCTTGCGCCGAAGGCTCCGGAGGCGCTCGCCGTCCGTTGCGACGCATCGTCACGTCGGAGGATGCCGATGGAAACGCCGTGGTCCTTGCCGACGGCGAACCGACGAACACGCTCGTCATGAACGGAACCCGCATCGCGCGGCTGTGGGAGTCTCCGAGCGTACCGGTCGAAGTGCCGGCCGCCACGGACCTCGGTATCAGCGCCGGCAACGCGTACCGGGAGGGCTTCGCCGGTACCGGCTTCTATGTCGCAGAGATCCCTCCGGGCAGCGACGAGACCGACATCCCCATGCACCGGCAGGACACGCTGGACTACATGGCGGTACTGTCCGGCTCCGTCCTGCTGCGGATACCCGGCCGGGACATCGAGCTTCACGCGGGCGACACCATCGTCCAGGCGGGAAACCTGCACACCTGGATCAATCGCGGCGACGAGCCCTGCCGGCTGCTGTTCGTGGTGGTGGCCGGTGAGCGGGGAGAGCCCCCGGCGGGATGATGCTCATCCCCGCCACCGCCGGCGTGGCGTTTTCGCGATCACCCGGCGCGCGCTATAGTGTCTTTCTTTGCAGCGCAACAAGGCGAGTGCCCGATTGATGCGGCGCGTGGGAATCATCGGCTGGCGGGGTATGGTGGGCTCGGTGCTCGTGCAACGGATGCGCGAGGAGCAGGACTTCGAAGTCTTCGAGCCCGTGTTTTTCTCGACTTCGCAGGCGGGCGGGGCGGGTCCCGCCATCGGCCGGGACATCGAGCCCGTGGCGGATGCAGGCGACCTAGACTCCCTGGCGACCTGCGAGATCCTGGTGTCCTGCCAGGGCGGAGACTACACGGGAGCCACCTATCCTGCGCTCCGCGCAGCCGGCTGGAAGGGGCACTGGGTCGACGCGGCCTCCACGCTGCGCATGAACGACGAGTCCGTGATCGTCCTCGATCCGGTCAACCGACACGTCATCGACGGGGCGCTGCGCGCTGGCAAGCGAGACTGGATCGGCGGCAACTGCACCGTGAGCCTGATGCTGATGGCGTTAGGCGGCCTGATGCGGGAAGGGCTCGTCGAGTGGGTCACTTCCATGACCTACCAGGCCGCCTCCGGTGCAGGAGCCCAGAACATGCGCGAGCTGCTCGGACAGATGGGCCGCCTCCACGACGCCGTATCCGGGCTGTTGGCCGATCCCGCGAGCGCCATCCTCGACATCGACCGCCACGTGTCTGCCGCCATGCGGGCGGGCGACTTCCCGGTCGGCCAGTTCGGGTATCCGCTCGCGGGAAGCCTGCTGCCGTGGATCGACAAGGACCTCGGCAACGGCGTGAGCCGGGAGGAATGGAAGGGCGGTGCGGAAGGCAACAAGATTCTCGGCCGCGGGCAGAACCCTATCCCCATCGACGGCTTGTGCGTGCGTGTGGGGGCCATGCGCTCGCACAGCCAGGCGCTCACCATCAAGCTGACACGCGACGTGTCGCTGGCGGAGGTCGAGTCGCTGCTGGCCGCTGCCAACGACTGGGTGCGGGTCGTGCCGAACGAGCGCGAGGCAAGCCTCGCACGCCTGACGCCCGCGGCGGTGACCGGCACGCTGGAGGTCCCGATCGGTCGGCTGCGAAAGCTCGCCATGGGCGGCGAGTTCCTCTCGGCGTTCACGGTCGGGGACCAGCTCCTCTGGGGCGCGGCCGAGCCGCTGCGGCGGACGCTGCGGATCCTCCTCGAGGCCTGACCGAATCGACACCCCCGGCCAGGACACTGGATCGGACCGGCGCGGCGAGCTGCGTGCGTTGCTCGCGCACTCGGGCTTTACCCGCTTCCTCTCGGCGCGGCTTGCAACGTCGGTCGCCGTCCAGATGCAGACCGTCGCGGTGGGTTGGCAGGTCTACGACATCACGCGGGATCCGCTCGACCTCGGCCTGATCGGACTGTCGCAGTTCCTACCCTTCGTCCTGCTGGTGCTCCCCGCGGGACACTTCGCCGATCGGCACACGCGGCAGAAGGTTCTCTCGGCGTGCTACGCGACGGAGCTGCTGTGCGCCTTGTTGCTGCTCGCGTTTTCCCTGGCGGGGCTGTCGGTCGTGTGGCCGGTATTCGCCGTGATGGTGATATTCGGTGCCGCACGGGCCTTCGCCATGCCGACCGGCCAGGCGCTGCTGCCGAACGTGGTGCCGCCAGCGCTCTTCGGCCGGGCCGTCGCAGTGAACTCGACGACCTGGCAGCTCTCGACCATCGTCGGTCCGGCGATCGGGGGCATCGTGTACCTGGCCGGCGCGGAGGTCGTCTACGGGACGGTCTCGGTGCTGCTCGCGCTCGCCGTCGTGCTGATGTTCGGCGTGCGGGCGCCCCGGCCCGAGGGGGGAGCCGGCTCGGTGAATTTCGACTCCCTGCTCGAAGGTCTGCGCTTCGTATTCAGGCGCAAGGTGATCCTGGGCGCCATCTCGCTCGACCTGTTCGCCGTGCTGTTCGGTGGCGCTACCGCGCTGCTTCCGGCCTATGCCAGCGACATCCTGCAGGTCGGACCGGACGGTCTCGGGATGCTGCGTGCGGCGCCAGGGGTCGGTGCCGCGCTCGTGGCCTTGTGGCTGGCCTGGCGACCGCTCGCGGAGCGCGTGGGGCCGGCGATGCTCTGGGGCGTGGCGGCCTTCGGCGTGGCGACCGTCGTGTTCGGCGTGTCGGAGAACTTCCTGTTGTCGCTCGGCGCGCTGGCCGTCCTCGGCGCGGCGGACATGGTCAGCGTGTACATACGTCACATGCTCGTGCAGCTCGAGACGCCGGACGCGATCCGCGGCAGGGTGAGCGCGGTCAGCGCCGTGTTCATCGGGGCGTCGAACGAGCTCGGAGAGTTCGAGTCGGGCGTCACCGCTGCCTGGTGGGGTCTGCGGCCGGCAGTGGTGGTGGGGGGCGTCGCGAGCGTGGCGATCGCCGGCCTGTGGGCGCGGTGGTTTCCGCAGCTGCGGCGCATGGACCGGTTTCCGGCACCCGAGCGCCGCTGACGGCAACCGCCTTGGCGCCGGACGGGAGCCCGGATTGACTCTGGCCTCGTGAACTGTATAAACATACAGGCATGTTCCGGCACTCCCGGGAACAGCGCGCGGGGCGCGGCGCGCTGTCCAATCCTGCAGGCCGCTTCGAGTCGACCCGGACGCGACGGGAGGACGACGGCTGGGGCGTGCTCGAGGAGCCGCTTCCACCTCTCGAGACCACGGTGCTCCCCGAGCCCGCGCGCAGCGTCATCACGTGCAACGACTCCCCGGACGTGCCATTCGAGCAGTCGATCAACCCCTACCGCGGCTGCGAGCACGGCTGCGTCTACTGCTTCGCCCGCCCCGCCCATGCTTATGTCAACCTGTCGGCGGGTCTCGACTTCGAGACGCGGCTCTTCTTCAAGCAGGACGCGGCCGAGCGGCTGAAGGAGGAGCTGTCGAGGCCGCGCTACGTGTGCAAGACGATCGCGCTCGGGACCAATACCGATCCCTATCAGCCCATCGAGCGGCAGTACCGTGTCACCCGCTCGATCCTCGAGTTGATGCTCGAGTGCGAGCATCCCGTGTCGATCGTCACCAAGTCGGCGCTGCTGCTGCGCGACCTCGACCTGCTCGGCGAGCTGGCGCGAAGACGCCTGACCCGCGTTTTCCTGAGCGTCACGACGCTGGACGACGACCTCAAGCGCAGGATGGAGCCGCGCGCCGCTTCGCCCGCTGCGAGGCTCGCCGCGGTCCGCAGGCTGACGGAGGCGGGCGTGCCCGCGGGGGTCATGTACGCGCCGGTCGTCCCGGCCATCAACGACCATGAGCTCGAACGCATCGTGGGGGAGGCGGCGAAGGCCGGTGCGGACTCGGTCGGTTACCTGCTGCTGCGACTGCCGCGTGAGGTGAAGGACCTTTTCTACGAGTGGCTCGCTGCGCACTTTCCGGACCGGGCCGCTCGCGTCCGCAGCCGAATTCGCGAAATGCGCGACGGGCGGGACAGCGACCCGCGCTTCGGCACGAGGATGCGGGGGACGGGTCCCTGGGCGGAGTTGCTAGAACGCCGCTTCGAGGCCGCCTGTCGCCGGCACGGGCTCGTCGCCCGCGCGCAGGATCCGCTGGATACGAGCCGATTCCGCCCGCCGCGGACCGTCCGAGGACAGCTCGCCCTGTGGTGAGCAGGATCGCGGCTTGACGCTCACGTTTCTCGCGTATATTTGAGACATCGCGTCGCATCCTGGTCACGCCGGGATGCACTTCTTATGAGAGGAGTCCCGTCATGGCACGGACGTCAGGACTTTTCGCCATCTCACCGCGCATGCGGGCCGTGACGGCCGTCGGTACGGCGCTTCTCGCCGCCGGCTGCATGACCGCACAGCTCGAAGAGAGCCGAAGCCTGGCCACGAGCATCGCCGATGACGAGGCCGTCGTCCTGCTGGCCAAGCCTCACGTCGAGGGCGTCACCGCCGAGGACGACTTCATGGACTGCGTCGGCAAGAAGATTGCGAGGCGCAACGGCATCCGCGTCCACGGCAACAACGAGTTCCAGGACGCGATGTTTCCCTGGTTCGAGCCGTCGACGGCGCCACAGCGGGCGGAAGGGGTGGCCAGACTGCTGACGCGACCAGCGGTGCGTCAACGCATCGAGGAGAGCGGCGTTCGGTATATCGTGTGGGTCGATGGCCTGACGCGCCAGACGGACAGCGGCGGCAGCATCAGCTGCGCCATCGGTCCAGGGGGCGGTGGCTGCATCGGTTTCGGTTGGTGGGAAAAGGAGTCCGACTACGACGCGATCGTCTGGGACCTACAGAACGCGAAGTCGGCAGGCTCGATTTCGACGAACGTGACCGGGACGTCCGCGCTGGTGGGGGTGATCGTGCCCTTGCCCTTCATTGCGCGCGTCCAGGGGACGGCCTGCGACCGGCTCGCGGAGCAACTCGGCGGCTTCCTGCGGGGCGTGGACCCGACGATGGCCGCGACGGCAGGAACCCACTGACGGCAAGGCGAAGGACGCGGAACCTGGGGACCTGCCGGGCGTCATAAACCCCAGGACGGCCGGGTTTTCGGACAGGCGTTTGCAGTCCGAGACCGGCGAGGAGAGACCGAATGATCCGCTTGGCGCGCATTCGCGGGGCACTGCTGGCCGGTTCGGCCGCCTTGTTGCTCGCCGGCTGCCTGTCGCAGAGCGTGATGACGCAGCCCAGCCCGAGCGGCGGCATCCCCAGCCCGCCGAGTTCCTCGCCGTCCGGCGGCAGTTCAGGATCGCCGCCTTCGTCCTCGGGTTCACCCTCGTCCTCGCCTTCCTCTCCCTCGAGCGGGGGCGGGCCATCGTCCAGTTTCCCGTCCTCCTCCCCCAGCAGCGGCGGTGGTTCCGCCTCGATTCCGCAGCCGAGCCCGACCTCCTCGACCGCAACCGGCGGCCAGAGTGCCGGCAGCCCGAGCTCTTCGCCGGGCCAGCAGGGCAGCGCGGGCGGCCAGCAGCCCGGCGGGGCTCCCCAGGCAGAGGCGCAAGGGTCGACTGCGGGCGGCGCGGAAACCGACGGACAGCAGGGCGCGCAGCCGGGCGGCCAGGCGGGGCAGACTTCGGACGGCACGCCGGGGACGGACGGATCTTCAGCCGCTGCTCAGGGAGCCCAGGCAGGTGCTGCGGGCGCTGCCGGCAACCAGCAGGCCGGGAGCGGCCCGAACGCGACCCAGCAGGACGGCGGCGGCGGGGCGGGAACTCCCGGTAGCGAGGATCCGTTCGCGAAGGGAGGCGCACCCGGAGACGATCCGTTCGCCGAGGACGGCGCCGCCGCGGGAGAGAACGATCCCTTTGCCGAGCCAGGCGGTGGCTCCGCTGGGGAAGGAGAGACTGATCCTTTCGCCGAGCCCGGCGGCGGCGCCGCCGCGAGCGGGCGGGGTGCTGACGACCCGTTCGCCGATCCCTCGAGCGGCGGCAGTGCCGGTCAGGGTCCGGGCGAGCAGGCGGGCGCCGGCGATGCCGGGACTTCTGCCACGGCGGGAGGAGGCTCCACGCCTGGCGGCGCGGGACCGGCGGGCGGCGGGCCGGCCGGACGGAGTACCGCCTCGGGGGGTGGGGCCGACGGGGCTGGGAGTCCGGGCTCCGGCGCGGGTAGGCAAGCAAGTGGATCCGTCGGCGGACCCTCGGGTGCCGTTGCGGGGTCGACGGCGGGGTCGGCAGGATCGGCCGGACCAGCCGGACCAGCCGGGGCTGCCGGAGACGGCGTGGGCGCCGGGCCAAGTGTCCCGGGGGGCGAGGATCGGCGAGCGGCAATCGACCGCCGCCTCGAGGAGACGTTCGGCGCGTTCGACGCTGCGGTTCGGGCGACCCAGGAACAGATCGCTCGCGAACGTGCCGGTCAGCAATCGGAGGACCAGCAGGGGCCGGGTGGTGGACCGGGTGAAGACCGGGAGCGCGGCCAGGACGGCGACGGTGCGACGGGCTCGGAAGCCGGTTCGCGGGGTGGCCTGGAGTCCGTAGGGGCCGGCGACGAGGGCGACGGCCAGGCGGGCGGTGCCGCCCAGCAAGGCGGCGGGTCGGGCACGGCGATCGGCTCGACCGGCTCGGGTCCGCGTAACATTCCACCGGACATCCCGGATGGCAGCGACGACGACATCGTGGCACGCCAGATCCGGGAGGCGGCGATGAAGGAGACCGATCCGGAGTTGCGCGAGGCGCTTTGGGAAGAGTATCGCCAGTACAAGAAAGGGCAGTGACGGCCGGCACGATCCGGGCGCCACACTGGGGCGGAACATGAGCATGAGCACGGTTCGCTATTCGATTGCGGTGGCCGCGCTGGCGGTGGTGTCGGCAGGCTGCGTCGTCCAGGAAACGCGTCCTCTGCCGCAGATGCAGGCCACCCAGGCGACGCAGGAAGTCGGCGAGGAGCGCCTGATCGACGTGGGCATCCGCCTGTTCGACCCGGGGATCCCCAAGGAGGTCGAGGAGGACCCGGAGAAGGCCGACGAGGAGCGCATCTATCCGGAAATCCGTCGCGCCGAGGCCCGCTACATCCCCACCCGATTGCGCGAGACGCTGGTCGGCACGGCGCAGTGGGGCGCGGTGCGCGTCGTGCCGTCGCAGGTGGACTCGACCGACCTGATCCTCAGCGGCGAGATTCTCGAGTCGACCGGGGCCGAGCTCAAGATCCGGGTACGGGCGGAGGATGCGACCGGCCGCGAGTGGCTCGACAAGGAGTACGAGGGACCGGCGGACACCCGCTCCTACCGCGAGGGAGGCAACCTGGGCCGCGATCCTTTCCAGAACGTCTACGTCACGATCGCGAACGACCTGCTTGCGGCGCGCAAGGCGCTCAGCGACGAGCAGCTCGAGACGGTGCAGCGGGTCGCCGACCTGCGCTTCGCGAGCGGCTTCGCGCCCGCCGCCTTCGAGGAGTACCTCGGCAAGGACGACAAGACGGGCCGATACGAGGTGATCCGCCTGCCGGCCGAGAACGACCCGGTGCTCGAGCGGGTCGCGGCCATCCGCGAGCGCGACGAGAACCTGATCGACACGGTCAGCGACGGCTACACGGCGTTCAGCGAGCGCATGGACGAGCCGTACTCGAACTGGCGCCGCTACACCTATGACGAGATCAAGGCCGAGGAGAAGCTCAAAGCGCAGGCCAGGACGCGCATGGCGCTCGGCGCGCTGGCCGTGGCGGCCGCGGTGCTCGTGCCCGACAGCTGCGGCAGCAGCAACTGCGCGCGGATCACCGACGCAGTCCGCTACGGCGCCGCCGCCGGCGGCGTCGCGGCCGTGATGAGCGGCCTCAAGAAGCGCGAGGAGTCGAAGATCCACACGGAGACGCTCAAGGAGCTCTCTTCCTCCTTCGAGTCCGAGGCAGCGCCGCTCGTCGTGGACGTCGAAGGACGCACGCTTCGCCTGACCGGCACGGCCGAGGAGCAGTACGCGGAGTGGCGCCGCCTGTTGCACGAGCTGTACGTCGAGGACACCGGGCTCGCCCGGGGCTCCTCGGTTGCCGACGGCGCCAGCGGAGCGACCTCGCCCGGGGCCGGCTGAGCCGGAAAATGATCGACCTCACTCCCGGGCAGGTCCTCGGGGACCGATTCGCGCTCGTCCGCCGCGTGTCCGAGGGACGCGCGGCCGAGGTCTGGTTGGCCGAGGACCGGGAAGAGGAGCGCCGCGTGGCGCTCAAGGTCTTCGAGGCGCGCCTGCTCGATGCGCCGGGGGCGGAGGCCCGCCTGCGCGCGGAGGTCGACGTCGCGCGCCAGCTGCCCTTCGAGCTCGTGGTCCCGGTCCTGGGCCTCCATTGCATCGACGGTCTCGTCGTGCTCGGCATGGACTACCTGCCCGGCGGCGACCTCGGCCAGTTTCGCGGGCGCTCCTTCCAGGTGTTCGTACCGGCCCTCGACCGGGTGGCCGAGGCGCTCGCCGCGGCGCACGAGCGGGGGCTCGTGCACCGCGACCTCAAGTGCGCCAACGTGCTGCTGGACGCCGACGGCCGTGCCCGACTGGCCGACTTCGGTCTGGCGACGTGGACCGGGGCGGTGCAACGCGGCGGATCGCCCTACAACATGAGTCCGCAACAGCTCCGAGGTGAGGCGGCGAGCCCGGCGGACGACCTCTATGCCTTCGGGGCGATGCTGTTCGAGCTGCTGTCGGGGCACCCGCCTTATTACCCGGAGATCACGACGGAGCGGGTGCTGCACGAGCCGGTACCACCGTTGATTCCGCGACTGCCCGCCCCGGAGCGGCTGCGCGAGCTGGCTCTCCGCCTGCTCGCCAAATCCCCCGCGGATCGTCCGGCGTCGATGCAGCAGGTTCGTCGGCAACTCGCCGAGGCGTTGCGCGAGCCGGCCGAGGACCGTCCCCCGGAGCCTTCCCGCCCGTCGAGGGAGCGCCCCGCCAGACCGCCTGCTACCGCCGGCAGGCCGCGCGGGTCCGGCATCAGCCGCTCGATGGGCACGGCCGCCGTGGTCGCGCTGGTCGTAGTGGCCCTCGGCGTGTTCCTGTGGCTGCCCGACTATGTCGAGCGGCGCCGGGACGCCACCGGCGATGATGCGGTCGCGGCTGCGCTCGCAGATGCCGAGCGGCTGAAGAGCGAGGAGCAGGACCGGGTGGCGAGCGCACAGGCGCGTGCCGCGGCGGAGCAGGCGCGCCAGGGCTTCGAGCAGAGGCTCGCCACCGTCGAGGCGAGACGGGCAGCGACCTGGGCGACTGCCGAGCTCGCCACGGCACGGGGGCGCGGCGCGGAGGCGAGCCGGTCGTTCGACCTCGGCCGCTACGCCGAAGCGGCTGCCGCGTGGGAGGACGCCACGCAGGCCGTCGATGCCATCGACGGACGCCGTCCCGAGGCGCTCGCCGCGGCCATCGAGGCAGGCCGCCAGGCACTCGCTCGCGGTCAGTCCGCCGCCGCCGCCGAAGCGTTTGGGCTCGCGCTGGCGATCGAGCCCGGTGACGCCGCGGCCGAGGCCGGGCTCCGGCGGACGCAGACGCTCGACGAAGTCCTCGCTGCCGTCGACGAGGGCGGCCGGGAGGAGCGTGCCGGCAGGTACACGGAAGCCCTTGCCGCCTATCGGCGGGCGCTCACGGTCGATGCCGAGGCACCCGGAGCCCGGGAAGGCATCGACCGGGTCACGCGCCGGCAGTCCGACGACGCGTTTGCGGCCGTCGTGTCGCGCGGCATGGCGGCACTGGCCGCCGGGCGTGGCGAGGAAGCGCGTGCGGCCTTCGAGCGGGCCGGCGCCATGCGCCCCGGTTCGCCGGAAGTCCGCGACGCGCTCGCCCAGCTCGAGCGCGACGACCGCGCAGCGACGCTGCGTGCACTGACGGAGCGGGCCGAGGCCGCCGAGCGGGCGGAGCGATGGCCAGAGGCGCGCGAGGCGTGGTCCGAGGCGCTTTCCCTGGAACCGACGCTCGCCCCGGCGCAGGCGGGGCTCGATCGCGTCGTGCCGCGCGTTGGTCTCGACGAGCGCATGGACAAGCTCTTCGACGAGCCTGAGCGTCTCTGGCAGCCCGCGGGCCGCAGCGAGGCAGAGAGCCTGCTCGCCGCCGCCGCCACTGCGCCGCCGCCGCGGCAATTGCTCGCGCGCCGTGCGGCGTCCCTCGCCGAGATGCTGCGCGCGGCGCAGACGCCGGTCCGCGTGAGTCTCGAGTCGGACGGGGTCACGGAAGTCGTGATATACCGCGTCGGTCGCATGGGCAGCTTCCTCAACCAGCAGGTGGAGTTGATGCCCGGGCGCTATGCCGTCGTGGGGAGCCGGCCGGGCTACCGCGACGTCCGGGAGGAAGTCGTCGTGCGACCGGGCGCGGCGCCCGATCCCGTGGTGGTGCGCTGCGAGGAGCCGATTTGAGCGGGATCCGTCTCGTCGATCCGCTCGGCGAGCGCTTGCTCGACGCGGGCGACTTCCCGATATCCCTGGGCGGACCCGGAAGCACGGTGGTGCTGCCTGGCTGCGCGCCACACGAGGTCCTGGCGGAGGTCGCGATGCGCGACGGCCGGTTCGTCCTCGCGCCGCGCCAGGGAGCGACCCTGCGGGTGGACGGCCGGCCGGTCGACGGACCCGTGCCGATGTCGGAGCAGTCCGTCACGGATCTCGGTCGTGCGCTTTTACGGCTCGAGTCCCGTGACGACGGGCCGGTTCTGGTCGTCGAGCACGAGGCCGTCGCCAACGTCACGCTGCCGCCGCTCGCCGAGGAACCCGCGCTGGCACCGGGCGACGTGGCGCGCATCCGGATCGAGCCGGTGGACTACCGGGCTCCCGGCGCCCGACCGCGCCCGCGGCGTCGCGCTCTTCCCCGGGGACGGCTTGCCGTGGGAGTTGCGGGCCTTGCCGTGCTGGCGATCCTGGCGCTGCTGCTGCTGTCGGTCGCTGTCAGCGTCCGCACGACGCCCGAGCTGGAGCCGGACCGCGTCGACTTCGTCGGTACCGGCCTCGAGCTGCCCCTAGGTGGCCGGTATCTCGTTCTTCCCGGCGAGTACACGCTCGAGGTGGAGGCGAAGGGCTATGTGCCGGCGGCGCTGACCGTCACGGTGTCCCGCGACGATGCCCAGGAATTCGTCGTCCCGCTAGAACGGCTGCCTGGGAACGTCGTATTCGACACGGGCGGCATCGAGGGCGTGCTGTCCGTCGACGGTACTGAGCTCGGCCCGGTTCCCGGCGAATATCCGCTGGCCCCGGGAACCCGGGAAGTCCTGGTCGAGGCGCAGCGCTACGCGCAGTACCGCGTGTCCCTCGACGTCGTGGGAGGCGGCGAGTCGCAGTCGGTCGACGTCCGCCTCGAGCCGGACTTCGCCGAGGTCAGGGTCGAGTCGGTGCCGGCCGGCGCCCGCGTGCTTCTGGAGGACCAGGAACTCGGCGTCACGCCGCTCGTCGCGGACGTCGACGCCGGGCGTTACACGCTGGCGCTCGAGCACCCGGACTATCGGCGCTACGAGACGCCGATCACCGTCAAGGCGGGTGAGCCGCTTGCCATCGGGCCGGTCGAGCTCGGCCTGCCCGACGGCATGCTCGCGGTCCGCACGGAGCCGGAGGGCGCCGACGTGAGCGTATCGGGGCGCTATCGTGGGCGGACGCCGGCGACCCTGGACCTCGCGCCGGGACTCGCGCACGAGGTGGTCGTCAGCCGCCCCGGGTACGCGTCGCAGACGCGCAACATCGCGGTGAGCCCGGGCGAGCGAAAGACGCTGACGCTGACGCTCGAGGCCGTCCTCGGCCAGGTTACGGTGAAAGGTGAGCCCGCCGACGCAGAGCTGTTCGTGGACGGCCGGTCGCGGGGCCTGGCCAACCAGACCCTGTCGCTGCCCGCGGCGCCCCATGCGCTCGAGATCCGCAAGCCCGGGCTCGCCACGTTCAAGGCGACCGTCACGCCGAAGCCGGAGCTACCGCAGGTCGTCGAGTACGAGCTGACCTCTCCCGCACAGGCACGCCTCGCGCGTCTGCCACCGCTCGTGCAGAGCCCGGTCGGGGCCGAGCTCAAGCTCGTGCGCGGCGGCACGTTCACGATGGGCAGCCCGCGCCGCGAACCCGGGCGGCGCTCGAACGAGGCGGAACGCCGGATCGAGCTCGAGCGACCCTTCTACATCGGCGTGCGCGAGGTCACCAACCGCGAGTTCCGGGAGTTCCGTCCGAATCACGCCTCCGGGATATTCAAGGAGGAGTCGCTGGACCTCGATCGGCAGCCGGTAGCGAGGGTCAGCTGGCAGGACGCGGCAGCCTTCTGCAACTGGCTCTCCGGCAAGGAGGGCCTGCCGCCCGCCTACGTGTCCGGCAACGGCCGGCTCACGCTCGCGGAGCCGGTGACCACCGGCTACCGGCTGCCGACCGAGGCAGAGTGGGAGTTCGTGGCGCGCCACGACGGCAGCCAGGCGGCCCGCAAGTATCCCTGGGGAGACGCGCTGCCGGTGGCCCCGCGGTCGGGGAACTATGCCGACCAGTCGGCGATCTACCTGACTCCCGTGGTGATCAGCGGTTACGACGACGGCTTCCGGGTCGCCGCCCCCGTCGGGAGCTTCGGCCCCAATCCGCTCGGCCTTTTCGATCTGGGCGGAAACGTCTCCGAGTGGACCACCGACCACTACTCGATCTACGTGACGGGGGCCGATACCGTGGCGACCGACCCTGCCGGCCCGGAGCAGGGTGAGACCTGGGTGGTCCGCGGGTCGAGCTGGCTGACGGGGAAGACGCCGGACCTGCGGCTCGCCTGGCGCGACGTAGGCGCCGCGGGCAAGCCGGACCTGGGATTCAGGATCGCGCGCTATGCGGAGTGAACCGTGACACGGCTGCCCTGGACCCTCCTTCCGGCGGTGTTGCTGGCCGGGCTTGCGCTGGCGCAACAGCAGGCGCCCCCGGCCGACGAGCCCCAGACGGACCAGGCTGCCACCGCCGAGGACGACGTACCTTTTCTCGACGAACTGCCGGCGGAGGCTCCGAAGGAACCGGTTCCGGCAGCGGCACCGGCCGAGGGCCAGGCGGAGCCGCAGCAGGCTGAGGAACAGGAGGAGAAGCTGCCGCCCCTGCCGCCGGGGCAGCGCAGCACCGGGCCGACCCCGCAGCGCTTCGATCCCTCGGAGGAGGTGCGCGCCGATTTCCCGGTATCTTTCCCGATCGACATCTGAAAGGCCGCTGGCGGCCGTGGCAGGACCATGACGAAACGCACCCCGAACGAATTCCTGTTCAGCATCTTCACGCTGCTTGCTGCGACCATCGTCGTCCACGCGTTCTACGTGGCGCTCGTCCGGCCCAACGCCCAAGCGGTGCTGACGGCGCAGGCCGAGGCGATGAGGGCGGACCCGGACTACGTGCCCGAGCGATCGCTCTGGGTCATCGTCAAGGACTACGAGCAGGAGTCCTGCCTGATCCTCATGCTGTGGGCAATCGGCATCATCGGCTACAAGGGCCGTGCGACGCTGCGCGAGCGCGCCGCGCTGGAAGAGGACCTCGTGCAGGTCCCGGAAGGCATGCGGATCCTTCCGGAGGACACGCGTGAGTACTCGCGGCAGCTCGAGTCCTTGCCGGCGGAGCGCCAGTCGATGCTGACGGTGCGGGCGCTCAAGGCAGCGCTCGCACGCTTCGGCGCAACGCGCAACGTGCAGGACGTATCCGAGGCCGCGAGGGCCGTGGTCCAGGCAGAGGCGGAGCGGCTCGACTCGGAGCTTTCGATGGTGAGGTACATTGCCTGGGCGATCCCGGCGATCGGGTTCATCGGCACCGTCCGCGGCATCGGTGACGCGCTGGCGGAGGCGCACAAGGCCGTGACCGGCGACATCGCGGGCGTCACGGCCGGCCTCGGCGTGGCCTTCAACTCCACCTTCTTCGCGCTGATGCTCTCGCTGCTCCTGATGTTCCTGCTGCACAACCTGCAGCGGGCGCAGGAGAGGCTGGTGCTCGACTCAGAGGTGTACCTCGACCAGCGGTTGCTGAGGCACCTGAAGGTGCGCTGAGCATGCCGCGTATCGCATTCGAGCTGGTCGACGCCGGCGTCGTCCCGGCCCGGGAGGGCGCGGTGTCCGCGCCGAGCCCCGGGATCGCGCTGCTCGAACCGGCGGACGTCGTCACCGTCGGCGCGGAGGCCGCAGCGCGGGCGCGCCTGCAGCCGGTGCTGGCCTTCGACCGCTTCTGGTCCGAACTCAGCACGGATCCGCTGCCGCGACCCGCGGCCGGCGCAGGCTCGCGTGCCGATCTCGCGTACCTGCACCTGTCCGCCTTGTGGAAGGCGCTCGCCGGGGCGGAGGACGAGGCACTGTTCGCGCTTCCGGGAACCATGCGCCCGGGCGAGGCCGGCCTGCTGGCCGGTATCGCGAGGGCTGCTAACGTGCCGGTGGCCGGCTACGTCGATCTTGCGGTGGCGGCCTGTGCGGCACTCGAGGCTCAGGAAACCGTGCTGCACCTGGACCTGCACCTGTACCAGGCGGTCCTGACCGAGCTCCACGGGGATCCGCTGCGGCGGCGGCGCGTGGAGGTCGCGCCCCGGGTCGGCTTGAAGGCGCTGCACGATGCGTGGGCCCAGCTCGTCGCCGAGGCGATGGTTCGCCGTACGCGGTTTGATCCGCTGCACCAGGCCGCGACCGAACAGCAGCTGTTCGACCGCCTGCCCGTGTGGCTCTCGGGCCTGGCGCAGCAGGAGTCGATCGACGCGGAGCTCGAGGGCGCCGCCGGCCGGTTCGGCGTGTCGCTGCGCCGCGAGCAGTTCGTGTTCGCGGCCGAGGCGTTCTACACGCAGCTTGCCGATCTCATCCAAGGCGCGCGGCGCGCGGGCGAGCCGGTGACCGTCGCGCTTTCGGCCAGAGCGGGCACGCTCCCGGCGCTGGCAGAGCGATGCCGCGCACTGGCCGATGCGGAGGTCGTCGCGCTTCCGGCAGGCGCGGCCGCGCTCGGCGCGCTGCAGCGGGCCGACGAGATCACGGCGACACCAGATGCCGAGCTGCTCGAGCTCGCGCGGGCGCACCCACCCAGGCGGACAGACGCAAGGGGAGATCGCGAACGCGGCGCGGCACCGACGCACGTCGTCTTCGCCGGCCGTGCGCACCGCATTTCCCGCGAGCCCCTGTCGATCGGCCTTGCCGACGGGGGAGAACGGTCCATCGTGGTCAGCGGTCCGGTGGCCGGCATCTCGCGACGTCATTGCTCGGTGCTCGAGCGGGATGGGATGGTCTGGGTGACGGACTACAGCCGCTACGGCACCTTCGTCAACGGCGAGAGGATCGCGGGCAAGGCCGTGCTTGCGGCGGGAGACCGCCTGCGCGTCGGCACGCCGGGCGTCGTGCTCGAGCTGGTGTCGGCAGGATAGTCGCGTGGCCCGTCGTCGTGCCGAGGCGTGGAGCATGTCCTTCCTGGACGTGATGAGCTGCGGACTCGGTGCGGTGGTGCTGCTGTACACGATCATCAGCGCGCAGGCCGGGCTCGCGCGCATCAAGGAAAACGAGGACCTGAACGCGGAGGCCAGCCGACTCGAGCGGGAGGTGCTGGAGGGCTACAAGTATCTCGTGGAGCTGCGCAACGCCATGGCGTCGACCGAGGAAGAGAAGGTCCGCGCCGAGGGACTAGCCCGCCGGGTGATCGACAAGATCGACGAGACGCAGGAGGAGCTGGCCAGGTTCCAGTTCGACACCCTGGCACGGCGCGAGAGCCTGGAGCGGCTCAAGGCGGACCTCAAGTCGCTCGAGGAGGACACCCGCCGGCTCAAGGCGGCAGCCGAGGAAGTGCAGACCGGCTCTCAGGTGCGCAGCGTCGCCGGCGACGGCGATCGCCAGTACCTGACCGGCCTGAAGGTCGGCGGCGACCGGATCCTGGTGCTGCTCGATGCCTCGGCGAGCATGCTCGACGAGACGCTGGTCAACATCATCCGCATGCGGAACATGTCGACCGACCGCAAGCTCCGCTCGGAAAAGTGGCAGCAGGCGATCGGCACGGTCGACTGGATCTCCGCGCAGCTGCCGACCGAGTCGAAGTACCAGGTCTATGCGTTCAATACCCGGGCCTGGCCGCTCGTCGAGGACAGCGACGGCCGATGGCTCGAGGCGCGGGACAGCGAGGTGATGGCCAAGGCCCTCCAGGCACTGCGCAAGACCGCGCCGACGGGAGGCACCAGCCTGCACAACGCCTTCGCGGTGATGAAGCAGCTCTCGCCCGTCCCGGACAACGTGATCCTCATCACGGACGGCCTGCCCACGCAGGGGGACAAGCCGCCGACCTTCAAGAAGCTGGTCGACTCGGGAGACCGCGAGGACTTCATGCAGCAGGCGGTACGCTCCCTGCCTCAGCGCGCGCCGCCGGTGAACGTGGTACTGCTGCCGATGGAGGGCGACCCGGCGGCGCCGACCTACTTCTGGCGGCTCGCGCAGGCCACGGGCGGGGCCTTCCTCAGTCCGCCGGGTGACTGGCCGTGAAGCGCCGGCAACGTCGCGAGACGGAAGTCTTCAGCATGTCCTTCCTGGACGTGATCAGCTGCGGCTTCGGGGCGATCATCCTGCTGCTCGTCCTGAACGAGGTGGGCGAGCCGATCCAGCTCGAGCAGGCCAAGGAGGACCTCGACGGACAGATCCGCTCGATGCAGGAGGAGCTGTACGAGCTGCGCGGCACGTCGACGGTGCTAGAGCGCGAGTTGAAGGCCAGGGTCGAGCAGCTCTCGGAGGAGAAGCGGCGCGTCGCCCGGTTGCGCGGAGACCTTTCGGACATCGAGGGGCAGTTCGCCGCCAGCCGGGACGAGGCCGAGATCATCAACAACCTCGAGGGCACGCTGACCGTGGCGCGGCAGTCGCTCACCGAGGAGATGAAGCGCCTGCTCGGTGCCGACTTCCGGCGCAGCGCCGACCAGCCCATCGGTGGCATACCGGTCGATAGCGAGTACGTCATCTTCATCGTCGACACTTCCGGGTCGATGCAGACGTTCAGCTGGCAGCGGGCGCAGCGCAAGATGCGCGAAGTGCTCGAGATCTACCCCAAGGTCAAGGGCATCCAGGTCATGGACGACGAGGGGGGCTACATGTTCAGCGAGTACCGCGGCAAGTGGATCCCGGACTCGCCGGCCCGGCGCCAGGCCATCCTCAACGTGTTTCGGCGCTGGCAGTCCTTCTCGAACTCGAGCCCGGTGGAGGGCATCGTCGCAGCGATCCGCACCTTCTACTCGCCCGACAACCGCATCAGCATCTACGTTTTCGGCGACGAGTTCACCGGCCCCTCGATCCAGGACGTGGTCGACCAGGTCGACCGCATCAACCGCAAGGACGCCTCGGGCACGCCCCGGGTGCGCATCCACGCCATCGGCTTCCCGCTCGCGCCCAACGTGCCGCAATACACCAGCATCCGCTACGCGACCCTCATGCGCATACTCTGCGCGCGCAACGGTGGTACCTTCGTGGGCCTGACGGAAGAGTCTTTCGAGGCGGGGCGGCGGGGATGAGGACGAGCAGGCTGCATCGGTGGACTGCGTGCTGCGCCCTGGCAACCCTGCTGGCCGGCTGCGGCACGGTACAGGTGCAGCCGCAGCCGCAGCTTCCGCCGCCGCTGATCGACCAGCTGCCCGTAACGGTGGGCGTCTACTACCCGCAGGAATTCCGTGAGTACACGCACAAGGAAACGCGCTACCAGGTCGACTACGAGTTCAGCCTCGGCCCGGCCCACGTCACCAAGCTGAACCGGCTGCTCGGGGCGATGTTCGCGCGGGTCGTGGAGGTCGAGGATCTCGCGGAACCCCTCAAGGCCGATCCGTCGATCGTCATGGTGCTCGAGCCGCGGTTCGAGGACTACGCGTTCCTGACCCCGCGCGACATGGTCGGCGAAGCCTACACCGTCACGATCCGCTACCGGCTCAACCTGTACGATCCGCGGGGCGAGCGCGTCGACGGCTTCGTATTCACAGGCTACGGTCGGCAGAAATCGGGCGCGCTGACCGGCACAGGCCCGCTGATCGCCGCAACACAGCGCGCCATGCGTGACGCCGGGGCGAAGCTCGCGGTCGAGCTGCCCGAGCAGGAGAGCGTGCGGGCGCTCCTGGCCGGGGAGCATGTCGCGCCGAGGCAGAGCGAGGAAGAAGCACGGCGCGATGCGCTCGGATCATTCGGCGATCCGGC
>Ga0209536_100002471_pt1 | contig 30165 bp, 25 predicted proteins | sample DeeMarSeWOR28_12_FD_187461 | JGI IMG/M metagenome (GOLD analysis project Ga0209536, IMG submission 187461) | Marine sediment microbial communities from White Oak River estuary, North Carolina - WOR-2-8_12 (SPAdes) (version 2) | ecosystem: Environmental > Aquatic > Marine > Intertidal zone >...
CAGTACAACGTCTCCGCGCGCGACTTCCTGAAGACAGTAAAGCACTTCAATGGCAGCGTATATGCACGCAACGCATCGTTGCTCGGCAGCTTGCCGGATGTGATCGACTTCAATCAGCTCGTGTCGATGGTCCGGTCACATGGCGACCCGCAGCTCGAGCGGCTCTGCTATGAATACCTGCCGATCACCTTCGGCCGCCGCCACGGTGATCCCAGTCGCCCCTGGAACCGCTTCGCGATCCGGCTGAAGGACGAGTTTGGCAATCGGCTGCTTTCCTATGAGGGCAACTGGCGCGACATCTTCCAGAATTGGGAGGCTTTGACGTTCAGCTATCCGGAGTTCATCGAAAACGTAATCGCCAAGTTCGTCAATGCATCGACGATCGACGGCTACAATCCTTATCGCATCACCAAGGAAGGCATCGACTGGGAGATCGAGGATCCGGAGGACCCCTGGAGCTATATCGGCTACTGGGGCGACCACCAGATTATCTACCTGCTGAAACTGCTTGAACTGTCGGAGCAGTTTCATCCGACCCGGCTGGGGCAGCTGTTGCACCAGCCCGTGTTCAGCTATGCCAACGTTCCGTATCGCATAAAATCCTTCGAAGACTTGCTCGATAATCCGAAGGACACTGTCGTTTTCGATCATGCACTTGCGGAACGTATCGAGCAGCGAGTGGCTGATAACGGCGCTGACGGCAAACTGGTGCTCAATGGTGACGGGGAAGTCTACTGTGTCACCTTACTCGAGAAACTGTTGGTGCCGCTGCTCGCCAAGCTGGGCAATTTCGTTCCCGGAGGTGGCATCTGGCTGAATACGCAGCGGCCTGAATGGAATGACGCGAACAACGCGCTGGTCGGCCACGGCCTGAGCATGGTGACCCTGTATTACATGCGCCGTTACGTCTGCTTCCTCCAGGAACTCATTGCGGGGGAATCCGAATCGGTCGACCTGTCGCGGGAGGTAGGCGAGTGGCTGGCCGATACCGCTTCCGCCCTCGAAAGCGTCCGGCCTTTGCTCGGCGCCGGCCGCATCAGCCCCGAGCAACGTTTCGAGACGCTCCAGGAACTGGGGCTTGCCGCGAGCGGCTACCGCGAGGCCGTATACCGGCAGGAAGGGTTTTCCGGCAAAGTGAAGCAACCGCCGGACGCTATCCGTAAGATGCTTGGTGATGCGCTTGCGGCAATCGATCACAGCATCGGAGTCAACCGGCGTGTCGACGGACTCTACAACGCTTACAACCTGCTGGGCCTGGATGACGATGCGGCACAGGTCGACACCTTGTATCCCATGCTGGAAGGCCAGGTCGCGGTCTTGAGTTCGGGAGCGATTCCACCCCGGGAGGCTTGCGTGCTGCTCGACACGCTTTTCCAGAGCGACATATACCGGCCGGACCAGCATTCCTTCATGCTTTACCCGGACAGAGAGCTACCCGGGTTTTTCGACAAGAACCGTGTCCCCGAAGCCGATGTCAAGGGGATCCCTTTACTCACGCGCATGTTGGATGCCGGCGACGGCCGCATTATCTCGAAAGACGCTGAAGGCACCTATCGCTTCGCCGCGGACTTCAGCAATTTGGGCGATCTCGTATCCCGCCTTGATGCCCTGCAGGCCGACTACGGCGAAGAAGTCGATGGTGCGCGCGAAGCCCTGGCGCAACTCTACGAGAAGGTCTTCAACCATCGCGCATTCACGGGACGGTCGGGCGCAATGTTCGGCTTCGAAGGCCTCGGCAGCATCTACTGGCACATGGTCTCGAAGCTGCTCCTGGCAATCCAGGAGATCTATTTTGCCGCGTGTGCGGGCGACTCGGATGAGGAAACCCGCTCGCGACTTGCCGCCCTTTATTACGCCGTTCGGGACGGTATCGGATTCAACAAGACACCGTCCGAATACGGTGCGTTCCCGATGGACCCTTACTCGCACACTCCGAAACATGCCGGCGCGCAGCAACCCGGAATGACGGGGCAGGTCAAGGAAGAAGTCTTGACGCGTTTCGGGGAGCTCGGCGTACGTATCCGTGACGGGATCGTGCACTTCGAACCCGGCCTGCTTCGCGCTATCGAGTTCTCCGCTGAGCCTCGCTCGTTCCGGTACCTCGACGTCCGCGGCGACTGGCAGGAAATAGAGGTACCTGCCGGGGCGCTTGCGTTCACCTGGTGCCAGGTTCCTGTTGTCTACCGGCTTGCGGAAACAGATGCCCCGGCGCTCACCTTGACATTTGAATATGGGATGACGGAGAAGTTATCCACACTTTCCTTGCCGGAGTCGATGAGTGCCGAGCTGTTCCTGCGCAGCGGACACGTCCGACAAATCGAGGTAAGACTCAGGCCCGAAGATCTGCTTTCTGATTGACAGCGCTGTCAGATCGGAGTGTAATTCCGTTCTGATGGGGGGTGAAGTGCGCAGCATAGCGCACCCGGGCCGATATCTATGCCGAAAGTCACGATAGACGATGTAGCGGAGCTTGCGGGCGTTTCGATAAAGACCGTATCGCGTGTCGTTAACCAGGAACCAAATGTCCGCGAGGCGACGCGAGCAAAAGTCGATGCGGCCATTGCCAGGCTCAATTACCAGCCTAACAAGGCCGCGCGCAATCTGGCGAGCCATCACTCACACCTCATCGGCCTGATCTACGACGACCCCAGTTACTACGAGACCCCGAGCGCCGGCTACGTCATTCGCATGCAGCAAGGTGCTCTCAGCGCATGCCACTCGAGCGATTACGAACTGCTGATTCACCCCTGCCAGTACCGCAAGAAGGATATCGGCAAGGAGATCAAGACGCTGATCGAGCAGGTGCGCCCTGACGGTATTGTGCTCGCCGCGCCGCTATCCAACATGCCGAAGATCGTGCGAGCTATCGAGGCGACAGGTACACCGATGGTGCGGCTGTCGCCGGGCACGGCGAACGGCAGGCAGCTATCGGTGGTGACGAACGATCGTGAGATCAGCGCCGAGATGACGCGCTATCTTGCGTCACTGGGGCATACGCGGATCGCGTTTATAACGGGTCACCCGAGTGCCAAGGCGGTCGGCAATCGTTACCTCGGTTACCGGGACGGGCTGGAACAAAGCGGACTGAAATTCTCGGAGCAGCTGGTTGCGGCAGGCGACAACTCGATCGGATCGGGCGAAGAGTGCGCAATGCAGCTGCTAAAGCGCAAGAACCGCCCCTCGGCGATATTTGCGGCGAACGACGATATGGCAGCCGGCGTCATCCGCGTAGCCGATCGGCTGGGCATCAAGGTTCCCGCTGAGCTGTCCGTGGCAGGCTTCGACGATATCGCGCTAGCGCGGCAGATCTACCCTGCGCTCACGACGATCAACCAGCCGCTATCCGCGATGGCAGAGCATGCTGCTGTCGCACTCATCGCCTCTATACGGGACAAGCGCCCGCTGCTCGGGACCGAAATCGTGCCCGCCAAAATACAGATCCGGGAATCGACGGGACCGGCGCCGGACTGAACCTGCTTTTCCAGGGACAGCCTTCGTGGCTGCTGATACCGGCCTCCAGCCGCTAAGTCTTCAGGCTATTGATTCGGTGCAAGCGGCTCACCGTTACGTCGTACCAGGAAAGGAATATTCGCGTGCGCCGCATGGCCGTTGCCATCGTAAGCATAGGCGAACAGTCGATACTTGCCCGGCTTCGTCACCGTGACCGTCGTATGCGGAGCTGCGGGATCCGACAGCAGGCCTTCGAGGTTCGGCAGCCGCTCTTCGCGGTCGCCGCCGGCCTTCTGCGACTCGCTCTCCCGCTTCACCTCCCAGCGATAAGTGAGTGCATCCCCGTCGGGATCGACCACTTCGAAGACCGCCTCATAGGACTCGCCGGTGGCCAGCACGACACTTTCCTTGTAGCCCTTCCCGTCGAGCGTGATCGAGTCGACGCGCGGCGTCCGGTTCACTGGCCACGAACCAGTCCAGATGTATTGCATGGCATCCGCGGCTTCGGTCAGCTCGCCGCGTTCGGTGAGCAGCCCGAACCAGGTCGGCGTGCGCTCCTGCTTCTGACCCCAGAAGAACGCGTAGGAGCCGATCAACTGACCTTTGTATCCGGCAAGCACCTCGTCATGTGCGCGGAGGAAGACATCCGCTTTCTCGGAACTCGTGAGTTCCACGGGCGTTCCCCACGACGTCTTCTCCATCTCCCAGTAACCGATCGTGCCCCACTCCGTGACCATGAACGGCCTGTCGAAACCGCTCTCGGCAACCTTGTCCGGCATACCGAACAGGCTGCCGTAGACCTGGAAGCTGATGAAGTCGATCGCCGGCGCCCGCGCCTCGATTTCCGCGATGACGTCCGGTTTGAATCCGGATATCGGCGTCGTTACCGGGTGGTTGGGATCCAGTTCGTGGATCATCTCCGCGACGTCGTTGACGGCGTCCCAGACTTTCGGATTGCTGTAGCTGTGATTCAGTTCATTGCCGACGAGCCAGAACAGCACGGCCGGGTGGTCCCTGTACTTGATCACCTCTTCGCGGACCTTCGCCAGTTGCCCGGCAACGGCCTCCGGGTCATCGTAATCGAACCCGTGACGCTCCGCCGTCATTGAAAGCCCCAGCGCCACGGTGACGCCGTGTGCCTGCGCTGTATCCAGGAGTTCCTTTGTGTCCTGGTAGTCGTTGGCCGTGCTCCACGTCCTGATGGAATTGCCGCCGTGCCCGGCGAAGCGCTCGATATCGTCCCTGCCCATGCCGGCGCCCTTCACGACATAGGGTTCGCCACCGCGCATGAGCGCGTAGCCTTCCGCCGTCTTCCTGACTTCGACCTTGATCGCGGACTCCTCGTAATCCGGTTCGGGGGAACAGGCTGTCATCAGGAAGAGTAGCGTTATCGCTACGTGGTATCTCATATCAGTCTTTGATGAGAATGGTCTCGAGTTCTTCAAGCGAGCGTCCTTTTGTCTCGGGCAGGATGCGCATCACGAATACGAGGCCCACCACGGCAAACAGCCCGTAGATCAGGAACGTCATTGCATTGCCCAGCGTTTCGAGCTGCCACGGGAAGATAAATGTAACGAGGAACGCAACGGCCGAATTGACGAGCCCGACGAACGATATTGCGACACCCCGCACCCGGTTCGGGAACAACTCCGAAAACAGCACCCACATGATCGGCCCGATCGACACCGCGAAACTCGCCACGAAGCCGAGGATCGCAAACAGGATCAACACCGGGTTCATCGCGATGGCGCTGCTCACGAGCTCCGATTCGAATCGCTTGTAGGTGTCCTCGCCAATTGCGGCAAACAGCGCTTCACGAAACTCGGTGTCGCTCTCGTAGGTCGTGTCGGTAACGAGTGCGATTTGCTGCCTGTCGATGTCGGCGGGCAACGCATCGATCGCCGCCTGGTCCAGCCGGTAGGTCGCGGACCCGAAGCCCCAGGAGAGCGCCAGCATGCAGACGGCGATCCCCGTCAGGCCAAAGCCGAGCAATGGCCGGCGACCCAGCCGGTCGATCAGCAACATCGCCACCACGGTAAACACCAGGTTTACGAGGCCGACGAGCACCGCCTGCAGGAACGATGCGTTCGTGCCTATTCCCGACTGCTCGAAGATCATGGGTGCATAGAAGAACACCGCGTTGATGCCGGTAATCTGCTGCAGGATGCCGACGGCGATGCCGATCGTCATGACCAGCCTGAGCGACGGGTGCAACAGGGTTTTCGGTGACACCCGGCCGAGCGCCGCCTCTGCCGCGATCGCCTCCTTGACAGCGCGCAGGTCTTCGGCCGCCCGTTCACTGCCCCCGACGCGCTCGAGCACCGCGAGTGCCTCGTCGTCCCGGCCACGCATCGCGAGCCAGCGGGGGCTTTCCGGCACAAACTGCAATGCGATCAGATAGAACACGGCCGGCAGCGTTTCAACGCCGAGCATCCAGCGCCAATTCCACTCACCGAGCCTGAGCGCCTCCGCCCAGGCCGCGCCGGACTCGCCCAGCGTCAGTATCAGGTAATTGCTGAAGAACGCGACGGAAATGCCGATCACGATGTTGAGCTGGTTGAACGACACCAGGCGGCCGCGGGATTCGGGGGGCGCCATCTCGGCGATATACATCGGCGCTATGATGAGTGCCGCGCCAACGCCGAGTCCACCGAGCATGCGGGCGAAGACCAGCCACGAGAAACTGGGCGCCACGGCAGACAGGATTGCCGATACGGCGAACAAGAGCGCGGCGATCCTGAGCACCGGCCGGCGTCCGATGCGATCGCTCAGGGGGCCGGACAGCATCATTGCCAGCGTCGCCGTCAACGCCAGCGACGAGACGGACCAGCCTACCTGGATCTTGGTCAGCGAGAACTCGACTTCGATAAAGCCAACGACGCCGGAAATCACCGACGCATCGAAGCCCATGAGGAAGCCGCCGAGCGCAACGAACAGCGCGATCGTTGCCATGTACCTGGAAGAGGGGCTCATGATTCCCGGCCCGACTCAGTCGCCAGCCACGACGCGGAAAGCGGTTTTCAGGTCCGCATCCGAGTTGCCGCCAATCCAGGCGTGGAATTCGCCAGGCTCCACGATCAACTTGTTGTCACGGCCGAAAAACGCGAGATCATCCGTGTGCAGCTCGAAACTGACGGTCACCGTCTCGCCGGCCTCGATACGCAGCCGGCGAAAACCCTTCAGTTCCTTTACGGGCCGGGTCACGTTGCCGACCAGGTCTCGAACATAGAGCTGCGCGACCTCGTCCGCGACGACATCACTGCCGTTCGTCAGCTCCGCACTTATGGTGAGTGTGCCGCCAACCGGTACTTCTGCACTACTGGTCCGAATGTTGTCGTAGCTGAAAACTGCATAGGACAACCCGAAGCCGAAGGGAAACAGCGGTGTGTATCCCGCGTCGAGATGGAAGGCGGTCATACCCAGAGAAGTCTGCGGCGCTTTTGCGTCGATATCGTCGATATGTACGATCTTCTCGGGCGTGGGCGGCTTGCCCGTATTTTTCTGGTTGTAGTAGACAGGTATCTGCCCAACCATGCGCGGAAACGTCACCGGCAATTTGCCAGAAGGCGATTCGAGCCCGAACAACAGGTCTGCGATCGCTGGGCCACCCATCGACCCCGGGTGCCAGGCATAAAGAATGGCATCGACATCTTCGATGATATTCGTCAGCGTCAGGGGGCGGCCCGCCATGATGACGGCAATAACCGGCTTACCCGCTCCACGCACCCGCTTTACGAGCTCGGCCTGTGCGCCCGGGAGATTGATATCCGCACGCGAGTGAGCTTCGCCCGAGAGTATCGACTCTTCGCCGAGAAACAGCAGTGTTACGTCGGTTTTCCGCGCCGCCTCGACCGCCTCGTCGAAGGGTGCCGTGGACTTGCTGCGACTCGTTTCCATCGCACGGACGTACTCGATCTCCACGTCTCCGCCAACCAGGTCTCGTATGCCCTGCAGGGCGGTGACGCTCAGGCCCTCGTCGCCGTCGAATATCCATGTGCCAAGCTGCTCGTAGGGCGCATCGGCGAGCGGCCCGATGACTGCGATCCTGTCGAGCGCCTCTTTCGATAACGGCAAGACATTGCCTTCGTTCTTCAGCATCACGACGCTCTGCAGCGCCGCAGTTTTTGCCGTGGCAAGAGCCTCCGGGCTGCCGAAGGCTGGCAGCGCATCGGGATTCGTGTAGGGTTTCTCGAACAGGCCCATACGGAACTTCGCACGAAGTATGTTCGCGACGGCGTTGTCGATCACGGCCGTATCCAGGGCACCCTGTTCGACGAGCTTGGCAAGATATCTGTCGTACACCGTGCCCGCCATGTCCATGTCGACGCCGGCGGTTGCCGCGGCAAGGGCCGAGTCCCTGTCGTCGGCGGTCAGTCCGTGAACGGCGAGCTGGTGGATCGAATTCCAGTCGCTGACGACGAAACCGTCGAAGTCCCATTCGTCACGCAGGACCTTGCGCATCAGGAAATCGTTACCGGTCGCGGGCACGCCATTCAGATCACTGAACGAGGCCATCAACGTCGCCACGTCCGCGTTGACCGCCGCGTGGAACGGCCGCAGGTGGACGTTGCGAAGCTCATTCTCGGGGATGTTCGTCGTGGCGTAGTCGCGGCCGCTCTCGGCTTCCCCGTAGCCGGCGAAATGCTTGGCACAGGCGGCTATGGTTCCCGTTGCTGCCAGGTCGTCGCCCTGGAAACCCTCGACCATCGCGACTGCGAGCCGGCTCGCGAGATACGGGTCTTCACCGGGGCTCTCCGCAATCCGTCCCCAGCGAGGATCGCGGGTAATATCGATCATGGGTGCAAACGTCCAGTTGATGCCGGACTTCGCAGCTTCGAGGGCCGCGATGCGGGCACCCTGTCGTACGACGTCGGGGTTCCACGTAGCAGCCTGTCCGAGCGGTATCGGCATCACGGTCTTGAAGCCGTGGATCACGTCGCGGCCGACGAGCAGCGGAATGCCGAGGCGGCTTTCCTCGACGGCGATACGCTGCAGTTCGTTCACCGCATCGACATCGACCTGGTTGATGATCGAGCCGATGCGTCCTGCTCGCAGGGCATCACCGAGTTGGGAGATGGGCTCCATGTCGCCTGCGTGAACCTGGTTCATCTGGCCGATCTTTTCCGCCAGGGTCATCTTCCCCAGCAGGGCCTTGACGCGGTCTTCGATACTCGCAGCATCAGCGCGCGTTTCTGCAATGGTCGTTGTCATAGCGGACCCCAGCAACAGGCCGCAGAGCATGGCGACGCGCCCAGGCCGGACAGGTCTCGTTTGCTTCCCGGTGCGTTGCATCAATACATTCCCCGCCGCGACGGGCTCGCGCGGCAAGCTCTCATCAGCTCTGGTGAATCCCCCCAACGGCCACGCCCCGACCAACAACGCGCTTGTTTATTGTTCCGGGCGACGCGATGGCCGCATCGATGAACCCCCTTCTAGCAACGTTTGACAGCGCTGTCAATATAGTGGACGATGGCCGCGCCATGCAGCACTACGAGACAGCGCCCGAGGATCGCATACCGTTTCACCTGAAGCTCATTTACGGGCTCGGCGCTTTCGTCAATAACCTGCTGGCGGCCGCAATCGGCGGCATGGTGATCGTCCTCAACCTCGGTCTCGGCATGAACCCGGCACTGGTCGGACTCGTCGCCGCGCTACCGCGCCTGACCGACGCGATTACCGATCCGCTCATGGGTTACATCTCCGACAACACCCGCTCGCGGTGGGGCCGGCGGCGGCCCTATATCTTCGTGGGCGCGATCGCCGCCGGATTGATCTTCGCGTTGCTCTGGCAGCTACCGCTCGGCAGGAGCGAGTCCTTCTACTTCTGGTATTTCCTCGTCGGCTCCCTGATCTTCTATCTCGCTTACACAGTCTACGCGACCCCATGGGTCGCTCTCGGTTACGAGCTGACGCCTGATTATCACGAGCGCACGCGGCTCATGGGCGTGCAGAACTTCATCGGCCAGATCCCTTACATGATCTCCCCCTGGTTTCTTTGGATCATGCAGAACGAAGGTTGGTTCGACGACATGGTAGCCGGCGCCGCGGGCCTGTCGATCATAATCGCCGTGATCGTAATCGGGGTCGGCATCCTGCCGGCGATATTTCTTCGCGAGCGATTCAAGGACATCGCGGCGGCGGAATCCGCGGAAAAAACGGAAGCGATCGGTGCCGGCGGCGTCATACTCAGGAACATCCTGGACTTCCTTCGCGGCTTCCTTATTACGCTCAAGTCGAAGCCGTTCCTCAAACTGTGCGCTGCAACCTTCCTGGTCTTCAACGGCTTCATGATGATCGCATCATTCCAGTTCTACGTGATCATCTATTACGTGTTCGGCGGTGATACCGCGCTCGGTTCGAAGTACGCGGGCTACGCCGGCACGATACAGTCCATAACGACGTTTGCGGTCATCGTTTTCGTGGCCTGGCTCGCCACGAAGATCGGCAAGCGGCGGGCGTTCTTCGTCAGCACCGGCGTGTCGATGGCAGGGTATGCACTGAAGTGGGTCGCTTATAACCCCGAGATACCGTGGATGGTGATGTTGCCGGCTCCCTTGTTGGCATTCGGGCTGGGCGGTCTCTTCGTCCTGATGCCATCGATGATCTGTGACGTCGTCGATGCCGACGAACTCGAAACGCATCAGCGACGTGAAGGTATGTATGGCTCGATCTTCTGGTGGGTCGTGAAACTGGGCATGGCCGCAGCGTTGGCGGCAGGCGGTTTCCTGCTGAACGCCACAGGATTCGACGTTGCGCTGGAAGGCAGCCAGGGCGAGCAGACAATAACCCTGCTGCGCCTGTTCGATGCGTTCATCCCCTTCGTCGCCTCGGGTATCGCAATCTGGGCGATCGCATCCTTCTCTATTACCGAGGAAAGAGCCCACGAGATCCGGCAGGAACTGGAACTCCGTCGCGGCACGCCGGACGCTCCCGCATCCGCGCCCGCTTAAGCGCGGCCGAGACGCTCCAGCAGCGCCTGCTGCACTTTCGGCGACACGAACTCGGACACGTCACCGCCCAGCCTGGCGATTTCGCGCACGAGGCTCGATGAAATGAAGGTATAGGTTTCCGGCGGAGTCAGGAACACCGTTTCCACTTCCTCGGTCAGGTGCCGGTTCATCGTGGCAAGCTGGAATTCGTACTCGAAGTCGGACACCGCGCGCAGACCGCGGATGATGACCGACAAGCCGTTTTCGCGGGCGAAATCGACCGTCAGGCCTTTGTAGGAAGCGACCTCGACGCCATCGATGCCTGCGAGTGCCGATCTCGCGAGTTCGACGCGTTCCTCGAGATCGAACATCGGCGCCTTGCCGCCCGTATCCGCGGCAATGGCGATCACCACGCGGTCGAACACATTGACCGCTCTCTTCACGATGTCTTCATGACCCAGGGTTATCGGGTCGAAGGTTCCCGGATACATCGCTGCAGCAGACATCCCCCCTCCTTGTTTTTTTTCGGCACCCCGACGCCAAGTATCGCACACTCGCCGTGCCGACTAAGCCGCGACCTCGGCCAGCATATATCTCACGTTTCCCGCCGTCTTGTTCTTCAGCACGCGCCAGCGCTCAGGAATCTCGGGATCGGGCTTTGCGCGGTCCTGCTCGAGATAGATCCTGCCGCCCGGTGCCAGTATGCCGCGCTCGTCGATCTGCCTGCAGAGCGCCTCGAGTCGGTCGTCGGCAAATGGCGGGTCGAGGAAAATGATATCGAAGGCGGCGGGTCCGGCGTTGCGAACGTACTCCACTGCATCGCCGTGATGAACGACCGCTTCCTTGGCGCTCAGCTTTTTCGCGCTATTTTCGATCGCCTCTATCGCGCGACGCGAGTTCTCCACGAATACCACCTGCGTAGCCCCTCTCGACAACGCCTCGAACCCGAGCGCTCCAGTACCTGCGAACAGGTCCAGGCAGCGGGCGCCCTGGATCGAGGGCGCGAGCCAGTTGAACACGGTCTCTCGCACCCGCTCCGACGTGGGCCGCAGCCCCGGCACATCGGCGATATCCAACAGACGACTGCGCCACTTTCCCGCTACAATACGCAGCCGCCCGGGTCGGGGTTTCTTGTTCGCGGCGCCGGGTTTTATCGTCATCGTTTCCCCAGGGGCCCCTTCTGCAGGGCCGGTTTCGGACAGTTTAGGCGATTTGGGTCGCCGGGTATTTTATAGAGCCAATGCTAGGGAAAAAGGACAAACCCGCCGAGCGCCAGGGATTCATCAAGCGCCTGCGTGCGCGCCTGAACCGGGGCGACAGCTGGCTGACCTACGATCTCGCGAACCTCGCCCCGGGAGGCAAGATCGACGAGGATACCCTGGAGGAACTCGAATCCCTGCTGGTGATGGCCGACGTCGGCATCGACACGACGACGCGCATCATCGAGGACCTGCAGAAGCGCCTCGCGCGGAAGGAACTCAAGGATCTCGAGTCGCTGCGGCTCGGGCTGCGCCGCTCCCTCGTCGACATCCTGGCGCCGGTCGAACAGCCGCTCGACATCGATCCGCAGCACCAGCCGTTCGTCATCCTGATGGTCGGCGTCAACGGGGCCGGCAAGACAACGACGATCGGCAAGCTGGCGAGACGATTCAGGGACCAGGGGATGTCGGTCATGCTTGCTGCCGGCGATACCTTCCGTGCCGCGGCCGTCGAACAGCTGCAGGCGTGGGGACAGCGCAACGAGGTGCCGGTCATAGCGCAGCAGAGCGGGGCCGATCCGGCTGCCGTTATATTCGACGCCTGGGAAGCGGCCAGGGCGCGCGGTATCGATGTGCTGCTGGCGGATACGGCGGGACGACTGCAGAACCAGCAGGGCCTGATGGACGAACTGGCGAAAATCCGCCGCGTGATCGCGCGGCGCGACGAGACGGCGCCACACGAGATCATGCTGGTGCTCGACGCGAGCCAGGGCCAGAACGCGCTGGTGCAGGCCCAGAAGTTCCACGATGCGCTCGGCCTCACGGGCATCACCGTCACCAAGTTGGATGGCAGCGCCAAGGGTGGCATCCTGCTTGCCATCGCCAATGAACTGCGGGTACCGGTGCGGTTTATCGGTATCGGCGAGAAGGCAGAGGACATGCAGCCGTTTGTCGCCGAGGAATTTGTCGACGCGCTCCTCGCCGGCGGCCAACAGGGCTGAGCAGGGCACAGATGATTCAGTTCGAAAACGTGACCAAGCGGTTTCCCGGCGGGCAGGAGGCACTGTCCGGGCTATCGCTGTCCATAGACAAGGGTGAGATGGTCTTCGTGACCGGCCACTCGGGTGCCGGCAAGAGCACGCTGCTCAAGCTCATCGCACTGATCGAACGGCCGACCAGCGGGCAGGTCATCGTCGATGGGCAGAACACACGTCGCGTACGCCGCCGCAAGATCCCCGGTTACCGACGCCAGATCGGCATGGTGTTCCAGGACCACAAGTTACTCTACGACCGGCCGGTCTCGGACAACGTTGCGCTGCCATTGATCATCGCGGGCCTGAGCCCCCGGGACGCGGGCAAAAGGGTCCGGGCCGCCCTCGACCAGGTCGGCCTGCTGCACAAGGAAAAAAAGAATCCCGAAACGCTCTCTGCCGGCGAGCAACAGCGCGTCGGTATCGCGCGCGCGATCGTGACCCGGCCCAAACTGCTGATCGCGGACGAGCCGACCGGCAACCTCGACCCCGATCTCTCGCTCGAAGTGATGCGCATATTCCGTCGTTTCAACGAGGTTGGCGTAACACTCCTGATCGCGAGCCACGACATAGCGCTGATCGACAAGCTGGGTTGCCGCCGTATCGAACTCGAGGAAGGCCGCCTGCAGCATACGCCGGACGAGGAAGATTTCCTCGGGCATTTCGACGACGATTTCGTGCCGCAGGGAGGGGATGACGGATGGCGGTGACACGGCATTCCGACGCGGTGGCACCACTGCGTTCCGGGGGGGCGGTAAGCATCTGGCTCGGACGCCACGGCAGGACGGCATCATCGTCGTTCAGCAGGCTCGTACACCAGCCATTTGCGAGCCTGATGATCGTCCTCGTAATCGCTATCACGCTCGCGATTCCCGCGGCACTCAACCTCGCCATCAAGAACTTCACGGCCATCAGCAGCAGCTGGGACGATGCGCTCGACTTTTCCGTCTTCCTGGACACCGCCATCACCGAAAGTGAGGCCGAAGCGCTCGCGGGATTGATTTCGCAGCGAGCCGACGTGGACGACGTGCGCCTGATCACGGCGGATGAGGCGCTGGCCGAATTCAAGGAGCAGTCCGGCTTCGGCAGCGCCCTCGATCATCTCCCCGACAACCCGCTGCCGCATGCCCTCGTGGTGCGGCCCAGCGCCGCCAACACCCCGCAGTCGATGACCCTGTTGCGGGAAGAGCTCGACAGCCTGCCCGAGACCGAACTCGTGCAGGTCGACACCGAATGGGTGCAGCGCTTCCACGCGATACTCGAAATCGTGCAGCAGGCCATCATGATCGGCGCTGGCCTGCTCGGTGCTGCAATCATCGTCATCATCGGCAACACGATCCGGCTGGAGATCCAGAACCGCCGTGACGAGATCGAGGTCACCAAGCTCATCGGCGCAAGCAACGCTTTCGTGCGCCGGCCCTTCCTGTGGAGCGGATTCTGGTTCGGGCTGTTCGGGTCGTTACTCGCCCTCGGACTCGTGCAGTACGGCCTGTACTTGCTGCGCCCGACCGTTGCCCGGCTGGCGAGCCTGTACCAGAGTGGCGTGACCATGCTCACCCTGGATTTGAGGGATAGCCTCGCAATCATCGCGATCGGGGTAACCCTGGGCCTCGCCGGATCGTGGCTTGCCGCCGCTCGCCACATGCGCTCGATAGAGCCGAAATAGCCGTCTTTTTCAGCCGCGCAGGCCTGCGCATGCGGCACTGCATCATGCCAGTCGGGTCGCCGCAGGTATTTCGTAACGAATTGTAACTCCTTATTTTAAAGGATATTTTTTTCTGGCAACGTAAGGAACAATCTGCCGGGTTAGCACTCTAAATGGGCGAGTGCTAAAATTGCCGTACCACAAGGAGAGAACCGAATGACCACAGCTGTAGCGCTTCGAAACCAGGAACTGATGCTGGCCGGACCGGTCGGCAGCCTCGACGCCTATATTCAGGCTGTCGGTTCCGTGCCCGTGCTCAGCAAGGAAGACGAACAGGCACTGGCGATTCGATTCCGCGAGGAAGACGACCTGGATGCGGCGCGTGAGCTCGTCCTGGCGCACCTGCGTTTTGTCGTACACATTGCGAAGGGATATACCGGTTACGGCTTACCGCTCAGCGACCTGATCCAGGAAGGCAACGTCGGCCTCATGAAGGCCGTGAAGCGTTTTGACCCCGGTTACGACGTGCGCCTGGTTTCGTTCGCGGTTCACTGGATTCGTGCCGAGATCCATGAATTCGTGCTGCGTAACTGGCGCATCGTCAAGGTTGCAACGACGAAAGCGCAGCGCAAGTTGTTCTTCAATCTGCGCAAGGCGAAAAAGAATCTCGCATGGCTGACTTTCGACGAAACCCAGGCCGTCGCCGAAGACCTCGGCGTTAGCCCCGAAGAAGTCACCGAGATGGAGAAGCGACTTCACGCACGCGACGCTATCTTCGATCCGGCGCCGGACGCCGACGACGAACGCGCATTCACGCCGGCTGCGTACCTCCCCAGCCCGGACGCCGATCCTGCGACGCTTGTCGAGACGGCAGACTTCAACGATGACGCATCCGAACGCATGGCTGCCGCTATCCGGACCCTCGATGATCGCAGTCGCCATATCATCGAGAGCCGCTGGCTTTCGGAGAACAAGCTGACGCTGCACGAGCTGGCCGATGAATACGGAATCTCGGCGGAACGTGTTCGCCAGGTAGAGGCCAACGCGATCAAGAAACTGCGATCGGCGATGGCGCTCTGAACAGCACCAACGGTTGATAAGGAAAAGCCGCCCTCCGGGGCGGCTTTTTTTTGACTGCCAAAACCACAAGAGCGCTTCCTGAAGCGCGACCTGATCCCGAAAAACCTGCGGCGTATGGAGAACCGCTCCCAAGGCCATGGGAACTTAAGCGTAGATCTTCCTGCGGTATTTCAGCCAGCCACCGTCCTCCACCCCCAGCGGGTCGTGGTGCGTCCAGTGCACCAACCCGCCGAAATCGTTCCATTCGTACATGCCGCGAAAGGAAACACGGTCGCCGAGAGAAAGCGGTATCCGCTCCACGAGGTCGATGTTGTGCGCGACCAGGAGTGTCTGGCCGTTGCTCAGGCGGATTACGAAGCGCTGGTGCCGCGATTCGTCGTCGTCATCCGGTAACAGGCGCAGGACGAAGCCGGTATCTTCGATCCACCGGCCCGTGTCGGCCTTTGCATAGGCTGGTCGCATCAATGCCCTTTTTGTTGTTCCTGGGCAAGAGTCGAAAGCGGTGCCAGCCGTCCCTGGCCGGCGCGCTCCCCTGTTTCTGTAACGGCCGACTAGCCGGCGGTGATCGGAACCAGCGTAATTTCGACACGCCGGTTCAGCTGACGGCCCTCCGACGTCGAATTGTCGGCGATGGGATGATGCTCGCCCATGCCCACCGTCATGATCCGCTGGTCCATGATCCCCTGCGTGTAAAGGTATTCGCCGACGGTGTTCGCGCGGCGCTGCGACAACGCCATGTTGTGCGAGTCGCTGCCGGTACTGTCAGTGTGACCTGCGACCTCGACAACGGTCTTGTCGTACTCTGTGAGCACCTTGCCCACCGAATTGAGTACACCGAAAAACTGCGGCCGCAATGCCGCGCTGTCGGTATCGAAGGTGACGTTGCCCGGCATGTTCAACGTGATGTTGTCACCCATGCGCGTGACGCTGACACCGGTTCCCTGCAGCTCCGCCCGGAGCTCGGCTTCCTGCTGGTCCATGTAATGACCGACGGCTCCGCCCGCAAGCGCGCCGATGCCCGCACCGATCAACGCATGCTGCCGGCGCTCTACCGCGTCGTCACCCGACATCAGGCCCGCCACGACGCCAGCCGCGGCACCGATCAACGCGCCTTTCGTCGCCTTGCTCGTCTCCGATTCCCCGGTATAGGGGTCCAGCGTCTCGCAACCGCTGAGAAGCACTGCAATGCCGGCAATTGCGAATAAGGATCTTCTCGTCTTGCTGCCCATAGCGAAATCTCCCTGAATTCCTCGCGTGTGAGTTTACAGCCTGAATTGTAGCTCTCCGTGACTGAACGCACACTTAATCCCGGTGTTTATGGTCAAATACCGCCCTGGATTCAGGAGTAGCGATGACTGACAGCGACGGCTGGCTAGAGCGCTATGCCGAGACGCACAGCAACCTGACGTACCCGGTGCTTTACTGGATGGCCGTTCCATTGGTCGTTACGGGCACCGTCGGCCTGTTGTGGTCGCTGCCGGTACCGGTCCAGTTCTTCGAGATATCGCCGCTACTGAACTGGGGCAGCGCGTTCCTGATGGTGGCGGCGGTCTACTATTTCATTATCTCGTTGCCAATCGCGATCGGCATGTTGCCTTTCATTCTCGGTGTTGCCGCGATCCAGCTGTGGCTGGAGCAATCGCTCTACTCGCACCCGCATGTGGCTGGCGGCCTGCTCATCGCTGGCACGATCGGCCTGTGGCTGGGCCACCGCAATGAGCCGGGGCCGGGTCCCGTCCTGAAAGACCTGCAGCTCATGATGATCGGCCCCGCATGGCTGCTGTCCGTTCTGTACCGGCGTCTCGGAATACCGTTCTGAGCATCGCAAGCTGATGGCCGGGGATCTGCCGCGCGACAGGGACGTGTGGCGAATAGCCGCGCCGATGATGCTGTCGAATATCTCGGTGCCGCTGCTCGGCATGGTGGATACCGGCGTCGTCGGTCACCTCGAGAATGCCGTCTACCTCGGTGCCGTCGCCATCGGCGGCACAATCTTCAGCTTCCTCTATACCGGCGTGAACTTCCTGCGCATGGGCACGACCGGCATTGCGGCACAGCGCTTCGGTGCCGAGGATTTCGACGGCCTGCGGGTGTCCCTGGGCCAGGCGCTCGTGGTCGCGCAGCTGATCGCACTGACCGTCATCCTGCTGCAGTGGCCGGTCGGCCAGATCGCCATGAAGCTGCTGGGCGCCGACGGGGCGCTGCGGGAATACGCCCTCGAATATTTCTACATCCGCATCTGGAGTGCCCCGGGGACGCTCGCCAATTTCGTAATGATCGGATGGTTCCTGGGCCTTCAGAACGCCCGCGTGCCACTGATCGTATTCCTGACCATCAACCTGACCAACATCGCGCTGGATCTCCTGTTCGTGCTCGTGATGGGTATGAAGATCGACGGCGTGGCGCTCGCGTCGGTGATCGCCGAGTACACCGGGCTCGCGGTTGCGGTGTACTTTGCCGCGCGGGAACTCCGCAAGCGCCGCGGCCACTGGCCGATGGAGAAATTCATCAATATCCGTGAGTACGCGGCATTCCTGTCGGTCAACGCCAACCTGTTCGTTCGAACCATGGCGCTGATATTCACCATCGCCTTCGTGACTGCGCAGGGCGCGCGAATGGGCGGTCTCATACTCGCCGCGAATGCGATTCTCATGCAGCTGCAGAACCTTACGGCGTTCGGCCTCGATGGCCTTGCGCATGCCGCCGAGGCGCTGGTTGGAAAGGCTGTCGGCCAGCGGCGGCGCGACGTGCTCGAGGAGTCGGTGAAGCTGTGTCTCAGGTGGTCGCTGATTTTTGCGGCCGGATTCAGTGCAGCCTATTACCTGGCCGGGCCACTGATCATCAATATCCTTACTGACCTGCCCGCGGTCCGCGAGACGACGTTGCGTTACCTTCCCTGGATGATCATCTCGCCGCTGGTTTCGGTGTGGTCGTTTCTCTACGACGGTGTCTACGTCGGTGCGACGCGCGCACGCGAAATGCGCAACATCATGGTGTTCTCGGCGTTCGCCGTGTTCATTCCGACCTGGTACGTGCTGCAGCCGCTTGGCAACGACGGTCTCTGGCTCGCGTTCCTGCTGTTCCTGGCAAGCCGCGGTATCGGTATGCACATCGGTTATCGCCGCAGCGTCCTGCCGTCCCTGTAGGAGCGGTTCTCGAACCGCGAACATCGAAATAGCTACGGCCGGGTCTCTGCAATTGCCTCGCGCAGCGCCGCCTCTTCCGCACATCGCGTGCGAACGGTCCTGCGAGCCCATGCGTATGCGCCGAGGCCGGACACTATGTTCGCGATGGCGTAGGCCGCGAATATGCCGGCGATATCGAAAAACCGCATAGCGACAAGTGCGATGGGGATATACAGCACGGCTATCCGGCAGACGCTGACGACGACACCCGGCATCGGGTAGCCGAGGCCGTTGAAAGACGCATTCATCACCATGACCATGCCGTAAGCGCCGTAGCTGACCGGCACGATCCAGAGGAACATCGACGTAACTTGCCGCACGCTCTCGCTGTCGCTGAACAGCCCCGGCAACCAGCCGGACATTGACGCGAGCAGGGCCGCGATCACGAGACCGCTGCCGATACAGAAGGCCGTGCAGAGCCACAGCGCTCGCAGTATGCGATCCTCTTTGCCCGCCGAGAAATTCTGCCCGACGAAGGGCCCGATGATCGCCGACAGCGCGTAGTACATGACCAGCATCATCGATTCTATGCGGCTGGCAACACCGAAACCCGCGACGGCGTCCGCCCCGAAACGAGCGATCATTGCCGTAACCACCGCGGCCCCGACCGGCACGATGATGTTAGTGCCGGCGGCCGGTATACCTACATGCAGGATGTCCCGCCACGACTGCCGCAACTCGTCGGGGTCGGGCTTGTTGAAGCTCACCATGTCGAGGCGGTGCCGCATCAGGTACAGCGTGCCGATGAAGATCGTGGCGCGCGCGAGCAGTGCGGCCATCGCTGCACCGTTCAGCCCCATCGCCGGTATCGGCCCCACGCCGAAGATCAGTATCGGGTCGAGGATCACGTTGAGCACTGCCGCGAGAATCATCAGCATGCTCGGCAGGCGAGTGTCCCCGGTAGCCCGCATGCTCGCCATGCCGACCATCCCGACGACGATGAACGGCACGCCCATATAGAGAATGATCATGAAGCCGCGTATCAGCGGCATCAGTTCGTCGGGAGCGCCGAGCAGGCGGAACAGAGGGCCGATCGTCAGAATGCCGATCGCGCTGATGACCGCCGTCACCAGGAAAGACAGCAGCAGGCTATCGGTAGTAAGGCGCCGTGCGCGGCGATGATCGTCTGCGCCGATCGCGCGCGCAACAACCGAGGAAGTGCCCGCCCCGAGGCCGATCGCGACGCTCGTCACGATCATGAGAATAGGGAACCCGAAGCTGAAGGCGGCGAGCTGTGCGTCGCCGACCTGGCCGATGAACCACGTATCGATAAGACTCTGGCCCATCATGGTTGCAATGCCGAAGAGCACGGGCACCGTCATGTCGACCAGGTGCTTGCCAACTGGTCCCTGCGTAAGCTTCGGCTTGGGTGCGCTCATCGGGCAAGGTTATCATTGCGACACGCAATTATGATGAGCCGCAAGCATGAAGTTCAGGCACGAGATCGTCATCGACGCGGACCAGCATTCGGTCTGGGCAGCCTTTGACAATCCGGAGAACATGAATGCCTGGCAGCCGACGCTGGAATCGTTCACGCGCAAGAGTGGCGATGCCGGCCAGCCGGGTTCCGTGGCCGAGCTCGTCTACGATGAAAACGGCCGCAAAATAACCCTGACCGAGACCATCACCGAGCGACGCGAGCCGCATTTCATGGCCGGCACTTATGAATCGGACATGGGCAATGCACTCATCGTCAACCACTTCGAGGATGTCGGTGACGGCCGCACCCGCTGGGTCATGTACGGTAACCATTCGTTCAGGGGAGTCTTCCGCTTCCTCAGCATTTTCTTTGCCGGCTCGATTCGCAGGCGCAACGAGGACATGATGAACAATTTCAAGCTGCTGGCCGAGACCAGACGTGCAGAGCGTACGGCATGAGCTGGAAGCAACTCGACTCGCGCGTCGTTTACGAAAACCCATGGATGGAAGTTCGTGAAGACCATGTCGTCAATCCGGGTGGCGGCAAAAACCATTACGGCTACGTGCACTTCAAGAATCGCGCCATCGCGATCCTGCCGCTGGACGATGACGGCAATACCTGGCTCGTCGGCCAGCAGCGTTACACGCTCGGCGAGTACTCCTGGGAGTTGCCGATGGGCGGGGCGCCGCTCGATGAGTCGCCGCTCGATGCCGCGAAACGGGAACTGAAGGAGGAAACCGGGCTGACCGCCGAACGCTGGTCCGAAGTGATGCGCCTGCACACCAGCAATTCGATCACCGACGAGGTCGGCATCGTCTATATTGCGGAGGGGCTCACCCAGGGCGAGACCGAGTTCGAGGAAACCGAGGACCTGGAGATTCGCAGGCTGCCGCTCGAAGAAGCCCTGCGGCTGGTCAATGACGGTGAGATTACCGACGCCATAAGTGCTGCCGCCATCCTGCGAATCGCAGCGCTCAGAAGAGCTTCCTCGCGGTGACTACGTAACGCATCGGCCCGCCCGGCTCCAGTGCATCGAACGGATAACAGGTAACCAGGCTCAGCACGCTCTCTTCCGTATCGAGCAACAGGCTGCTGCGCCGCGAATCGACCACGTCGATATCCATCACCTGGTAGAGGTGCGACTGTCCGTCCACCGTCTCCAAGGCGACCGGCTCGCCAACACTGAGGCGCTGCAGGAAACTGAAGTGTGTATCGCGGTGCCCGGCGATCACGCTATTGCCGGGCTGGCCCGGCATCGCACTCGCGCCGAGGTGCCCCGGTCCGAATGCCAGCGTGCGGCCCGAGCCACCCGCGAGCACGATCAGGTCGATGTCCCCGCCCAGGGCCCTGAGTCTCGCGACTGGCCAGGTATCCGCCCAGGGCCAGGGTGCCGGCCGTTCGTTGCCTGCCTCGGCGCGCTCCCACGCGCGTTGCATCAGCTCCTGCGCGAGCCAGGCCTTCGCGGGAATGTAGGCACCTTCGCCCAGTTGCCAGAACCCGAGGCAGAGCACGCATGCCACGATCCAGCCTCCTCTTGTCCTAGGCCAGCCGCGCACGACGTTCACCCCGATGCAGCACTGTCGCACAGAGCATCAGCAGGGCTGCCAGCAACAGCAAAAGGCCGCGCCGCTGCAGCACGGCCGCGTTCGTCGCGGTCGCCGGGAACCCGAAGATCGCATTCATGCTTTGACCGTACGGCAGCAGGTTCGGCACCTGCTCACTGGCGAGCGGGTCGCCGGCCGGCCTTACCGGCGTCTTGTCTACGGCGACGAGGCTCGTGTACTTGCTGACGAGGTGATGCGTAATCGCGGTATCGATCACCGCCTTCCTGGTGGTCACCGAGTCCGCGCCACGCCGTTCGTCATCGTGCAGCGTCGCGATCTTCGCCCGCGCCCAGAGCGCGCCGATGCCGGGATGTTCCGCATCGCCCTCGAGCGGCAAGTCGTGCGCCCATGCCCCTGCGGTCGAGTCCCCGGTGACGCGGACTGCCGCTCCCGGCTGGAAAGGCACCGCCGCCCGCGCACGCACCGTTACCGGCTCACCGAGGTAGAGGTCGGGCACCACCTCGGGATACGCCTCCATCACGGTGCCACCCGGCCAGCTGACCTGGATGTTCGTGACCTGCGGATGGCCGAGCTTGTCGAACAGCCGATCCATCTTTTCGCCGACTTCGTGCAGCGCGCTGATGACGACGAACGAACCGCGGCCGAGCTCGGCTGCCTTGCGCATGAACCAGCTGTTGGGTGCCGAACCGATTCCCACCGTAAACAGCCGTGCATTGCCGAGGCGCGCCTCGATCATTGCGTAGAGTTCTTCTTCGTTACCCACGCTGCCGTCGGTGATGAACACGATTTGCCGCAGGTATTCCTCGGTGCTCGCCGAATCGAGTGCAAGCCGCAGGGCCGGCCGCATCTCGGTGCCGCCGTTTGCCTCGAGCCCGCGCACGAATTTCCGCGCATGACTGATGTTTGCCGCGTCCGCCGTGACGCTCTGGTGATACAAGGCGCGGGTGTTCGAGTTGAACTCGATGATGTTGAAACGATCATTGGCGCTGAGGCCGTCGAGCGCCTGCCCCAGGGCCTTTTTCGCCTGCGCGATCGACGTGCCGTGCATAGATCCCGAAGTATCGACTATGAAGATCAGCTCGCGCGGCATGGATATTGGCACGTCTTTCGCGGCATCAGGCGGCACTACCATCAGCAGGTAGTGAGGCTGGCCTGCGATCGTTTCTCTGAACACCATCGCGCGGGGCACGGCAGAAGGGACAGGGCGCCACAAGAGCTCGAAATCATGGTCCATCGGAACCGAGTCGTTCGCCAGCGATACCGTGTAGCGGTTGCGATCTTCGGCAACGTCAACAGGGTGATACCGGCTTGCAACGATCTCCAGCGGCATGCCGGCATCGATGCTGGCACGAAGGGTAATCCTGTGATCCCGCGATGCCGTCACGTGCGGCGGGGTAATCAGGGACGCGTCGTCCACCTGCGACGTATCGGGCGACCAGCCGCTTCCCTTTCGGTCGGGAAGCGGCGCGCCCGGTATATAGCGAGGGGTCAGGGTCATCGGAAACCGGATGCTGAAGGTGCCGTCGTCGTAGCGCAGGTCTTCGAGATACTCGATTTCCACCACGACACGTTCCCCGGGCGCTATGTTCGCTACCGCTGTCGTGAACAGGTTCGGTCGTTGCTGTTCGACGAGGCTTGCCTTCCTGCCCTCGTTTCGCGCGCGTTCATAATCTTTCCTCGCCTGTTCCTTCTCGCGTATCTCGCCTTCAATGTAACGTTCTCCGATGTGTAGCCGCATTCGGTCGACCGCCGCATTGTCAGGTAATGGAAATACGTAGAGACCTTCGACCCACTCTCCGCCCTCGTTTCGAAATTCCTGGCGGACCGATACGCGGGCAACCAGGCCGCTGATGTTCATCGTGACGTCTGTATTCGTGCGCGTCGCCGTACTGATGCCGGCCTGCATTTTCAGGAGCAGCATGCCGGACTGCGCGTCCAGCGGCGGCGACTCCTCTGCTGAGCCGACAGGTATCCACACCCAGGCGAGTAAAAGGACCATGATCATCACAATTTTTTGTTTTGACATTCCGCGTCTCCCGGTAGCGCTACGGTGATTCAAACAATCCAAAACGTCGCGCCGCGGACGGCGGCATGGCAATGCACCGGCGTAATGTGGCAAATTGTGGCGAGGTCCCAGGGAGTTCGATTTGGCAAAGCGCATCGCGATCGTCGAGGACGAAGCAGCAATCCGTGACAACTACGCGGCAGCCTTCCGTCGCGAGGGTTACGCCGTGGACGCGTACGATTCGCGCGCCCCTGCGCTGGAAGCTTTCGCATCAAGACTGCCCGACCTCGTCGTGATAGATATCAATCTCAAGGACGATGTCGAAGGCGGCTTCGAGTTATGCCGCGAGCTACGGGCGCAGTCCGCGGACCTGCCGATCATCTTTTTGACTGCGAGAGACAGCGAATTCGATGCGGTGTCTGGTCTACGCCTCGGCGCCGACGACTACCTCACCAAGGACATCAGCCTGCCGCACCTGATGGCGCGCGTTGCGGCATTGTTCCGCCGACTCGACGCGATGCAGAAACCGCAGGGCGAGAATGGTCGAATTACACGCGGCAGCCTCGAGATCGATACGGACAGGATGACCGTGCAGTGGCGTGGCATCCCGGTCGGACTCACGCTGACGGAGTTCTGGCTGGTGCACGCCATGGCGCGCTACCCGGGCCACGTGAAGAACCGGCAGCAACTCATGGATGCCGCGCAGGCCGTGCTCGACGACAACACCATCACATCCCATGTGAAGCGTATTCGACGCAAGTTCCAGGCGGTCGACGCAGACTTCGGTTGCATCGAAACCGTCTACGGAATGGGCTATCGCTGGCTGGCGGACTGACAGCGAAGTCGCCATGAACCTCAAACGGCAGTTGCTACTCGTCAGTCTGCTGACGCTCGTACTGCCATGGGCGGGCTGTGAGTTCATTCGTGAGACGGAGTCTGCGCTGCGCCAGAGCCAGCAGCAGATGCTTTCGGGAACGGCCAGAGCCCTGGCGGAGTCGCTCGAACGATACCCGGAGGAATTCCCCGCACAGCCGAAAGGCAACGAGACTCCCGCCGACCAGCTGTACGGGCATCGTCTGGACACCGAGCCCCTGATCGACGGTTATTTCAATGACTGGTCTCTTCCACCGGATGCACTGCGGCAGATCAGGGGTACGGACGGACCGATCCGTTTCGTCGTGGGCCTGCACGGCCGCTACGTCTATCTCTACACGGCCGTGAGCGATGACGATGTCGTCTATGCATCACCGTCCACGATAGCGATCGAAGACGGTCCCGGTTATGCGGACAGGGTCGTGTTGATAAGCGCGAACCCGCCAATGGCGAGCGAATCGCTGATGTTCGCCGCGGAGGCGCCGGGGCCGGTCATCGCCTACCTCAGGAGTTCGTTCGGGTTCGCCCCGGAGCCGGCGGTACTGGCGCGCTGGCAGGACGTTGCCGGTGGCTACCAGGTCGAGGCCCGGATACCCGCCAACCTGCTCGGAACCCACCTGGGCATCAACGTCATCAATACCTCGAGCGAGCGCGAACCCGGTGCCCGGAGCGCGAGCTTTGCGGGCCAGGTGCCGGGGCCGTTCGTCACGACGTCGCCGGACCTCATGTTGCTGGCCGAGAAGCTGGTGCAGCCTGGCACGCGCATGCTCATAACGGACCGCAACGGCTGGCGCATTGCCGCGGTCGGTTCGCCCGGCACGGCGACGCAGCCTGCCCAGGGGGCGGTCTCGAACTGGCTGCGGATCGCATACACGGCTCTCGTGGAGCCGGGCACGGAACCTGCGTTCGCCGAGCCCGACCCGAGCGGGCGGGAGCGACAGCCATACATTGCGGCGGCCCTCGATGGCCGGAGCTCGGAGAGCTGGTTCCGAAGTATCGACAGCGGCAGGGCCATCGTCGCCGTCGCCGAACCCATAAGCAGCAATGGCAATACCATTGGCAGCGTCGTCCTGCAGCAGGGTACCGATGCGATTCTCAGCCTCAGGAACGCGGGGCTCGCGCGCCTGATGAACGTGACGATTATCGCGACTGTGCTGGTGGCGGTCGCGCTGCTCGGCTATGCGACCTGGCTGTCGAGGCGCATCCGGCGACTCAGCCTCGCTGCGGAACAGGCTGTTGAAGGCGCTGCTATTCGAACTGCATTACCGAGCGCCGAATCCGGTGACGAGATCGGCGACCTGTCGCGAAGTTTCTCCTCTGTGCTCGGCCAGCTTGCGGATTACAACGACTACTTGAGATCGCTCGCATCGAAACTGTCGCACGAACTTCGAACGCCGCTGGCTATCGTGACCTCGTCACTCGAAAACCTGGAACACGAAGGGCTCGAAGGTGCACCGGCGGACTACACGGCGCGCGCAAAGGACGGCGCCGAGCGGCTGCGCCGCATTCTCAACGCCATGAGTGAAGCCAGTCGCGTCGAGGAACTCATGGAGCACGCGGAGCCCGAGGAGTTCCGACTCGAAAGCGTCTTGTCGCCGACCGTGGACGCATACCGCGACGTTTACCCGGACCGCCGTTTCGAATTCAACTGCAACGCTGCCGATACGGGCATGCGTGGCTCACCCGAATTGCTCATACAGATGCTGGACAAGCTCGTCGACAATGCTGCCGATTTCAGCTCGGACGGTGATCTGATCAGGATCAGTGTCGAGTCGGGCGATGGCGGGCTGGTATTGAGCGTTCACAATCCAGGCCCGCCGTTGCCGGAGCGCATGCGCTCGCAGCTGTTCGACTCGATGGTGTCGGTGCGCGCCGCGGGCAGCGACAAGCATCTCGGGCTGGGCCTTTACGTGGCGAAGTTGATTGCAGAAGGCCATGGCGGCCGGATTACCGCCGAGAATGCCGACGACGGCGTCAGGTTCTCAGTAGTCCTGCCGGTCGCTGACGCGAAGCTGGCTCAGGTCGGTCGAGAATAGTATTCCACCGCCGAAATCGGTGCTGCTGTCCGTAAGGCCGGTGAACGCGTAGAGCTCCATGCGCCACGCCCGGCCCAGGCGAAACGACGCAAATCCCGAAAGCTCCTGGATATCGTCGATGCCGCTGATTGCCGATTGGCGATAGTCGAAGTACATCCCGAGCATCGTGTTGTCCGTCGCCAGGTAGGCGCCGCCGACCGATGCGAGAAACACGTCGTCGAGGTCAATGCCTGGCGGATCGCCGCGCAGACGATAGCCGGCCGAGCCCTGCAATGTGAGCCTGTCGAAGAAACGGAAGGCATCGAGCTGCACGGTGTAGTCGTTCTCGCCGGTACCGAGCCCCTTCGTCTCGTCGGCGGTGCCGAACTTGATTTTTCCCGTGGCATCGATAACGAAATTAGCCTTGTCGCTGACATAAAGATCGTAAAACGTCAGCGCGCCTACTACGTCACCCAGACCGCTTTCAGTGACCGTCGCGCCGCTACCGGGCAGCGGTTCCGTGCCGGGTTCAGTGATGATCGTATCCTCCGGTGCAGTTACTCTAAGGTAAGGCACCGTGAGTCGCAGGCCGATCCGGTCGAACCCTGCCCGAAACGTGAACGGGACATAGAGTTCCTCGATATCATCGGTACCACCATACTTGCCGGTGGCGTATTCGAGACCGGTCGAAAAACGCAGGTTGGCGCCGGTATCCTGGGCTGCGCCGTCTGCACTCAAAAGCACGAACGAGGCGATCGCTACAGTCGCCATTATTCTTCTATCCGCTTTCATTTCGGATTCCCCTGTTCGAAACGGGACCGGTTCGTGCCGGTCCCGACTGCTTCGGCTGCCTTACTCGGCTTCTTCCTTCTCACCACCATCGTCGATGACGACGCCCTGCGCTTTCGCGCGCGCCTGCATCTGCTGTTGGTGTTGCATCATGAACCGGTTCTTTGCTTCAGGATCGGATTCGACGAGACGCAGCTGCTCGCGATACTGATTCCGTTCCTGGACGGTCATCATTTCATGACCGTAGATATCAGAATCGGGACCGTTGCCAGTAGCCGGCACGTGGATCTGCTTCTGCTCCTGGACCTGCTCGCGCTGCTGCGCTTGCTTGCGCTCCTGGGACTGTGCCCCTTCATAGGCAGGCGCCATCTCAGGCTGGTGGGTGCGGTCCTGGTCACGGATGCGATCGCGATCACGGTCCGTCTGGCCGCGCTCGACCTGGGCCCGATCGCGGGCCTGGTCCTGGTTTCCACCCTGACCCTGCTGTCCGCGTCCCTGCGCGAACCCGTCTATGGGCAAAAGAACCATCGCAGCGACGAGAAGTACGCTGTATTTCAGTAAGGTTCTCATGGTATCGCTCCTCTCTTGTGTTCATTCAGTAAAACGGCGCAGCGCATTCAAGGTTGACCGGCAGCCACTACGTAGTTTCCGAAATAAGGCACAGCGGCGGGCGGGAGCCGGCCCGGGGCCTTGGTATCATCACGGGCAGCAAAGCAGGTTCCGCTTTTCGGTCACAATGAAGGAGAGACAGATGGCTAACGAGGGTTACCACGAGCCGGTCGGGGAATTGAGCGACGAGACTCGCGACATGCACCGCGCGATCATTTCATTGATGGAGGAACTGGAGGCGGTCGACTGGTACAACCAGCGCGTCGATGCCTGCAAGGACAAGGAGCTCGCGGCGATCCTTGCGCACAATCGCGACGAGGAAAAAGAGCACGCCGCGATGGTGCTGGAATGGATCCGGCGGCGCGACGCGAGTTTTGACAAGGAGCTGAAGGACTATCTCTTCACGACTGACGAAATCGCGCACGAGTGATTAGAGTCGAAGAGGCGGCCTTCGATTTCCAGGGCAACAGCCTCGTGCTCGGCGAGGACTGAAAACTCTATCTTCATCGGTGTTCAGGCAGCTCCGGGTTGTTTGACTGCCGTCCTGTAAAGAATGGCACCGATGGCCGCAAGGAAAGCCAGCCCCAGCCATCCGCCGAAGTGCAAGGATGCAGGCAAGGCAAGCACGTCTGCAGTCCCGACTGCGACGATCGGTATCGCGATGATGATACCCATGAGCGCTTCACCCGTAATCAGGCCGGCCGAAAACAATGTGCCCTTCTGGTGGATTCGCTCGCGGTCACCTTCGGCCTCGCCCGGTGGAAAGCGGCGCTCGACGAGATGAGCAACGAATCCGCCTGCGAAGATCGGCACGCTCAGCTCGAGCGGCAGGTAGATACCAACTGCACATGCCAGGACCGGCACGTGCCAGGCGGCCCCGATCTTCTTGAGATACTGGTCGAGGGCGATAATGACCACGCCCACAGCAGCACCGATACCGATCATCGTCCATGGCAGCTCGCCGCCGAAGATGCCCTTGGCGACCGAGGCCATGAGGTTCGCCTGGGGTGCGAGCAGCGGGTTCGGGTGCGTTTCCGTCGGTACACCGATGCCGTAGGCCTGTGCGAGCAGACTCAGCACGGGAGCCATGATGAAAGCGCTCGAGACGCCGCCGACCGCCAGCATGAACTGCTGCTTCCAGGGCGTCGCGCCCAGGATATAGCCGCATTTGAGGTCCTGGAGGTTGTCGCCGCCGATGCAGGCGGCACAGCAGACGACGGCGCCGATCATGATCGTTGCCACCGCGCCGATTGGCGAACTGCGCCCGAGCAGCACGGCGAGCACTAGCGCAGCGAAGAGAATCGTCGCGATCGTCAGGCCCGACACCGGGTTGTTGGACGAGCCGACGAGACCGGCCATGTATGCCGACACCGAAACGAACAGGAAGCCGGCCGTTATCATGATCACCGTCATCGGGATGCTGACCGTCCACTGGTCGACGATTGCCTGGTACAGGATCAGCAGCGGTAAGGTGAACAGTGCCGTACCGATCAGGATATAGCGCATGGGCAGGTCACGCTCGGTGGCGGGAACGGATGAGCCGCCGACTCCGTCGCCTGCGGTCAGGCCGCTCTTGATGCCTGACACCAGGGACTTCCGCAGCGATATCAGTGTCCAGACACCACCGACGAGCATTGCGCCGACACCAAGGTAACGGATCTGCGTCGACCAGATAGCGTACGCGGCATCTTCCGCGCTCGCTCCGGCCAGTTCGACGCTGAGGACCGGATCGCTTGCGAGGAAGTATGTGCTATAGATCGGTATCGCAACGAGCCAGGCAATCGTGCCGCCAGCCAGCATGACTACGCCGATGTTGAGCCCGACGATGTAACCGACACCGAAAAGGGCCGGTGACAGGTTGGTGCCGAAATAGCCGATCGTCTTATCGAACCATGCCGACGCGGAGGCGGTGTCCGGTATTAGCCGCAGACCGCTGCCTGCCGAAAGCTTCATCAGGCCACCGAAGGCTGCCGCGCCGGCGAGGATTTTCAGACCCTCGCCCGGCCGGTCGCCGGTGCGCAGTACTTCTGCGGCCGCCTTGCCTTCCGGGAAGGCGAGGCCCTGGTCGACAATCAGGGAGCGGCGCAACGGCACCGAGAACAACACTCCGAGCAGGCCGCCCAGTCCGGCAATGGCCAGCACCCACGTATAACGGAAGTCGACCCAGTAACCGAGGAGAATCAGCGCGGGGATCGTGAATATTACGCCTGTCGCGATCGATGTGCCCGCCGAGGCGCCGGTCGCAACAATGTTGTTCTCGAGAATATGACCTCCGCCGAGCATCTTCAGCACGGCCATGGACACGACGGCAGCGGGAATCGCCGACGCAATCGTCATGCCGGCAAACAGCCCCAGGTAAGCGTTGGCGGC
>Ga0209536_100002472_pt1 | contig 30153 bp, 34 predicted proteins | sample DeeMarSeWOR28_12_FD_187461 | JGI IMG/M metagenome (GOLD analysis project Ga0209536, IMG submission 187461) | Marine sediment microbial communities from White Oak River estuary, North Carolina - WOR-2-8_12 (SPAdes) (version 2) | ecosystem: Environmental > Aquatic > Marine > Intertidal zone >...
CAATCGGTATGCCCTCCAGGAACAGGATGCGCCCGATCAGCTTCTCAGCATGCTTCATTTCGTCAATGGCACGCTTCTCAATTACCTCGTGCAGTTTTTCGTAGCCCCAGTCTGCACACATCTCGGATTGCACCATGTACTGGTTAATAGCGGTCAGTTCGTCCGCCAGAAGCATATTCAGGTTTTCAAGAATTTTTTGGTTGCCTTTCATGTTTCTTCCTCCTTATAGGATTGTTAATTGAATCTGCAAAAATTATGCAGTTACATTTCTTCTAATCACCAAGCCGCTGAGAACGCCAAGATAACTTGGCGATTTTGTCAATATACTTGGCGAACTTTATTCCTTGGCGGTTCAAGCTCGGTAATCCTTTAATTAGGATTATTCATTGAACATTTCACCCACACTGCGCCCCTCATGTGCGCGGCGGATGACTTCTCCTAACAACTCCGACACCGAAAGAACGGTGATCTTATCTTCCAGATACACCAGTTTCTCAGGCGGGATAGGAACAGCGTCGGTGGTGATTATATGTTTGATGGGCAAAGCTGCCAAACGCTGCGCCGCGTTGCGCGACAAGACACCGTGGATAAATGCCAGGTATACGTCCCGTGCGCCATTATCCTCGACCAATTGGATAGCCTGCGCAATCGAGCCGCCGGTATCTACTTCATCATCCACAATGATGACGTCACGCTCTTCTACATTGCCGATCAGGGTTAAGGCTTCAGCTTTGGCATCATTGGCAACGCGGCGTTTTTCGATGAAAGCGATGGGCGTATCCAGATCGGCAGCATAGTTGCGGCCTTTCTTCGCAAAACCCAGGTCAGCAGCCACTACGACCGGATCTTTTAGATCGGAACGCAGGTTTTCATTGATATGTTTTACAATCATATGTGAAGCAGTCAACACGTCACCAGGAATGGTGAAAAAGCCCTGGAGTTGCCCGGCATGCGGATCGAGAGTCATATAACGATCTGCGCCTGCTACCTCGATCATATCTGCAACAAGTCGCGCCGTTATCGGAACACGTGGTTGGTCTTTCTTGTCTGAACGACCATAGGCAAGATACGGCACAACCGCTGTAATGCGCGCGGCTGAATCCAGACGCAAGGTCTGGATCATGATGAGCAATTCCATCAGGTTGCGATGAACATTGCTCGCAGTCTGTTGGATCACATACACATCCTGTCCGCGCACGCTGCCATGCAGCTTGACAAACAGGTTCTCATTCGGAAATTCAACCACATCACGCCCACACAGAGGGCTCTGTAGATAATCTGAAATTTTCTGAGATAATTCAGGGGAACCCGTCCCGGCATACAACTTGATATCCCCGTACACTTTCAAATCACGGTGACTGTAAGGGGCCATCAGTTCTCCTTAATTCTGGCGTCCCACTCTTCACGCAGAACGCTCATAAATAACACATCACTATACGCTCCATGTTTGTAAACAGCCTGACGCATTCGCCCCTCATGCACGAAGTCGGCCTTTTCATAGGTGCGGATGGCGCGTTTGTTTTCAGCATAGACTCGTAAATAAATCCGATTCAGATTCAGGGTCGCGAAGCCGTGGCGCAGCAATAGTGTCATTACTTCGGTTCCATATCCCTGGTTCCAAATCGTTTTTTCACCGATCATGATGCCAACTTCCGCTGTGCGGGCAACCCAATCAAAATCAAAGAAACTGCTGTTCCCGATCAAGCGCCAATCATCCCCATCTTTCATATCGATCACCAGCGGTTTTTCTTCTTGGGATTTCTGCATGACGGTCTCGAACCATTTGTCTTCATCTACAGACGACATGGGCAGGAAGAGTGTCAGGCCTGCTGTCACTTCTGGATCATTGATCCATTCGACAAACTTTTCAAGGTCGCTGCGTTCTGCACTGCGCAACCGGACGCGCTTGCCATAGATGATGCTCATTCTGACCGTCCGTTCAACAGCACTTTGACCGCTTCCCAGGGAGCCAGTTCACGTTGGAATACCTGGTCGAGCACTGCTTCGTAACGAGATTCTGGAACCTGTTCGCGGAAATGTGCTACTAACTTCTCCTGTAACAACGCATCTAGCTCCGCCCCCAGCCTGTTACGCTCGCGAGCTGCCCAATCTCCGCTCTCACGCAAATGCTCCGCGTGACGGGCAATTTCATTCGCCAACTCACTGATACCAGTGCCCTCGGTCGCAACCGTTTTCTGAATGGGCGGAATCCATGAGTTATAGATGGTTTCATCCGGTGCTTCGATGATTTCCAGCTTACCGTGGTGCTGGAACACATGCCGCACGGGATGCGCCAATTCGAGCGCGCTTCTGAGTGCCTTGAGCGTATTCTCAACGCCGGGGCGGTCAGCCTTGTTGACGACCAGAATGTCGGCGATTTCCAAAATCCCGGCTTTGATGGCCTGGATATCATCGCCCAACCCTGGAGCTTCGATGACGAGCGTAGTATGCGCCAGGCGGGCGATTTCCACTTCCGCCTGCCCCGCGCCGACCGTTTCGATCATAATTGTGTCGTATCCTGCCGCATCGAATACCTGCACCAGTCCGGCAGTAGCTTGCGCCAATCCTCCTAGTGAGCCGCGCGAAGCCATCGAGCGGATAAATACGCCCGGGTCACCTGCCAGATCGCGCATACGCACCCGGTCGCCCAAGACTGCCCCACCCGTGAATGGACTGGACGGATCCACAGCCACAATCGCCACGCGACGCTCTTCCTGCTTGCGAAAGTGTAATGCTAGTTGGTTAACCAGTGATGATTTGCCCGTGCCCGGTGCGCCAGTCACGCCAATCAGATGCGCCGCCCCCGTGTGCGGGAAGAGTTCGGTCAACGCCGCGCGGCCCTCTGACGTATTATTTTCCACCTGTGTCAACATGCGGGTCAACGCCAGACGATTGCCGCTCAGGAGTTGCTCTGCTAAGGTCATTATCGTTGAAAAATTATTCCGGCACGGCCACTCTAACTTGCCGGATGATGTCTTCTGTGGAAGCACCAGGCCCGAAAACGCCGGTCACCCCCATCTCCTTCAGGCGCGGTTGGTCTTCATCCGGGATGATGCCACCGATAAAGACTTTTACCTGTCCCTGTCCGTTGGCCTTCAGCAACTCCAGCACACGAGGCGCAAGCGCCATGTGCGCACCTGATAATATGGACATGCCCACTACATCTACATCTTCTTGCAAGGCAGCTTCGGCGATCATTTCAGGAGTCTGACGCAGGCCAGTGTAGATGACTTCCATACCTGCATCACGCAGGGCGCGCGCTACAACTTTGGCTCCGCGGTCGTGCCCATCCAGGCCAGGCTTGGCAACCAATACACGGATTTTTCGACCCTTCGACGGGCTTTGGGCTTCGCCTTGCTCAGGACTAGTCTTTCGTTCGCTCATAGGGCCTCCACATGGGGTTTCTATGCGAATTATACTATGGGAGCTTTTCATTTTTCCCTTCGCAAACAGAAGCATTTGCAATTTCAAACTGCAATCTTCCTGTAACTCTTAGACCATATGGTGGGGCAGGTCAGCGTGTAACCAACCTTAAAATTTATGCTATACTCAACCTATGAAAACATCGCGCGCCTATTGGCCAGCCTGGGCTGAACGTCTCCAATACTGGAAACTGACCGCCCTTGCTGCCTGGTTGCTCGAAGCGGGAGGCCCATTCACCCTGCTGGGCTCTCAAGCGCTATATTTTGCGCGTCCGTTTTTTGGTGGGAATCAGGTTGAAGCCCTGGCACGCGTTCTCGAAGAAAATGATGAAATACTGGCATTTGCCAACTACCTGCGCGAGGAGACATCCACATGAACAGCGCCGCTGATCTCATAGGGTTGGTTGTGGTTCTGGTTGCGGCTGGACTAACCCTCGGGCTGACCTTCATCCGGCGCAAGTCCGCGCCTGTATTCCGTGAGATCGCGGCCTTTGCTCGTTTGAAACGATCAGTGGGCATCTCTGTAGAAGATGGTACACGTCTGCACATCTCGTTAGGGCGTGGCGGATTGCAAACACCTGACGGCGCGCCTGGTTTGGCCGGACTGGCTATGTTGCGTCATCTCACGGAAGAAACTTCAGCCAGCGATAAACCGCCGGTCGTTACATCCGGCGCGGGTGATCTGGCAATTTTGACTCGTGACACTTTGCAAGCCGGATATAAAGCCGCCGGTGCGGAAGAGATCTACAATCCCGCCACCGGGCGATTAACCGGCCTGACACCTTTCTCCTTTGCAGCCGGGGCCATTCCTTCTATACGAGATGAGAACGTTTCAGCCAACCTGCTTATTGGTCATTTTGGGCCCGAAATAGCCTTGCTGACCGACACCGCTGAACGCACCAACAGCCCGGCTGTGGCTGCTACCGTTGATCCCGCTGCCCAGGCTGTACTTTATGCCAGTGTGGACGACCCACTGATCGGCGAAGAACTTTTTGCCGCTGGCGCTTATAGCAATGCAGGCCCTGCCCACAAAGCCAGCTTGCAAGTACAAGACATCTTTCGCTGGGCTATCATCTTGGTCTTGTTGGGCGGCTCCGCCTTGAAGTTGGTGGGAATTATCTAATGCGTATCATTGCCGCTGGTGTTGCCATTGCTGCGGGGCTACTTGTCTTATTTGGGTATTTTATTCCTGTTTCTCCGTTATTACTTGAGGTTCGCGTGGTACTGGTGGGCTGGGCAGTTATCTTGGCAGCCGTTGCTGTATTGGTGGGAGTGTTCAACCTTTTTGGCGTACACTGGCAAAAGATTCGCACACGTCAGAAAAACAGTGTATACAGTATTCTGCTGATCTTTTCATTGTTTGCCACAGCCGTGTTGGGAGTGGTGGGGACAAATAGCGCTGTATTAAGTTTTGTTTTAGATGCCATTATCATCCCGGCCGAAGCCACATTGATGGCGTTGCTGGCCGTCACGTTGGTTTACGCCAGTGCGCGCCTACTGCGCCGGCGCGCAGACGCGATGAGTTTTACCTTCCTTGGTATTGTCATTGTTATCTTGCTCGTATCTGCCCCCTTGCCTTTCGGAAAAATTCCCGGAGCAGACCTGGTAGAGTGGTTTATTACCCAGTTTTTCGCAGTGGCTGGCGCGCGTGGCATTCTGATCGGCGTGGCGTTGGGGGCGCTCACCACTGGTCTGCGTGTATTGTTCGGGATTGATCGTCCGTATGGAGGCAATTGATGGCTGAAATCAAATGCCCCATGTGCAGCAAGCCCAACCCGGCAGAACTGGATGTTTGCCAGTTCTGCGAGGCACGCCTGAAACCCCTCACTGATGAACTGAGCCGTTCACAACCTCCCATCCATCCTGGCGATGAACCAACAGACATGGATACCGGCCAGTTGGAACCTGTCTTGCCACAGTGGCTGCGCGAGGTTCGCCAACAGGCGCGTGATTCCGCTGAGGAGGATGCCGAGCAGGCTTCAGCGGCGGAAGAAGCGAGACAACCGGATGAAGCCTCTGATCTATTAGCTGGTTTACAATCCCAGTCGGATGATGAAGAAGTCCCCGATTGGCTGGCTGGCTTGCGAGGCGAGGCGGGGCAGGCCGAGTCTGAAGAACTGTCCACAGAAGAAGATGACCTTGCCGCACTGAGAAATATGCTGGGCGAAGATGCCCCGGCCACGCAGGAAACCGAAGCCGGTGCGCTGCCTGGTTGGATCTCTGACATGGGCACAGAAGAAACTGGTCAAGCAGATGTGGATGAACTATCAGCGTTTCTAGCGGATGGAACGACTGAAGAACCGTTGCAAACCGAAGCGCAGCCCCCCGCATCAGGCTCGGACTTTGGGTGGAATGCCGATTTCGAAATGGATTCTGGCCTTCAGCCGGCTTCATCGGAAGAAAGTACACCATTTGAAACCGATTTGCCGGCCTGGTTACAAGGCGCGGATGAAACACCAAAGGAAGAAGCTGAAAGTGGATTCCCGGTGGGGATTGATAGCGAAGAAACGGCCCTGGCTTTGGAAAGTGATGCTGTTGCACCGCCTGCAAATGAGGGTGATTTGCCCGACTGGCTGGACTCACTCGGTGACCAAAATGCCGAAGCTGCTCCACAACAGGATATGGAGCTATCTGAAGCTAAAAGCACTACGGATTGGCTGACCTCGCTTGGAGAAGAGACCGGGGCGGCCCCACAGGATTCAGAACAATCTGAAGCCCAGAGTGCTACTGACTTGTTCGGAACGCTGGCCGATGAAACTGAGTCAGTACCACAGCAGGAATCTGCTCAACCTGCTGCTGAAGGCGACATGCCCGATTGGTTATCATCGCTTGGGGAAGAAAGCTCCGAGGTCACTTCTCAACAGGACACCGAAGCGTCAACTGAAATTGGCGATACGCCCGATTGGCTGTCTTCAATCGGAGAAGAAAGTCCCAGTGAAGTTTCTCAACCAGAGTCCGATGATGCAACCGCAATTGGCGACACACCTGACTGGCTGTCATCAATTGGAGAAGAAAGTGAAGAGCCAATAGCTCAAGAGCCTGCTCAACCGGTTGGTGAAGGCGAACTACCTGATTGGTTGTCGTCGCTTGGAGAGGAAGAGCTCCAAAAAGAAGACGAAGAATTTGCCCCTGCTGCTGAATTTGTGGAGACATCGCAATCAGTCACAGAAGATGAAGCTCCTGATTGGCTATCGTCAATGGCCGAAGAAACGACTACGACTGAGCAATCAGCTGAACAATTAGAAACTACAACGTTAGCGTCAGGCGGACCGGTTGATGAGATTGACGCAACGCCTGTATTCGTAGATGATGAGGGCAAACCCATATCCACAGATGATATGGAGTCCATCTTCTCTATGGATATGCCTGACTGGTTGTCAGACACCGAAGGGTTGGCTGAAGGGGATGCCACAATAGATTCTGCAGGTGCGCAAGAAGATGACCTGCGCCCCGCCGAGCTACCCAGTTGGGTTCAAGCCATGCGCCCGGTTGAATCCGTCATCTCTGAAACAGACGGGAAACCTGCCGAAGAACAACCTATGGAAGAAAAAGGTCCCTTGGCCGGGTTACGCGGCGTGCTGCCTGCTGTGCCGGGTATTGGTCCTTCCAGTACACCCGAGGCATATTCACTCAAGCTCCAAGCCAGTGATGATCAGCAAGCCAATGCAAGCATGCTGGAACAAATGCTGGCTGAAGAAATCCAGCCAAAGCCAGTCAGCACTAAAAAAATGATGCTTACACAGCGTCTGCTGCGTTGGGTTATTGCAATTTTGCTCGTTTTGGTAGTCATAATTGGGAACGGTACCCAGATCAATCCCATACCTACCAGTGCGCCGCTTGAAACCTCTGCTGCATTGAAATATATCCAGGATACCTTGCCAGCGAACGCACCAGTCTTGTTGATTTTTGATTATGAAGCCGCGCTGGCAGGGGAACTGGAGGCTTCTGCGGCTCCCCTGGTCGATCTCATGCTCACACTCAAGGCCCCACGCCTGAGCCTGCTTTCTTCCACGCCGACAGGCTCAGGGTTGGCCGAACATTTTATTAAACCCTTTACAACCAGTCACAAATACCAGCGCGGACAGCAATTTATCAATCTGGGCTATCTACCCGGCGGCGCGGCTGGTGTGCTGATTTTCTCTGAAAACCCGACAAGCACCAAGCCGCTCACCACCAGTGGAGAAAATGCCTGGGCAACAACAGTATTACAGGATGTCAAGAATTTATCCGATTTTAAAGCCATAATCCTTTTGACTGGTGAAGCAGACACTGCCCGCATCTGGATCGAGCAGACTGAGAACTTACGCGGTGAGGCCCAATTCCTGGTTGTTTCAAGCGCACAAGCTGGGCCGATGATTTTACCCTACGCACAATCAGGTCAGGTTGATGGAATGGTTACCGGTCTGGACGGCAGCGCCCCCATCGAACAGGCCAATAGTGGTCGTCCAGGCATGGTTCGCCGCTACTGGGATGCGTATGGTTTCGGCTTGCTGACAGCGGCTTCACTGATCGTATTTGGTTCCCTGTGGAGCTTAGTTTCAGGCTGGCAGGCACATCGCAAAGAACAGGGCGAGGAATAAGATGCAAATCCCACCTGATCTTATCCCTGCTGGCATCAGCTTTATCATTACTGTTCTTATTTTGAGCTATCTCATTGGTGACAACCCGCTCTTTCGGGCAGCGGTCTATGTTTTTGTGGGGGCTGCCGCAGGCTATGTAGCCGCAGTGGCCTGGAACGAAGTCATCAATCCGGCTTTGGTGCAACCACTTTGGACCGGGACAGCCTTTGTAAATCCTTGGCAGGCAGTTAAGGTGGGTATCCCACTTCTTGGAAGCATCTTGCTGATTTTCAAATTATTTCCACGGTTATCGAACTTTGGCCAATTACCCATGGCCTATCTGGTGGGCGTGGGCGCTGCAGTGACGATAGGCGGCGCGGTATTAGGAACCCTCTTGCCACAGATAAGCGCTACGCTTGATGGATTCGACTTGAGTTCAGCCGGTGTGAGCGGTGCTGACACAGCTTTCAAGTTCTTGAATGGTATAGCGGTTTTAGTAGGTGTGATTGGCACGCTGGTTTATTTTCATTTTGGCGCAACTCAAAAAACAGACGGCTCTGTGCACCGCAACATCCTGGTCAATATCTTGTCCTGGATTGGGCGTGTGTATATCGCCGTAACCTTTGGCGTTCTGTTCGCAGGCGTTTACATAGCTGCCCTGACGGCTTTGATCGGACGGATGGACTCGCTGCGCACATTCATTAATCTTATTATGCAGTTCATGCAATCACTCTAAATCTTATGCCTGTATCACTACTTCAAGACAATTCCCTCCTGGCTGTAAACGTTGGCGCATCCTCTACGCGGGCGGTGCTCTTTGATGTAGTTGAAGGGCAATACCGCTTCATCGCCTCCGGTCAGGCACCGTCGACGGCTGAAGCACCCTATAAGGATATCACGCTGGGTGTGAATCAAGCTATTGCTAACCTGCAAACAGTGACCGGAAAAACGTTGCTTGACCAGGATAATCAGCTCATTACACCTGTGCAGGCCGACGGGTCCGGGGTGGATGCGTTCGCGGCCACACTTTCGGCAGGGCCAGCGCTGCGCGCTGTGGTAGTCGGCTTGCTTTCAGATGTTTCGATGCAAAGCGCCCAACGTCTGGCGGAGACGGCCTATTTGCAAGTGATAGAAACCTTTGGCCTGAACGATCCGCGCAAACCCGACGAGCAGATCGATGCCATTTTGCGCGCACGCCCCGATATCATCATCCTGACCGGTGGAACCGATGGCGGCGCATCGCGCTCGATACAAAAAATAATGGAATCAGTAGGCCTGGCCTGTTACCTGATGCCGGAAGAAAAACGCCCTATGATACTCTTTGCAGGCAACCAGAGTCTGACGGATTCTGTTAAGCAGTCTCTGGGGAATCTGACCCCTTCACTTCACTTCAGTCCAAATATTCGTCCCTCACTCGACACCGAAGATCTGGTACCCGCTTCCCGCGAACTGGCGCAAGTTTTTTCGGATGTACGCAAAAGGAACATGCCCGGTGTGGACGAACTAAACACCTGGACAAGCGGACGCACCCTCCCGACTGCCTATGCTGAAGGACGCATTATCCGCTTCCTGAGTCGGATGAATGGCACAAGCCGCGGCATTCTGGGGGTAGACCTGGGCACAACGGCTGCTGTGGTTGCCGCCGGTTTCAATGGCAAACTTACCCTGGGCGTGTATCCGCAATTTGGCTTAGGTGAGAATCTGCCCGGTTTGCTACGATACACACAAATTGAAGACATCATGCGCTGGCTACCGCTGGATATTGCGCCCAGCGTTGTGCGAGATTATCTTTATCAACGTTCCCTTTATCCAGGCACTATCCCGGCCACCAAGGAAGATCATGCCATCGGACACGCCATCTCCCGCCAAGTGCTGTATTTGGCAATGCAGGAAGCCAGGCGCAATTTCCCACCCGAGGCTCGCCTGCTCAGAAAAGACCTGATGCCCCTCTTCGAACCCATCCTGGCCGGTGGAGGCGCATTGAGCGACGCGCCCACGCCCGGGCAGAGCCTACTGCTTTTATTGGATGCACTGCAGCCAGTTGGGATTACTTCGATCATTCTGGACCAGAACAACCTGCTTCCGTTATTGGGAGCGGCTTCAGAATCCAACTATCTCTTGCCTGTACAGGTTCTGGAATCGGGTGCGTTCATGAGCCTGGGCACCATCGTGTCAGTCATCAGCCCAGCCAGTTATGGCACGCCTGTATTAAGGGTCCGTCTCACCTATGACGATGGATCCGATGCTCGCGCAGAAGTCAAGTTCGGCGGGCTTGAAATATTACCGCTCGGCATGGGACAAACAGCCCGTCTCACACTACAACCCTTAAACCGCTCCGACATCGGCAATGGCGCTGGTCGGAATGCAACCATACAAGTTGCTGGTGGAGTCATGGGCGTGGTTATTGATGCGCGCGGCAGGCCGCTGACGTTACCGGAAGACCCGGTCCGTCGCCGCGAACTGTTCAAAAAATGGCTCTGGTCGGTGGGAGGCTGATCCTATGCTTGCACCTGTCAACCATATCCTGCCCCTGACAACCATCGAGCGCGAGCGCATTCTGCCAGTTGCGGGCACTGTGACCGCAAAACTCAACCAGAAGGTGTCTTCCACTGATATGATCGCCGAGGCCACCTGGTCTCGTGAGCACGTGTTGATCGATGTCGCCCGGGCGTTGAGCATTTCCGCAAACGCCGCCGACCGTCTGATCCGCGTCAAAGTAGATGATAAAGTTGCCGAAGGCACTGAAGTCGCTGTTGGAAAAGGTATCATTTCGCGCACCATTCGGGCGCCGCGTGGCGGTCGTGTGGTTGCCGCAGGCGGCGGACAAGTACTGCTTGAAACTGGCGATGCATCAGTCCAGCTAAAAGCTGGTATCCCCGGGACTGTGGTGCACATCATTCCCAATCGGGGAGCGCTCATCCGCACTGTGGGTGCGCTTATCCAGGGAACCTGGGGCAATGGTCGAATTGAATCCGGGGTGCTACTCAACCTGACCGAGAAATCAGATGACGTACTCAGCGCTTCGCGCCTGGATGTCAGCCTGCGAGGTTCCATCATCCTGGCCGGGCTCGTAAAGGATGTTGAAACCCTGCGCACAGCCGCAGAGTTGCCCGTGCGCGGTTTAATTCTGTCCAGCATATCACCTGGATTGCTGCCTGTCGCTCAGCAAATGCGTTTCCCAATCGTAGCCATTGACGGCTTCGGTCAAATCCCAATGAATTCAGCAGCCTACAAGCTTTTGACCAGCAACGCCAAGCGCGATGTCACCATTAACGCTGAAGCTTTCAACCGTTACACAGGCGCGCGACCCGAAGTCATTATCCCTTTACCGGTCTCACAAGAACCGTCTGAACCTATCGACGTGGACACATTGGAAGTCGGCAAAACTGTGCGCATGCGACGCGCGCCACATGCCGGGGCGATTGGTACGCTGACCAAACTGCACCCCGGGCTGTCTTCCCTGCCCAGCGGTTTGCGTGCTAAAGCAGCAGAGGTAAAGTTGGAGAACGAGGAAAAAATCCTTGTTCCTTTGGTAAACTTGGAAATTGTGGGATAATATTGTTGACGTAATAAGCCTGACATGGCTACGCTGCGAAGAAAGTGAGGAGAGTGAATTATGTATGAAGGCGATGATCTAAACTACGATGATGAAGAAATCCCACCAGAAGAATCGAGTAATCGAACGTTCCTGATCGCTGCGGGTATTCTGGGCGGCATTGTTCTGCTTTCTATAGCCTGCCTTGCAGTCTATGCATTGGTTATCAGGCCGCGGCAGATCGCTTCCCAACAGACTGGTGAAGATAGCGCCCTGGCTACCCAGAACGCGCAGGTCAACGAAGCGCTGACAGCGACAGGCGTTGCCTTCGACCTCTCCCAGACCCCACAGGCAACAGAAACGCTTGCCCCTACAGATACGCCCGTAGTTGCACAGCCGACAGCCACGAACACATTGGAATTCACATTCACACCCGACCCAGCCACAGAAACTGTTGCAGCTGGATTCACACAGATAGCCGGAACCACAGCAACGGTGGTCATCACCTCCACGGCTCTGCCAACATCTGGGTTCGCTGATGAAGTCGGATTACCGGGATTGGTGATTGCAGCCATGGTGCTTGTGGCCGTCATCTTCCTGGCCCGCAGGTTGAGGGCAGTACCAACGCGATAGTTATTTTCAAGAGTAGCAGTCCCTGAATGTAGTGAACAACATTCAGGGACTTTTTTTGTCAGTTTGTCTTTGTGCCAATAGTATTCCTACTATGACGACAAAAATGCCCACCCACTTTTGGCTTACTAAGACCTCGTTAAGCAACAACCATCCCAACAAGGCCGTCCAAATGGGTGTAAGGCTAAGCAACACATTCAACTCGAAGGCTTGCAACGATTGTAAGGCATGGTTATAGAGCACGTAACCCAGGGCTGTGTTGATGGCCGCTAGAAACAGAACCAAACCCCAGGTCTGGAGAGATGCGATGGGAATCCCCTCAAGGGGTATTGCAATTGCCAAAAGCAGTCCACCGCCGATAGCTAACGGCAAGGCTGTCAAGGTCAAAGTATCTACCTGGCGGTCGATAGCAGCGACCCTGCTGAGTAACCCAAACATAGTGAAGCCAAGCAAAGCCAGCGCGAAGATTACCAGGCCAAGCGGTTCGCCCGGTTTCAATCCGGGGGAAAAGAAAAGCATAATGCCTACCAGCACAATCAAAATCCCGCCGCTCTGCAGGCGAGTGGGCATTTCACGTAACCAGAAGATACCGCCTAAAAGAACCGTAACAGTAGTCAAGCTTAGCATGAAAGAGCCGGTGGTGGCGGGCAGAAAAAGCAATGCCCAAAACATGGCACCATTGGCCAGAGTGTATGCACTAAATCCAAGCAGGGCCATACGCAACCACTGGGCACGAGTGAGCAAAAAACTGCGACGGCGCAGAAAGGGCAGCAGACATACAAACCCGAGAAAATATCTCAGCCCGCCAATGGTGAGCGGGCCGAGTTCTGTGAGTGCCATTTTTACGATGATAAAGGACGAAGCCCAGACCATGCTGACCAGAAGCGCTTCCAGCAAGGCCAGAGTTCGCGATGGCTGTCTGGGCATTACACAACCGTTTCGGCCACCTGTTCACCATAACCTAGTAAAGCCTTGACCATATCCTGACTACGGCCTTCGGCGTAAACGCGCAACACCGGTTCTGTACCTGAAGGACGGATGAGCAGCCACGAATCATCTGCCAGGATGTATTTGACACCATCTCGTGTGCTGACTTCTGCTACTTTTTCGCCTCCGATCTCAGCCGGAGCTTGCTTCGTGAGTAAATCGGTCATCTCAGCCTTGGCCACTGGTCGTTTCAAACGCAAATCGCTGCGCTCGTAAAAAGCCGGGCCTACATCTTCTAGCAAATCATTGACCATTTCATGCAGCGGCTTCTTCGCTGCAGCGACCATTTCTATCAAAAGCAACCCCATTGCCGGGCCGTCGCCTTCGGGGATATGCCCTTTAAACGAAATTCCACCCGATTCCTCCCCGCCGATCAAAACATCTTCACTCATCATGTAATCGGCGATGTGATTGAAACCAACAGGTGTTTCGTACACGGTCAAACCATAACGTTTAGCCAGGCGGTCGATCATGCGCGTGGTTGATACCGTCCGCACCACCGCGCCACTCATGCCACGTTTTTCCACAAGATACTGGAGCGAAAGGGCCATGATCTTATGGGGATCAACAAAATTGCCGCGCCCGTCCATTGCGCCGATTCGATCTGCATCCCCATCAGTGCAAAGGCCGAAAATGCCCATCCCTGTACTGATCGCTGAAACCAACGGATCGAGATGCTTGGCAATTGGTTCGGGATGCGCACCTCCAAAACCAGGGTTCATCTCGTGGCGAATTTCAGCCACCTCACAACCTGTGCCTTGCAAAAAGGCCTTGATCACACCGCGCCCAGAGCCATACATTGAATCTACAACCACGCGCTGGGGCTCGTCAGCGATTACATCGGTATCAATCAAGGTGCGCAAATGGTCAAAATAAGAAGGTAAGGGATTGAACTTCTGAATCAATCCCATCTCGCGCGCCTTGTGGAAATCCATCAGGTTTGGACCGCGGGCGCGCTGCTCGTTATCGTTAATGTACACTTCCACACGGCGGCATTGTTCGGGTAACGCTGATCCGCCAAAGGCTGCTTTGAGTTTCACGCCGTTGTAACGTGGCGCATTGTGCGAAGCCGTGATGACCACGCCCGCAATCGCATTCAGGTTCTTGACTGCAAACGAAATGGCCGGGGTGGGCGCATCGGCCTGCGTCATCCAGACGGTGAATCCGTTGGCCGAAAGTACACGCGCCACTTCACCAGCATAGCGGTCAGACAAAAAGCGCGTGTCGAAACCGACCACGATCTTTTTGGAATCCGGGGTCTGCCCACCGTTTCCGGACTTATCCCAATGGTCTGACGCGACTGCATCGGCAATGGCCTGGGCAACCAAGCGTAGGTTGTTAAACGTAAACGTATCTGAAATAACAGCTCTCCAGCCGTCAGTGCCAAAATGAATGGGCATATTATCTCCTCATACGCAGGGAATACTCAACTATCCCTACGGAGCGGGGGGTGGGGTCTCTGAAGGTTCCCAGTTTGGGACAGGGGTTGCTGTTTCGAGCACAGATTGAATAATCCAGCCCTCAACGCGGATGTCATTGCGCGTTGCAACGATATGTATCCACAATATACCGTTGTAGTCCTGCGTATCAGGCAAAACTTGAACAATGGAGCCGTTGTCCAGGGTAGCGATTACATTGCCGCCCGGCTCACTGCGGATGTAAGCCCCGCCGCCTTCCCGTGCGCGGATGAACGCGTAGATAGGTGTCGATTCGGGGACGGGTGTGCTGGTGCGCGTTTCGGTTACAGGTAGGGTTACATCCAGTGTTAACGGAACAGGCGTGACAGTACCATTTGTCTCTTCGGAAGGGTCTTCAGGGATATTTTCGGTCTCAGTCGGCCTCAGCAGGGCAAGGGGCGCGGAAGGAGGCGCTGGAGATGATGTGTTCTTGTTGGAAAGCGGTTCGAGAGTCTGGGCGACGGCTGGTAGTGCAGCTTCGGCGGTCGGTTCCACAGGTTGCGTATTTAAGGGGTCGGTCAGTTGGAAAACGGTAAAAATGACTATTGCAAAAATCCCTAGTGCAAAAATGTATCCCGCACCGGTGAGCGGACGAAAACGTAGTATGGCCAGCGTAATCAAGCCGAAGATGGTGGCCCAGGCCAGATGTACAACGAAGACCAGCACACCATGCGGCCAGAGATCACCAATGCCGTTGCCAACGCCAAAACCGCTGGCGCTGAGTGGCATGAAAAGTGCGTAGGCCACCAGGACGCTGGGCAGATAAGGCTTGCTTTCGGAACGCACAAAGGATACGGTCAGCAAAATTGCGCCAAGGGCAATGACAATCAGGTCAGGCCACCATAAACGGCTGAGAGTAAAAGCTGCGTTGAAGGTATGTGGCAGGATGAGACGCGATGCCAGGCCTGCCAGCGCGCTGGCTCCGAAAACCAGCAGGGCGCTGATCAATAATCCAGCAAAGGTTTGAATGAATAAACGCGGGGTACCGCTAATAACGGAAAGTACCAGTCCTACCCATGGCAGCATCAACGGGGCAAATAAAATGCCAAGGAGCAGCACGCCATAAGAGTCGAAAATATAGCCGACGCCCAGAACTGCGCCACACAGGAGGGAAAAGATAAAAAGTTCGTAGGATGGATAAGCGCGTTTTGCCAATGCAGCCAGGACAGCAGCGCGGCCTTGCGCATCTTTCGGGAAGAAGGTGCGGCGAGCACGTCGACGGCGGGCGCGGGCGCTAATGCGGGATTCAGGGTCTGGCACAGGGGGCTGGGTGGGTTCGTTCGGAAAGGTCATTTCCGTAAACTCGCAATGATGCGTAATGGTTTATCAAGCAGATCAAGCGCGGCGAAGATATCAGGGACAAGGATGTCAGAGGAGAGCAGCGTTTCTACGGCTACACCTTCCTGTGACATCACGCAAATTCCCAAGGCAGCGGTTTTGAGCATCTCGGCGTCATTCGCACCCTGGCCGATGGCAACAACCGTTTCTGCGCCAAGTTCACGGACGAACTCGGCTTTCTTCCCGGCTTCATTTCCCGGCTGAACACGAGTTGCTTTCAGATTGAGCTGCTCATCAATGCTTGACTGGCGACCATGTGTATCGGCAGTCAGCATGTGGATTTTCAGTCGGTCGCGCAGAGATGCTATGCGTTTGGTCAGCCCGTCTATCAGAACGCCATCCACGGCCAGGGTGCCATTCACGTCAGTAACGAGATGCTCAATGCGTAATGGCCCGCGGCCAGGGACGGTCAGTTCGATCATGGGGCATATTATAGTCCAACTACTCTGACAGGTCTAACCTAGGCAAATGCCCGGGCCGGTCAAAAGTCCTAATTGGAGCGCCCGGTCCGCAATGCAAAAAGAGAAACGCTGAAGAGCAGAAGCCCGATCACAATCATTCCACCCACATAAAATACGGAAATAAAACCTGCACGGTAGGGACTTTCTGAGAGTATTGTCGGTAGTTGGGCTGCCCCAGCCGCTATCGGCCAGAAAAGACCCAGGAAGACATGGATGGCATACCCTCGGTGCATTCGGCGTCCTACCCAAAATAGCGCCAATCCTTGCAAAGCGAACATGCCTGCGATCACATACGAGAGAACAAATTCTGGCACTCCGGCTTTTGCAGGCTCCCCAGTAGCAAAATCTTCCAGCGTGTGAGGCAAAGCAAAGAAAAACAGCAGCAGGGATAGAATTACTACGCCTGTGCTCCAGTGCGATATTTTTACTTTTGTTTTAGCCATGCTAACTCCCATCTGTTGCTTTACCCGATTGTGGTTTTTCCTTTGTCGACGAGACAGCCTTGTGAAGAATTTCAAGGAATTCATCCAGTGGCACGCGATGGATGCGGGCTGCCCACTCAACCGTAACCGCTTTGGCAGCCAGCGCGCGGATGGAGTAACGCCCGACTCTTTTTATGCCGAAGACTTCCATCACATCGGCAATGTCACCATATTCTTCAAGAATTGTAGCAACACGAGTATCTTTTGTGATTTGCATAGTTTCTCCTACAAATAAAAAAGCCATCTGTCGTGGACGAAGACGGCTTTCGTGGACAGGGTATCAGATGTAAACCCAAATTGGACTTACATTGTCTGATTGTATCACGTAAGTCCCTTCTCACAGGTTTAGCAGCGCCTGATTTTAGGGAGCACAGGCTTGCATGGAAATAAAAACTGGGACAGCTACCGATAACTCAAAATTGCCCTGTACCTGGAATTCGAGGTGATTTTCTTCGATAGGAAAATAGACAAAATGCAGCACCCCGTCCGAGCCTGAGACCAGTGTCAGATGCTCGAGGGTTTGTCCGTTTTCGAGTGTATGCGTTTCTTGTTTGTAGATCTACAGGCTAGTTCCATCGATGTGATAGAAATCTTTGGCCGCTTCTACCCATTCTTCCACGGAAGCAGGGACAGTATCCAGGCAGCGCATATCGATCTGAACGGTTGTCTCACCCCATAATAATTTGTGGGGCGGGGCTGTAAGGTCGAAGGAGGCCAGGGAGGTGGAGAAATCACCGGGTTTGTTCCAACGTGTATCCCAACTTCCGGGAACCTGATAGGAGATGTCGAGAGTCGGATCGGTGCAGGTTCCGGGACTCTCGGTTTCGAGCACGGACAGGTTTTCACACGCACCAAAGAGTTCGGTAAAGCTTTCGTACAACCAGGCTGTTCCCGGGCCGATTTTTTGTTCGAATGCCCCCGCCGCATTGACATCATCGGTCTTGATCTTGTACCAACCGTTCGAGTTTTTTCCGACCGTTTCCAGCATTGCAGCCGGATACATCACGCCGATGATTTCGCCTGTGTCAGAGGGACTCTGATAGACGGACAACGGGATAATGGTATGCGAACGCAGGACGCAGGCGCCTTCAGGCACAGCTTTATAGGAATAAACGTCGATGGCAGCGGAATGCACTTCCCGATCATCTGAAAAGTAGGCGCTGGCCCGTAGGTCTCCACGGTGTGTTCCGGGATGAGCCAGTCGACGGAGATGCCGTCTGTGTCGTCTGTGGCGGTGCCAATCAGGAGGATGAATTTGTCAGTATGCAGCCTAAGGGTGAATTCATAATAGTCGGCAGCAGGGGGTGCATCTGTCCACGTGACCTGTGCCAGAACCCCGGCCTGAATCTCAAAATTCCCGGCATCGCCGTATAGGGAAGCTGAAACGTAGGGGAAACCATAGCCTGTGATCACCTCCATGGTGGAGGTGGTTTGGGTAACGGGGGCAGGAATCGGCGTGGGAAGAAGCGCGGGCAAGGCCGTCGTGGGGGTGACGGCCTTGCATCCAATTAGAAGAAAGAAAGTCCCAAGCAGTGCAAGTTTTTTCCTGGGCGTGGGCATGTGATTTTCTCCTTGAGTATTTGGGACATTATGACATTTTCAATTGGATCGGTCACTATACCCTGGAAATGTTTTAATTTACGGCACAGGCAGCAGGGATCAAAGGTTCGTGCGGCGCAACAGTTGGCACCTGGATGGGCACGTCCGGGCTGAGGGAGAGCGAGGTCAGGATGCCCTGAATGTCGTTCGCATCTAACCTGTCCTGAAACAGCGGGCTGACAAAGAGCACTTTGTCCGGCGCAAGACGGTACAGGTACATGGTGAAGGGTGGCTCACTGCTGTTGTTGACATTTTGCAGTTGAATGACCGTGGCGGTATTCTGGCCGATCATTCGCTCTTCTGACGCAACAATCACGCTCATGGTCGGGTCGGTCACTGTGTTCCAGGCATCCACAAGGGACATGGCCGGGTCGAACCCTTCGAATACGCCAATATCGAGGGCGAACACGCCTGCTGGGGGGATATCCCCGTTCCAGTTGCCTTTGGTCGAGTTGGCGCGGAAATAGTCTTCGTCGAAGCTGCGCAGGGTCATGGCACCGCCATAACCTTCGGTGGGCATGGGCGTAAAGGCCCACCAGCAGGGAAAGGCCAGGCCGATCCCGTAGCGTTCATCCCGGTAGCCGACCCAGAGCGTGCTGACGGGGGATTCTTCGGCAGCAGGGGCAATTTCTGTAGGCGGTGGGGTTTCGGGGGCAAGCGTTTCGATTGGTTGCGGTTCAACCGGCAGCGGTTGGGATGCAACTGGCGCACAGGCTCCCAGCAGGGTGGATAGAACGAGAATTACGATTAAGCTGTTTTTGCGGACCATTTTGGCCTCCAAAGAATAAGTTGTCAATATTTGACGCAGGGGGGCTTGAAAATGTTCCCGGTGTACTACTGAATCTACTGCTCCGGTATGTTTTCTCGCCTTGACCTATGTGCTACTATATTAATGGAATATCAACCATAGTGTCGAATCGGGGTTCTGATGAAGATCAAGTTTGTTCTTTCCTTTTTGCTATTATTGGTTCTTACCGGTTGTGCTCAGACTCAAATTATAGGGAACTGCCCTATGCAGCTTTATGTGGATCTTTCTGATGCGGACCAATTTGCGCAAGATGACACGCTCCCGTTCCGATTTCCTCTGGATGATGCTGATCCTCATACAACCGAATTGTTTACACTATTCTGCACACCCGGTCGAGACAAACTGGATGAGCCATACAATTATCACGCCGCGGAAGATTACTTTCAGCCAGCAGGGACGCCCGTGTATGCCATGGCGAACGGAGATGTCAGCTTTTCGGGGCGGATGGGCGGGTATGGCTGGTTGATCATCATTGACCACCCGCAATACCATATTTATTCACTGTATGGACACTTGAGCCCCAGCCGCTGGTATATGAGATCCGGGTCGGTTGCGAAAGGGGATTTGATCGGGTATCTGGGTGATTCGCATGAAAACGGTGGCAGCCTTGAGCAGCCCCTTGAACCGCATCTGCATCTTGGGATTCGGGCCGGTCAGCGGAGGGATTATCCTGCAAAAGGTGAGTGGCGCTGGATGGCCGGGTGGATCCGCCCCTGCCCTGCGGACGTGGGCTGGCTGCATCCTTCGGAAGTCATCTCCGGGCAGAGCATCCCTGAGGGAGGGTATCCCATGCCGAATACTGATTTCCTGGCCATGTGGGGCGTTGAAACCCTGTTCGGGTTGTTCTATCTTGCCAGCGGGTTGGGCATGTTGATCTATGCACCCCGAAAAAATAAACCGTTCTTACTTGTCTTTGGCGGCGTGGTAATTGCGATAGCAGGATTGCTATTTTTGAAGAGCGGCTGGAGAATCAGCCCTTTGATGTTGGTACTGGCTGTGATCCTGTTGTTCTCGGGAGTATATCAACTTCTCAAGAAAAAAAATCTCCTTCCGTTGAACCCTACGGCTAAAAAATTATAGCCGACCCTAAGTCGGCTAGTGGCTCCCCTCTCCTAGCAAGGAGAGGGGAGATGATGTGTAAGCCCCACCCCGCAAATCGGCGACTTATTTTTCTAGCTCAGTTTCTAGCACCGTCTTCAAGTATCTCAAAGCGCGCGCCCATATTTTTTCGAGTTCACCTGCGATCTCATTCCAGGCTTTATCAGTTCCCAATCCAGTAACCTGGAAGTTCATGTTTGTACTGCCCTTTTCTTCTTCCAGTGAGACTCGAATGAGCGTAGGTGGCTCGTTATCTCCATTCCATGTAAATTCAACCACCGTATCTGGTTCCAGTTCCCTGAATTCTCCATAGGCATGATAGCCATCTGTATAGATGTGCAGTTTTCCCCCGGGCCGCGGATTGGTCTGGGCTTCTTCCACGCACCATTCACACCAGGTTTCGGCATCCGTAAAAGCCCGGTAAACTTGCGAAGGCGCTACGTGAATAGTATCGATTATCGTGATTGTTTGTGATTGGGAAGTCATCCTGCCTTCTCAAGGGTTTCAATATTACAACAATATCCCCAACAAAATGACCGGGCAAAGCTTGAACGGGATGAAGTTGACCTTGAAGCCGGTGAACAGCGAAACTACGGACAGCACATTCAGCCCGCCCACAGCCAGTCAGCAGGTCACGAGATTAGGGGATTATTAAGCTTTCATACGTCTACGTTGAATGATGCTATACAGAGCAAAGCCAATCATAATTACCGTTGCCACCCAGGCAGCATTTGCAACCAGTGGCTCTGCTGATTGCTTGACCGCGATTCCTGCAAAAGCCCAGACAAAAACGAACAAATAGCCGCCGTCTTTTCGATAAAGTGCCATCAATACTCCTACCAGGCTTGCAACAACCAACATAATTACTGCCCAGACCTGTGGTAAGATGCCAAAGCCGTTCCAATTGATGGAATACAACCAGGAGGTGATGTTTGCAACGGTAGCGACTGAGATCCAGCCAAGATAAACACTCATTGGCACATCCACAGTCCACTTTTCCGCGGAGCTGATCGGTGCTCTTCCAACATCCAACTTCAAATAGGAGACGATCAACGTTCCCAGTAATATCAGCATGATCAGCACACTCACTCCAAAGAGATTGTAGTGCCAGCAAAACAGCCAGGCCGCGTTGAAGACACCGCTCAGAGCGAACCAGTATCCAAGATTACGCAGACGGGGATTTCCTTTTTGTGCCGGGAGAAATTGAAAGATGGCAAACGCGATCCACCCGATGAAAATCAGGAACCAGATAGCAAACACGTATCCAGCCGGGACGAAAAAAACCTGAAACCGATCCGAGATTTCGCCAGTGTTCTGGCCATTAAGGGGCAGCGCGCTTGCCAGCACGTTGACGACGAGAGCCAGTATGACCGATAACAAATTAGCTGATTGACGCAATGTATCTTTAGACATGATGCCTCCATTTCTAAATAAATATATCATGTATTTTGTGCACCCTGTTTATTTCATTGCTCAGCTACAACAACATCCCCAACAAAATCAGGATCGACGCCCCCGTAAAAATGACCGGGCAAAGCTTGAACGGGATGAAGTTGACCTTGAAGCCGGTGAAGGTCGACACCACGGACAGTGCATTCAACCCGATGAAGGCCAGCCAGTAGACTGCACGCGTTACCGGACTGGCCGCATCTACCAGCGTGACCGTGGCAACCAGCACGCCGATGAAGATCAGCGCCACGCCTTCAACGATCCATTCCATTGTGATGATGTTGCGGTTATCTTCGGAGATATCGCCAAAATCAGCGACCACGTTTTTGGTGGGAAACAAATGCGCGATGCCCCAAAATGCGACAAAAGCCGCCCCGATATACACCAGGATTTGATTCACCACGCTGCCCTCCCGAAAGTTGATAGCTTTATCTTACTGATTTTTCATCACAAAAACAAGCTCCCCTTCGCGGCACCCCTCTCTACGGATCAATGAGGCTATTACAGTTTACCGTTCTTGCTGTGGCCTGCTTCTCCCTGACGCAGCGATCAGACCGATCCCCAGCATGCCGATTGCGGCAGCGACACCCGACTCGATCACACCGAAAAACAAAAGCGCGGCGGCCCCCAGCGCAATGGACAAACCCAGGCCAAACAAGGTTTTATTTATATTCATGGTGAACTCCTTACTTTGATTATAGACAGTAAGGCCCTGCCTGACATGCCTCTCAGGCAGGGTTTGTTGAAACAGTCATTCTTGCCCCGCTCACCCCCACGGCTACAAAAACAAATTCCCTATCTACAAACGTGCAATCAAACGTCCACGGCGAAAGATATGGCTGCCGAACCAGATCAGGGCAATATCAATTCCCCATAGAATAAGGCCGATGAAAAAAACAACCCAAATGCTGAAATACATTGCTCCGGATAGTTGACCAAACATTAGTAGCAATACAGGGATGACAACTGCTCCACCAGTTTGGTACGCATCCTGAAAGCCCTGGGCACGACCGGAAACAAGTACCATCGTTCCCAACCCCAAACCCGCTGCTGCAGGGGATACCCACAAAACCAGAATGACCCACATCCAATTGGGAAAAAAGATTATTTTCATGGTTGGCCAAGCTGCGGCATTTGCCATAATCACATATAACAGAAAGCCTGCCAGCGCAACAACAATTGCAGCCAACCAGGAGGAAAGTAATTTGGCTACAAAAAGCTCACGATCGGTTGTTGGCGTATACAGGAGTGATTCGAGCGTACGGCGTTCACGTTCCCCGGCGAAGCTATCTGCAGCGATGACAGAGGCGACCATCAGGGGAATGATCAAAAACATAGGCGCCAACATATACACCAGAAAAAAAACTATCGTTTGCTGTTCAGGAGTATAAGGGGCTAATTCGGTACGCAAGCCAGTGGGCATTTGTTCAATCAGGGCGGTAATTTCATCCAGAGAGGTGCCCCCCATGTTAACCATGGAGGGAGCGAGTGCGCTCATCCAGGGGAGAAGCCCAAACAAGATCAAGGGAACCAAAATGATTGGGATAAGAACCCCTTTGTTTTGCAGGACAATTTTTAGATCCTTACGAACAATGGCAAAAATAGCACGCCAATTCATTAGAAGGTCTCCTTTTCACCATGCAGGGCAAAGTACACATCTTCAAGGGATGGCTGGTGTGCAGCGATGTGATAAACACGGATGCCCTTTTGCACCAGCAGGTTAAGCAGATCAGGGATCGCATCTCGACCGGGAACGGTCAGGGTCAGGTTTCCGTTTTCGTGGCGAGGCAAGCCTCGGGTCAGAGAGGATGCGGATGAGAGCACCTCCAGCGCGGTTTTCACTTGCTCCGGTGCAACTTCGATATCTACATCCAATCGGCGGACGTATTGCTGCATCAATTCTACAGGAGTGCCGATTGCGACCAATTTTCCATGTTCCATAACGGCAACACGGTCACATAGTTTTTGGGCTTCAACCAGATTATGTGTACAGAGAAAAACTGTGCGGCCCTTTTCCTCGGATAAATTAGCGATCAACTCGTTGACATGGTTGGCCGCGACGGGGTCCAGTCCCGCAGTAGGTTCGTCAAGAAAAAGGACTTCAGGATCATGCAATAACGTACGCGCCAGGGCTAACCTTTGGCGCATTCCGGTACTGAAAGTTTCAACTTTTTCATCCGCATGCTCGCTCAATCCGAAGAATTCCAGCAACTCACTGACGCGAACGGGAACCTGCTCACGTGGAATGCCAAACAAATCAGCATAGATGAGCAGGTTGTCGCGGGCGGTCAGGCGGCGTTCCACTGAGGCCGACTCAGTGAGCACGCCGGTACGCGCCCGCAAAGAGGGACCATCACTAATCGGGTCCAAATCCAAGACGCGCATCAGACCTTTGTGTGCTTCGAGCACGCCATTCAACAACCGAAGGGTGGTGGTTTTGCCCGCCCCGTTATGGCCAAGAAAACCAAATACTTCCCCGGCCTGTACCTCAAACGAGAGGTCATTTACGGCGATATTGTCACCGAAGTGACGCGTGAGATTCTCAACGTGAATGACAGTAGGGCTCATAGGTATTCCTTACATCAGTTCTCTGAATGTGAGAGGATGGGATGTTCTTCTGATAATGATACTCTAATTTGAACGGGGTTTTACAAACAAAAAGCGGCAGGGTTTGCTGCCGCGTGCTCGGAGTCGGTGGTTTTCCCCCACAAAAATTGCTCTCATCCTATACCCTCCATGGGGTACCCTTTGTAGGATGCTTCCCTTGCAGAGACAATGTCGCGAAATCCCACGGCTACACCTACAAAGCCGACTGCCTGCCCCCGAAAGAGGGAAGCCGGCTAGTCCACTTTTGCGAAGCACCCTGTAAGGGTAGTGGACTTCGTACCGCTAGCACTGACGTTGACGTCCGGGCGGACACCTTGTCCTGAGCACAGCCGAAGGGCCCCGCATACCGGCGGCTTTCCACCTGCGAGAACATTCAGCAGGGACATTGCAATCCGCCCTCACGGTTATCTTGCAGCTTAGTATCTTGAAAAAGGCATGCTATACTTTACAGTATCTTATAAAGGTATTTAAGGTTATTGCCAAAATTATCAAATGCCCAGCTTAATTATCGAAGTGACAAACCCAATTGACCAAACCCACCTGGATAGATTGCGTTCAATAGCAGGGACTGGCCCTGTACTTATCTTGACGCATGATAATCCCGACCCAGATTCGCTGGCTTCCGGCAAAGCGTTGGCAACCCTGTTCCGAGAAGCCTGGGGCATCCCCAGCCGACTCCTTTATAGCGGACTGGTTGCCCGCGCTGAAAACCAGGCCGTGCTTAAACGCCTGACGCCGGAATGGGAACAAAGCGATACATTGCCTGATTTGAAAGAATATACTGCTGTAGCACAGGTGGATACGCAGCCGGGCGCCGGGAACAACCGCCTCAATACCGTACAGCCCCAACACATTGTGATCGATCACCATTACCCGATTCGGGAGATGATCGATACCGTAACATATTCCGATATTCGTACAGAGATAGGATCGACAGCCACGATGTTATTCCAATATCTGGAAGCTGCCGGAATCCAGCCTGACCCAATCCTGGCTACCGCCATGTTCTATGGACTCAAGACCGACACACGCAGCCTGTCGCGGGGTGCCTCACCTGCTGACGAAGTAGCCTTTTTAAAATTGCTCCACCACCTGGATCACCAGGAATTGTCCAAAGTGGAACTGGCCAGTTTAAGTCTTGAAAATTTCCGTGCTTTAAACCGGGGTTTGCATGCTACCCGCCTGTTTGGCCGGGTGATCGTCACTCGCCTTGGTTTGATGGAGCAACCCGACTTCGCTGCTGAAATGGCAGACATCCTCATCCGGTTGCAAGACGCGCATGCCGTGCTGTGCCTGGGGCAACACGCGGACACCCTGCAAGTCTCACTGCGGACCGAATCAGGAGGACCGGATGCCGGGGTGATCATCCAGCAAGTCGTCCTCTCACCCGGCAAAGCCGGTGGACACGGCACGATGGCCGGTGGACAGATTCCCTTGCGGGGGAAGGAAATCGAACCACTGCTTGCAGAAATAGAGCAGCGCTTTTTAGTTGTTATGGGGGAAACCGGAAAAGGTGTGGATCTGATCGTCTAAGCTTTAAAAGCAATATTTCAACGCAATCAGCCCCACCGTTGAATTCCAACAGCTACAAAAACAAAGCCGACTACTTGTGCCCGTTAGGGTAAAAAGGTCGGCTAGTCCGTTTCAACGGCCTTTGTAAAACTAGCCCGCACGGTTTATCGTCGGGCGGACACGGCCCACACCCCACCCCGTGGACCAGCAGTTTTCTTTCCCAATATTCCCCGCCTGCCCGTAAACGGACAGGTTCAGAGCTTAAGCCCTCTGGGCTGACCAATGAGGGCGGTTTACCGTCCTTTGGCTAATAGCCCTGACGTTTACGTCCGGGCGGGCACGGCCCTACGACACCCCACCCTGCGGACCGGCGGCCTCAAGTTCTCAATTTGACTGCAAAGCTGGCGTCGCGACATGGCTACCGCAATCCAGACAAATAGACGCCTGTTCCGCGACCAGCTTCCAACCACGGTAGCCTTCCCAGGACGGAAGCAAACCTGCTGCGTCTAATCGCGTCAAAAAATTTGTGGATGGACGCTTGCCGATTTGGCTGCCCCACCATGTATGACATTTGTTGCAGATCCAAATAGCCCCTGAGCCTAACTGTGTAATTTGTGACATTTTAAATCCTTCTTCGGGTGTTTCCCGATGATAAGAGTGCGCTCTCTAACGAGAGGCGCAAAGATGGGTTGAATAAGTCAGGATGTAATGATTTCCCCAAGATAGGTGCCCAAAACAAAAAGGCCACCTGCAATTGATGCAGATGGCCCCGATTGGGTAGACTGTATCAGCGGCAATGCGCTAACTGGACTTATTTTATAGGTTTTATTGTATTGCTAAACTTCTGGATAAGCAATACCTAAAAAGGATGATTTTTCTCTCACCCCCACCCCGCGGACCGGCGGCTTTCAGCTTTTCCTCCCATGCAAAAAAGAATCCACATGGGCGCTGGCATCCATATCAGGGACGGGTAAGCCAAGATTAGCGCGTCGCATCATCTGGCCGGTCATCAGTGGGCCAATCAAGGCATTCAGGCTGGAAAGCGCGGCTTCGGATTTCAGAATGCCCTGTGACTGGTATTCTTGTATGACCTTTAGGATGGTTTGAATGTTTCCCCAGGCAGTACTGAAAGCGCCTTTTAGTTCCGGGTGACGCGGTAGTTCAGCCAGGATGGTGGGGATGATCTCCCCGTACAGCGCATTGGTTTCCATGTAAGCATTAATGATAGCAAGCAGGTCGGCTTCGAGCTTACCTGTATAAGCCAGTTTGTTCAAAGGAGTATCAGAAAGCTGATGATTGACGGCCTTTTCGAACAGTTCCGCCTTGCTGCCATATTTGCGGAAGAGGGTGACTTCATTGACCCCGGCAATTTCTGCAATTTCTTTGGTGGTGGCACCCTCATACCCGTGCGAGACCAGCATGCCGACCACGGCACGGAACACATTAGCTTCGTCTATCACTTTTGGCATGTCTTACTCCTTGTTGTATGGATTGTATCATAAGCAAGTATTGACTTGCAATAAGAAGAGTCTTATACTTATAGCAAGTGAAGGCTTGCAATAAAGCCTGTTGGAGTAGCGTTATGCCAAAGAAACAGAATAACCCCCCAAAAAGCGATGACTTTATGCAAGGCCTCGGCGCAAACGAGAGAGCAATCCTTGAAGGTATTCCTGTTCTTTTCTTGAGAAAAATCGCCACGGCGATGGTGCGGGCAAAGATGCGTCTTCAGTTCACTGGTTGGTTACAGTTCATGCTTCCTGTACCGTTCATGCTGGTATTTTTTCTCATTGCCGGGATTGCACGCCTTCTCGGTGGTATACAAGTGGCGAATGGTTTTGCCATTTTAGAGTCACTTATTTTGGTTGTGTTCATATTCGATCTGATCACGGTCAAGTTCCGCCTGCGCCTCCCTGAACGCTTGCCTAAACGTAACGATGACCTGGACCTGTTCAACCTGATGCGGTTCCGACGTTCCTGCCGTTCGTTCCAGATCCGCAAGCTAACATCAGCCAACCGGGTTGAGTTGATGGACTCCGTGCGGATTCACAGCAAAGCACCCATGCTCGGGACATCCCCGGTGCGATTCGAATATATCTCTGTGCCGCTGACCGTCTGGCCGACGGTCAATGCCAGCGAGTTCCTGGTGGCGATTGTCCCGAAGGAATATGATCGCACCACCGTGATCGACGTGGGCCGCAGCCTGCAAAAGATCGTCATGGCCGCCACCCGCATGGGACTGGGGACCTGCTGGATCGGCCCGGGTGCGGATCACGCCAGCATCAGGCAACACCTGGGTAACAAGTTCGACTCTGAGAAAGATCATATCGTCTGTGTGTGTGCGGTTGGATACAAATCAAAATATATTCCCCTGTTCCTGCGTTTTTTCAATGCCCAGTTCAAGCGCCGCTTGCCCCTTTCGGAACTCTTTTTTGCGGATGCGGGCTTCGAGCAGCCTTTAGATCTGGATGCATCCCCATTCAAGCGTTTTGGGCGCACCTACGAGATCTGCCAGTGGGCGCCATCTTCCTATAACGGACAGACCACGCGCGGTGTGGCAGTCATGGATGCAGATGCAGATGTGCCGCAATTAAAGAGAATTGATTTCTATCAAGTCACAGAATCGCGTTACTATGCGCCTGTGGCGGCGGGCATCTGGTGTGCGAACTGGGAGTTGGGATGTGAAGCGCTGGGGATCCACGGCCACGCTGCAGTGCTCTCAGATAAAGAAAAAGCCAATTCCCAGCAATATCAATATAACGTTAGTTGGGTGTTAGACGAAAACGATTAGCGTTCAAAAATTCCTAACAAAAAACTATCCCGCATTCCGAAGGAAATGCGGGATAGTAGACGCACCCGTAAATATGACTGGGCCCTGCATTACGGGCGGCATTCCAGGCGAAGATTAGAAAAACATTAGAATATTGAATTTATATAGATAAAACATTGACAAAATATGAAAATCCAGTAAAATACGGCTACAAACAAAACCAACTCACTAAAGGAGTAATGTCATGTCTAAGTTCTTCAAGCTCTCAGTTATCGTTTCAGTTTTTGTGGTTGCTTTTGCATTCGCCTTCAGCGCCACCCCTGCTCAGGCCAGCAGTGACACTTTTGATATATACGTGAAACACAATATCAATGGACGCAGCCTGGGTTTGGAAAAAGCTTTACCGGTGGATGTGTATCTTAATGGTGGTTATGCCTTCACGTTCAGCTTTGGCGAAAGTGTCTCAACTTCTTTGCCCGCTGACACCTATTTTATCGAGGTCAAGTTAGCCGATACCAACACCACCGTCATGACCCTTGGTCCCGCGGATATTCCTGCCGGTGCTGATGTTACCATCAGAGCAACATTGAGTGGCGGAAAGACCCCGGTTCTCAAGGCAAAGATAAAATAAATTTGTTGGTTGAAAGATCAAAACGCTGGCATGGAAATTGCCAGCGTTTTTTTATACTTGTTTACGATATGGTCTACATGGGTTGAAACATTTACAGCAATATCCCCAACAATATCAAAATCGACGCCCCTGTGAAAATGACCGGGCACAGCTTGAACGGGATGAAGTTCACTTTGAAGCCAGTGAACAATGACACCACAGAGAGCGCATTCAGCCCGACCACTGCCAACCAATAGACCGCGCGCGTGACCGGGCTGGTCACATCTATATATGTAACCGTGGCAACCAGCACGCCAATGAAGATCAGCGCCACGCCTTCTACGATCCATTCCATCGTGATGATGTTGCGATTGTCTTTGGAGATCTCGCCGAAATCAGCGACTACGTTTTTTGTAGGGAACAAATGCGCAATACCCCAAAACGTGACAAAGCCAGCCCCAACATATGCCAGGATTTGATTCAACATGCTGCCCTCCCGAAAGTTGATAGCTTTATCTTACTGAGTTTTCCTCATAAAAACAAGCTGCCCTTCGCGGCACCCCACTCTACGGATCAGCGTGAATGTTACAGCTTCCCTTTTTTGCTGTGGCTTGCTGCAAATCCGGCGCCCGATGCACCGATCAGACCAATTCCTACGATGCCAATTACGGCAGCGATACCCGACTCAATCAAACCAAAGAACAAAAGAGTGGCGGCAGTCAACGCGATGGATAAACCCAGGCCAAACATGGTTTTGTATATATTCATCTCGAACTCCTTACTTTGATTATAGACAGAAAGACCCTGCCTGACACGACTCTCAGGCAGGGTT
>Ga0209536_100002473_pt1 | contig 30153 bp, 23 predicted proteins | sample DeeMarSeWOR28_12_FD_187461 | JGI IMG/M metagenome (GOLD analysis project Ga0209536, IMG submission 187461) | Marine sediment microbial communities from White Oak River estuary, North Carolina - WOR-2-8_12 (SPAdes) (version 2) | ecosystem: Environmental > Aquatic > Marine > Intertidal zone >...
GGCAATGAGCGGAAACCTTTGCCGCTGCGGCGCCTATGCCCATATTCACCGGGCCGTCGAGCGTGCCGCCGAACTCAAAGGCAAAAAGGGAGGTGCATCGTGACCGATAAGGAAAAAGCACTTTACTATGAGGAGGGGATTCCGATCCCCGAAACCCCCCGTCCGGGTGAGCGCCCGGCACCTTGGAAGGACACCCGCATCGTCGGGAAGGCCGTTCCGCGGGTGGACGCCTATGAGCGCGTGAGCGGTTCGGCGGTTTATCCTTCGGATGTGTCGCTGCCCAACATGCTTTACGGGGCCATTCTGCGCTGTCCGCATCCCCATGCCCGGGTTAAAAATCTGGAGACCGGACCGGCCGAGCGCATGGCCGGTGTTCACGCCGTGATCAGCGACCGGACTCCCGCGGCGGACCTCCCCTGGACCTATTCGAGCCGGGGCGTCAGAAAAAAGTCAAAGCTCTTCGACCCGTACTGCCGGTTCGAGGGCGAGACCGTTGCGGCCGTAGCCGCGGAAAACCCCTACCTGGCCTGGGATGCGGTCAATGCCATTGACGTGACCTATGAGGTGCTGCCCGCCGTATCGGATGAACGCACAGCCCTGGATCAGGGCGCCACAGCTGTCCACGAGCAGGGCAACCGGGTCGCCCCGCCGGCTTCATATGAACGCGGTGATGTTGCCAGAGGATTTGCCGAGGCCGATGTGGTGCTCGAAGAAACCTACCGCACCGCGTGCGAAATCCACACGCCTATGGAGCCCCATGGTTGCGTGGCCAGCTGGGACGGAGACCGTCTGACGATCTGGGAATCGACCCAGGGGGTTTATCGGATCCAACAAAATGTGGCCGATGTTCTAGACCTGCCGCTTTCAAAGGTTCGCGTCATCGGGCATTATATGGGCGGCGGGTTCGGCAGCAAGCTTCAGGCCGGAAAATACACCATCATCGCAGCCCTTCTGGCAAAAAGCAGCGGGCGGCCGGTAAAGATGATCCTCAGGCGGGAGGACACCTATCTCACCGTCGGAAATCGCCCCCCCAGCAACATGACCTTCAAGGCGGGAATCAAAAAAGATGGAACCCTCACCGCCCTGGATTTCACATGTACCGGTACGGGCGGTGCCTACCCTGCCGGAGGCACCTCGCTGGTTGACTGGCAGGTTCGGGACCTTTACAAATGCCCCAATGTTCGCACGACCTGTACCGATGTTTACATTAACGCCGGTCCGGCAAGACCCTTCCGTGCCCCCGGACATCCCCAGGGCGCCTGGGCTCTCGAGCAAATGCTGGATGCGCTGGCGCAAGCGATCAACATGGATCCGGTGGACTTGCGCCTCAAGAATATTTCCACTGTAAGTCAGGCAAGGGGTGGTCAGCCACCATACACCACCACCGGATTCAAGGATTGCCTGGCAGAAGGGGCCAGGGCTTTCGGCTGGAAAGAGGCACGCCTGCGGATTGCCGCATCCGGCCGGCAGGCAGTAATCCGAAGGGGTGTGGGCATGGCCGGCGGCCTGTGGGTTGCGGGCGGAGGCCGGCCGCCATCCACCATCATTCTCAAGCTCTTTGCGGATGGAAGTGTCAATCTGAACATGGGTGCCAGTGACATCGGAACCGGGACCAAAACCGTCATGTCCCTGGTGGTGGCCGAAGAGCTGGGGGTTAAACCGGAAACCATCCAGATCGAACATGCCGATACGGGCTCCACCCAGTATGCGACGCCGAGCGGGGGGAGCAAGACCGTCCCCACCGAATCGCCGGCCGTGCGGGCGGCCGCCATCAGCCTCAAACAGCAGCTGCTGGAAATCGCCGGCCAGGATCTTGCGGTCGACCCCGCAACCCTGTATTTCAGCGCCGGCAGTATAATTTCGAGAAACGACCCCTCTAAGAAAATCAATTTCACCCAGCTCTCCGGTCTCAAGAAGCGGGGGGTGGTGGTCGGCATCGGTTATCGCGGCCCCAATCCTGCAAACAAGGTGACCAATCCCTTTGCCGCCCAGTTCTGCGAAGTGGAAGTCAACACTGCTACGGGCGAGGTTCGGATTATTCGCTTCCTCGGCGCCCATGACAGCGGCCGCGTTATGAGCAGACTGACATACGACAACCAGGTATTCGGCGGTATCACCATGGGGATCGGTCTGGCCATGACCGAAGCCCGGGTTCTCGACAAAAACCATACCGGGAAGATGGTCAACCGCAACTGGCACGACTACAAGCTGCCCACCGCCCTGGATGTGCCCGCAGAGATCGACTCCCTTCCCATCGAACCCGGCGATACGGAGGCCAACACCACCGGAGCAAAAGGACTGGGCGAGCCGGTCACGATTCCCACAGCGGCTGCTGTTGCCAATGCCGTTTACCACGCCACGGGCGTGCGGATCACCCACACGCCCATTAATCCGGTCCAACTCTGCCGTCTGCTCGCAGAGCACAGAAAGGAGGGATAGGCCATGGTACCCAGCTTTTCCTATATCCGGGCAAGATCTCTGGATGAGGCCATCGACACCCTATCGATGGATGGCACCAGGCCTCACGCCGGCGGAACCGACCTGCTTGGATGCCTTCGCGACCGTGTTTTTGAGGTCACCACGGTTGTCAGCATCGCCGGCCTCAGGGAGCTCATAGGCATCGAAGCAACACCGGCGGGCGGGCTCCGGATCGGATCTCTGACAACCATTGCGGAAATCGCCAGCCACCCGGTCATCCGATCAAATTACCCGGCGCTGTCAATGGCCGCTTCGGAGGTGGCGAGCCCCCAGTTACGCAACCAGGGTACCATCGGCGGCAACCTCTGCCAGAAGCCCCGCTGCTGGTATTACCGGGGAGAATTTCATTGCCTGCGAAAAGGCGGAGACCAATGCTACGCCGTCCAAGGCGAAAACGCCTACCACTGCATCCTTGGCGGCGATAACTGCTTTATCGTCCATCCCTCGGACACGGCACCGGCACTGGTCGCCCTGCAGGCAAGTCTTGTGATTGCCGGTCCGAACGGCCGACGAAGCCTTCCCGTGGAAAGCTTCCACATGCCGCCATCCGTAGATTATACGAGCGAGACGGTACTCGAACCCCAGGAGATTGTGGCTGAAATCATTCTGCCGCCGCCTGCGAAGGGTCTGCGAAGCTCCTACCGCAAGGTTCGCGCACGCCGTGCCTGGGACTTTGCGCTGGCCGGCGTGGCCCTGGCGATCGTGTTCAACGGCGATCAGGCGACCGATTGCCGGGTGGCGCTCAGCGGTGCAGCGCCGGTGCCCTGGCGCTCTTTCGAGGCGGAAAAACTCATCCGGGGAAACCGGCTGGACCGCAGCCGCGCATCAAAAGCCGCCGAGGCGGCCGTGAAAAATGCGGAGCCCATGGAACAGAACGAATACAAGATCCCGCTCTTTCGCGGCCTCATCGAACAGCAATTGATGGCTTTGGCCTGACGCGAATCACGATGATTCGCGGGTGTGCAAGAAAAGAGAGATCAATGCCCGGTTTGCGTCTTATTTCAGAATAAACGCATAGCTGCGGTGCCCTGCCCTTCATCATTAAAAAAGCCCTCAGGTCTAAATTCTGAAAGCTTTGATTTCTGGTGCCCGGGGCCGGTAGCGAATCCGCCACCAAAATTTGCGCATTCCGCATGGGGCTCAATCGACAAATCATTTTAACATAGAGGGATTTTAAGTCGGCAAAAGCTTAAATTAGAAGATCAACTATTTCATTTAATTTATTAATAAAATTTGCTTTATCATGTTTCTAAAAAGTTAAAAAATATTAAATTTTCTTTAAAATTGAATTGACTTTCATGGTCATAGAAAATAAATCTAATGTCTGACATCAGACATTAGTCCCCAATACATGACTGGGAGGTCTTATGGCCAAACAAAAAGACATTTTTATCCCGATTAGAGGGCAAAGGGCTTTTGAAGAGATTGCGTCACAAATCAAAAAATTGGTTTTTAAAGGTATTCTAAAGCCAGGAGAGAGGCTGCCCTCAGAAATGGATTTGGCCGGCAGATTTAATGTAAGCCGTCAAACGATACGCGAAGGACTTCGGATCCTGGAATTATCCGGTTTTATAAAGGTTCAGAAAGGATATGGCGGCGGAACCTTCATTAAAGATACGACTTTAAATAAAATGGGCGATCTTTTTGTGGATACGCTTCGTCTTGAAAAGATAACCATTGAAGACTTAACCGTTGTTCGATTGGAGAACGAGCGTATCATCTTGAATTATGCGATTGATTTGGCAGATGAGAAGGATATCAAAGCCTTACATGAAAATATTTTACGCGCCAAGGCGGATCTGAAGAAAAACAAGATGGCAACCGCTGCAAATTTCGAATTTCACAAGTTGTTGGCAAAAGCTTCTAAAAATAATGTTCGCGTCATATTGGTGGAGCTCATTCTAGTGGCACTCAGCCATATGCTCTCACGCAGACCACCAAATTTTGAAACGACCAGAAGCGCCATAGAATACCATGACAAGATCCTGGAGGCGATTATCAAGAAAGATCGGGCGGCCGCCATGGCTTTGCTTGAAGATCATTTAAAAGAGGTTGAGCACCAGCTTAGAACGCTGCCATATGATCCTGAAATCAGTGTGGCGATTTAAAAAACCATCTGCGCTCTTTGTGGCGTGTTCCTTTTTTTGATTGCGGTGTAACCGAGACGTTACTTTCAGATTCATTTCTTATTAAAGCAGAGGAGGTAAAAATGAAGAAAATTTCTAGAGTGTTTATGATTTCTTTAATTATTGCGATCCTGGTTACAGTTGGCAGTATTCACACAACCGCTCGGGCAGCATCCGAAACGCCCGAGACAATCGCCGTGGGAACTGCGGGTGTCGGCGGCGTGTTTTATGTACTGTCGGTCAGTATGGCCGACATTATCTCGAAACACACGAAAATGAGCGCGTCGGCCCAGCCCGTTGGTGGCTCGGATGCCAACATGCGTGCCATTAAAATGGGCAAGGTCCAAATCGCCATGGCGAACACGTTTAGCTCCGGTAATGCCTTCAACGGTGTCCGTCAGTTTGAGCAAGAGGGCCGGCTTCCGGTGCGCCTCATGTTACTGGGGCAACCCAGTCTGCGTCAATTAATCGCCCGCAAAGATGCCGGCGTGAATTCGGTTCCGGATCTGAAGGGAAAGCGACTGGTCGCCATCCGTAAAGCCCTGGCGGAAATAGAGCTGGTCGCTGATGCCATGCTCAAAGCCTATGGCGTCGATAAAAGCCAGGTTAAATATATAGCCACCGCCAGGACCAAAGGGGCCCTGGACGCACTGTCCAGCAAAACAGTTGAAGCCGCCGTCGTTCCCGGTGGTGTGCCGGCCGGATTTCTGCTGAAGTTATTTGAAAAGACGGACATGATGTATGTCGATATCCCCGCAGATAAGATGCAGGCCATCGTAAAGGAGCTTGGACCTGCCTTTCATATCGAAACGATACCCAAGGGCACCTATAAAGGGCACGACAAAGATGCCATCGCGCCTTCCTTAAGTGCCAGCCTGGTTGCAGCCGAAAGTCTTTCTCCGGAAGCGGTCTATGAAATCCTTAAAGCCCTTTTTGATCATTACGAAGATTTTAAACTCTCACATAAGGCCGCGAAACACTGGACCTTAAAAAACACGCTGGCTAAATTTCACATACCGTTTCATCCGGGAGCAGTTAAGTATTTCAAAGATAAGGGCCTCTGGACAGCTGAACATGAAAAGAAACAACAGGCCTTACTTTCCAAGTGATCACTGCAGGGTCAAATCCGAGAGGCCAATCATGGCTGGAATGCATCCACGGCCTGAAAGGCGAAATCGCATGGCGACATAGAGCGCTTTTTCGATGGGGGGTATGAATTGGACTTGAAACGGTTTGTCGAGATAACATCCGTGGTGTTTTTTTTCTATTGCGTGGCCGTGATCGTTTTCAAGCTTCCCTTTTACTTCGGGGCTTATTTATCCGCCCCGCAGCTTCTGGCCGTTGCCCTTTTCTTCGCGCTGGTGCTGAATCTTTTGCAGTCATTGCAAAGCAAAAGAGCCTGGCGCTGGGTGGAGGCCCTATCTTTATTATTGGGTCTGCCCGGCATTATTTTTATCGTCTTTTTTTACGACAGCGCTCTTGACTATGAAGCTTACGGCCTGCTGGATACCAAAGGTGTTATCCTGTGTTATTCGCTTGCCGCAGCGCTTGTGATTACTTTATACCGCCGGATCGGCTGGGCGATGCCGATTCTGATAATTAGCCTGCTGTTGATCGTGCGGTTTCAGAGATACATGCCAGGGTTGCTGCATGGCCCGGGGTTTGGCCTGGACCGACTGGGATTCAGTTTTTATCTCGGCACGCATGGAATTTTTGGTGTTCCTTTCCGAATCTCGTCAACAATACTGATAAGCTTCATTGTTTTTGGAAGATTGTTTCAAGCGGCGGGCGGAGGAAAATGGTTTCTGGATTTGTCCGGATGGATGCTGGGATCAGCACCGGGAGGCATCGCCAAGGTGGCGGTGATCGCAAGCGGTTTTTTCGGAATGCTGTCGGGATCACCCAGCGCCAACACGGCTTCCACGGGTGCCATCACGATTCCCATAATGATACGAACCGGCTATAAGCCGGCACTTGCCGGCGCCATCGAATCAGTGGCCAGTACCGGCGGGCAGTTTATGCCCCCCGTCATGGGAGCCATCATATTTATCCTGGCAGAATGGCTGAACATCCCTTATGGTTCTGTGGCGATTATGGCGGCCCTTCCTGCAGTCTTGTACTACGTGATCGTATTCAGCACAATTCATTTTGATGCCCTGAGATACAATCGACCCGTAACCGAGCGCAGTGAAGCGACTCCCCTTAAAACGCTCCTCAGAGACGGATGGATTTATCTGGTCCCATTCGTTGTGCTTATCCTTTTGCTGATCGTTTTTCAATATGACCCGGATCAGTCTGTACTCTATACGATACCTGTTCTGATCGGGCTCAGTTTTTTCAGCAAAAATAGAGAAAAGCGGCTGTACCCCAATAAAATTTACCACAGCATCGTTGCCAGTACCGGCACCTGGCTTACGGTGGGTTCTGTTACCGCTGCAGTTGGGATGGTGATTGGTGCTTTAACCATCAGCGGGCTGGGGGTTAAGATTTCATCCTTCCTGATCGATATCAGCGGGGGGAACCTGCCCGTTATGCTGGCAATGGTCGGGCTGGCCAGTTTTATCTTGGGGATGGGACTGGATTCGATCCCCTGTTATATTACCGTGGCCATTTTAACCGCTCCGGCTTTGATAAAGGTCGGTGTTACTGATATTGCCGCCCATCTTTTTGTTATTTACTGGGGGATGGCATCCTTCTTTACGCCGCCGGTATGCATCGCGGTCTTTGTGGCCTGTGGTATCAGCGGGGCCAGTGTTGGTGCAACCGGACTCAACGCCGTTCGTTTAGGAATCGGTGTTTTTCTTATCCCTTATGCTTTTGCCCTTCATCCGGCTTTACTTCTGAAGGGAACGGTTACAGAAATCATTCTGACGGCGATTGTCGCAACGATTGCGGCTGTCGCCATCGGCAGCGGTTCTGGCGGGTATTGCCTGAAGAAATTGAATTGGGTTCAAAGAGGCATGCTCGTTTCAGGCGGAATTTCGATGGTGCTCCCCGGTTATCAATCAGTTGCTGTCGGACTTGCCTTGATCTTTGGCTCGATTGTCTGGCAATGGTTTTCAAAAAGAGAGGGGGCCGTCGTTTAGACTGAATGTTTAATTAAGAGGTACGCATCATGAGGTTAAAAAGCTATTTCGAAGACCTTCAAAAATCCCATCCATCTGAAGTGCTGGTAATCGATGATCAAATCAATCCCGCTGAATTTGAAGTGACCGCGGTCCTCAGGCATCTTGAACTGGCAAACAAGTATCCGCTGGTTTATTTCACCAATCTTTTAAATCTGGAAGGAAATCGATCCGATTTCCCGCTGATTACCAACGTATTTGCGTCCCGGGAGCGCTGCGCTCTGGCGCTGGGAATGGATATAAAAGACTGCAAACTCCCCTTGAGTTTGGAGTATGCGGCACGCGAGGAACGCCGAATGCCCGTCAAACAAGTACCCAAAGAGCAGTCTCCTGTAAAGGATGTTATTTTAGAAGGGGATGGTGCGGATTTGAGGAAATTTCCGATTGTCCGCCACCATGAAATGGATCTGGGTCCTTATATCGACATGATCCCGATCATGCGGGATGCTGAATCAGGGGCGTATAATGCCTGTTTCCAGCGCACCATGTATAAAGGACCGCAGAAACTGGGCATACATATGTCTCCGCGGCACAACTGGGAAATCGTCCGCAAAAACGAATCCCGGAACAAACCGACACCGGTTGTCATCGCCTTAGGACATCATCCTGCCTTTTGTCTGGCATCCTTAAATGTGGCCCCCTTTTTTGACGATGATTATGAGGTCATCGGCGGTATTATGGGAGAAAATTTACGCGTAACCCCCTCCGAAACCTGGGGTGAAGATTTCATGGTACCGGCTGATGCGGAAATCCTGATCGAGGGTGAAGTCTTGCCGAATGTAAGGGAAGTTGAGGCGCCTTTTGGAGAATTCACCGGCTATTACGGTCCTCAGCGGTATCGTTGGGTCATCGAGGTAAAGGCCATATCCTATCGTGAGGATGCCATTTACCAGAACATATTTACCGGCCACCGTGATACGCTCATTTTAGGGGCCGTGCCCAAAGAAGGAAATCTTTATACTCGGATAAGAGCAATGGTGCCCACGGTCAAATCAGTTTGTTTGCCCAATTCAGGCTGCGGCCGGTTTAACTGCTATATTTCAATCGATAAAAAGACCGAAGGAGAAAGCAAACAAGCAGCTTTGATCGCCATGGGCGAAATCGATTTTGTCAAAAACGTCATTGTGGTCGATGAAGATATCGATCCCTTTAATGAAGAAGAGGTAATGTGGAGTGTGGCCACCCGCGTTCAGGCCGATGAAGACGTGGATATCCTGAAAAACGTTAAGGGAAGTGTCCTGGATCCATCCCTTAAAGGCAACATTCTGACAGCCAAGATGATGATCGATGCGACGCGGCCTGTTGAAAGGCCCTTTGCGGAACGAATTAAAGTCCCAGAGAATGCCCTTGATCGAACCAGGGATTTGCTTATGGATAAAGAGATCATCTGAAATCACGGGGATAAAGGAAGAAAATAATGGCGCATTTATTTAATGTGGTATGTCCCAAGTGTCAGCGTAAATTTCAATGCCACTACGGGGATTTGAGGCATAAGAAAATCAAGCTAAAATGCCCCTACTGTCAGCTAGAGTTTGATCAAGAAGAAAGCCCGGTCATAGAAGAGTAGGCAGCCTTATCCGAGAAGATTGTGTGATCCCTGCCCCTTCAGCATGAAAAAAACCCTCAGACCGAATTTCTGGGGCTTTATTTACTGGTGCCCGGGGCCGGAATTGAACCGGCACGGCACTTAGTACCGTGGGATTTTAAGTCGGCATTATGTTAAATTAAAAGGTCAATGATATCAGTTTGTTGCTTGATATCATTGACTTTTTTATTTTCAAAAAGTTGGAGAATGCTGGTGTTTTTTAGGAAAAATGAGATATGGCGGGTACATTTTAGGTACATTGTAACCAAAATCGACTATATTTCAGAACATGGGGAAAAATCCCTTGTGTCCAAAATTTATTATATTGATATAAAAAATTGAATTAGTAACAATTTAGTTACAGTGCTTCAAAAGCAATACCAAGATAAAAATGCTGATGGAACAAAAAAATCCAATGCGCTATTTTAGCTCTTTTTGGGTAATGATTTCAAATTATTAAAATCAGACGCGAAGGATTCACTGTTTTCTTCTATCCTGCGGATGAACTTGGTTTTGTGGAGATCTAAGAATTTTATTAGAAAGGATTTCAACCATTTAAACGAAGCGATTACAGACGGAACAAATTAAGAATTGATTCAGTCTTTTAATTATTTGATAAACTCATGACAGAAGATTTATTACGCACTCTATAACAATACGCATAAACGACAGTATCCGCTCTATTTTCCAGAACGCAGTCACACTGCTAATTTTGCAAGGCAACACGCACCAAGCATAGGCGGCCCGCACAGTCAGTGGGAAATGCCTTAAAACAGCCATCAGGCTGATTACCAACGATGAAGGCGCTATAGGGACATCGTATATATTTTAAGTTTTAATGGTATCCTTTGCTAAATTAAAATATTAAAGGATGCTCCCAAAGTCTACACGATATGTATATTGACACCAAAGCCCGTTTTCGTTATCTGGATAACAAATGGTTCTGGTTGATTGACGCCTAATATATACATATGGGACCACAGCGGGCAGAAAGGGTTTTATGTAGATCTGAACTATGGTAATTTAGTATTTAAGATGAATACAAGAAGGTTTTAAGCACTTTTTCAAGTAAATCTAAATGAAAAACACAAACACAAAAAACCGCGAAATTGAAGCCCGCTTTCTAGTTTGCGGCGACAGCTGGCAGGGGAAGGGGGATTCGGTCGAGATCCTTCAAGGGTATTTATCGACCGCTAAGGAGACCGTTCTTCGCCTGCGAATCCAAGATGATAAGACCATATTGACGGTTAAAGGCGAAACGGTCGGGTTGACAAGAAAGGAATATGAATTTTTCCTTAATGATGTAGAGAAGGCAAAGGAAGTCATTCACTCGTTTTGTAACCATCCGATTGAGAAAATACGGCATAGAATCCAGCATCTAGGTTTTCTATGGGAGATCGATGAATACCAGGGCGAAAATGAAGGCTTGGTTATAGCTGAAGTGGAATTCGAACGCGAGGAAGATTACCAGCGGATGCTGGCACAAGGTAAGCCGCAATGGGTCGGAATGGAGATCACCGAGGGCCACTGGCATTACACCAATATGCTTTTGGCGGAACGTCCCTTTTCACAATGGAGCTCTGAAGAGAAAAAGGATATGCAAAGGCATGCTGCCGAGCAAGCAGATAATTGTCTCTAACGGCAAGTCGATAGGCCGCAAACCGACATAACTGGATCGGACATCACTGGCAGTTTTTGTCAATAAATTGAGTTAGCTGATCCATTTCGAATTGCCTTAATTTGTGAAAAGAATGTTTCTGACCTTTTCTCGGGGGTAAAAATGCTGAAGTCCACTGAAATTGTCATCGAACAATTGATCATCGGACTGTTGGCAATTGTGATCGTAACTCTGTTTGTAAGGGGACAGCCTTTACCCCCGTTGATTTCAGGCGGCAATGCTTACCAGTCATTTTTCTTTGGTGTGCTATTGGTCCTTGCAGCCTATGCAGCCGGTATCGTGGTCGATCGCTGGTCGGATACGCTCTTGGAGCAGTTAGAGAGGCGCATTCGCCTTCAGGTATATTTAGAAAGTATAACTTATTGTCAATTTTTTTGGTCGAATACAGATTCCTTACCGAATGAAGCGGCCCTTAGATTGGAGATTCAAAAAGATGATGGGGGCATAGCAGATCATCACGATTACCTGAGGAGACGAATGCGAATCACACGGGCCATCACTTGCCTCATGCCGGCTCTCTTTTTGGCTATGGCTTTGCTTGATTATCGGTGTGATAGTCAGGAAGCCGTGCGTTGGGCCGTTGGTTGCGTTGCCTTTATTTTTTATGCTATCTTTTTGGGGTCGAGCATATGTCTGCCGAAAAAATACCGAGATTACTTCGTCCCGAAGACTCACCCTAAATATAGATTATGCCATTTCCTAGTAAGGTTTAAATCGAATGAATTGTTGAACTACGGGTCGGAGCACGATAAGATGCGTATTGAATTTCGTTTTCGAGACCTCGCAGCTCCCCTCGATCTCGCAATGTTCGGTCTGCTGCTATTCTCGATTTCGGGGATAGTGCTGTTAGTCTGTCTTCATTATATTTATAGCCCGATTAATACTGCCAGAATATTTATGTTTATTGGGGGCATTCTAGTTACCTGCATGGTCGGATGGGCGTGGTGGCGCATCAGCAACACATTCTTTACCTTTCTGCGCAACTATGATGAATTTGGGAGGAAGAAGAATAGCGTCCCACGGCATCTTTTCTATGAATAACTTCGAAACTCAAGAAAATTCAAAGAGCGCACACCACAATAGATAACTTCCGGACATTTTAGGTTTGATTTATAGATTGGGCAATGATAGATTGAATTTTTCTTTAACTGCTAATTTTGGTAAATTTCGTGCCTCAATCGCTAATTTACAATTTTTACAGATTCCAGATACAAATCTAAAATATCGATGGCTTTCGGGCTGTTGTTGCACTGCTGAATGGGTGATTGGATTTTAAATTATGCACCCACATCGCCTCCCCCACTATATTGAGCCGCATTGGATTGCATATCCCCTGCCCTTTTATAACCTCTCAATTTTCATACCTTTATAAACGTATGTAACTATTTTGTGACTGACATTCTCAAACAAATTGCAAATTAATCAAATTTCAGATATCCATTTCATATCTGCAGTTTTAACAAATTGCATGTATTCTCAATATACATGCATTGCAAAAATCTCTAAATTATTGACTAAAATCCATCGATTTGTATATAAATGAATTTAATCAATTTCTGATTTTCCTTTCCACCTGACCTGAAGCTGATCTGTAATTTTTAAGTTCACTCCTGATTCTCATCAGACACTACCTATTTCTGATTGATCCACATACTGAGTCTTTAAGTTTGAAACCTTAATAACGGGGGGTGCCCTATGGCAGATGAAGGTTTTAAGCGCAAGCTCACCGCTGTTCTCAGCGCCGATGCAGTTGAGTACAGTCGTCTTATGGCTGAAGACGAAACGGCAACCGTAAAGACGATAGCTTCCTACCGTGAGATCATGTCATCTCTGATCAAACAGCACAGAGGTCGGGTCGTGGATTCTCCCGGAGATAACTTGCTTGCTGAGTTTTCCAGTGTGGTCGACGCTGTACAGTGTGCTGTTGCCGTTCAAAATGAAATTAAAACTCAAAATGCAGAATTGCCGGATAACCGCATGATGGAGTTTCGCATTGGAATCAACCTTGGGGACGTTATAGAGGAAGAAGGCCGTATCTATGGTGATGGAGTCAACATTGCGGCCCGGCTTGAGGCGATGGCAGATCCCGGGGGTCTATGTGTTTCGAAGACGGCTTTTGATCAAATCGAGACCAAACTGCCACTGGGTTATGAATACTTGGGAGAACAGTCAGTTAAAAACATACCCAAGCCGGTGGGTGCTTATCGGGTCTTGATGAAGCCTAATGCTGCTGGAAAAGTGATCGGTGAAAAAAGATTTTTAGGCAGATATTCACGCAGGACGGCTATGGCTGCCATTATAATTCTGGCCATAGTCGCAGGAGGTTTGGTTAGTTGGAATATTTATCTTCAGAGATCAAAAAAGGTAGCGCCTGCCTCTGAAGAGAATATGGCGTATCCTTTACCTGATAAACCTTCTATTGCAGTGCTTCCCTTTAACAACCTGAGCGGTGATCCCGAACAAGATTACATCGCTGATGGTCTGACTGACAATATTATCACAGGACTCTCCCAAATTTCTGAAATGTTTGTGATCGCTCGCAACTCAGTCTTCACTTTCAAGGGAAAGCCTGTCAAAATAAAGCAAGTGAGTGAAGAGTTGGGAGTAAAGTATGTATTAGAGGGAAGCGTCCAGAAATCAGGAGATAGTTTGCGCGTCAACGCGCAGTTGGTTGATGCTTTAAAGGGACACCATTTATGGTCGGAGAAATATGATCGAAAAATGGAGAACTTTTTCAGTGTTCAGGACGACATAACGTTGAATATTGTAATTGCACTGGAAGTAAAGCTGACTGACGGTGAACAGGCAAGAATTCGTCATTCGACTGATAATCTGGAAGCCTGGGCTTTGGCAGTAAAAGCCGCAGGGCTATTCGAAACATACGCTCGGGAAGATAACGCGAAGGCACGAGAGCTTTTTACAAAGGCTGTAGAACTTGATCCAGACTATGCTTATGCCTGGAGCTATTTAGGATGGACCTACTGGATTGACGCGGTATATCACAGCGCGCATTACGACCGCAACAAGTCGTTTGAAAGTGCCACCGAAATGGCTGAAAAGGCCTTAAGCGCTGATGATAAATCGTCGGACGCACATGCATTGCTGGGTGCATTATACTTATCCCAGAAAAAATATGATGAAGCTGAAACTTTTTGTAAAAAAACTATCGCGCTCGATCCAAATAGTTCAGAAAATCTTGCCATTGTTGCAATCACCATGCAAAACATCGGTAAATTTGAAGATGCAATCGCATTGCTAAAACAAGCGATGCGGCTCGATCCTTATTATCCCAATTGGTATTTGATCAGATTGGGCATGTGCTACCAAATGATTGATAAGTATGAAGAGTCGGTTGCAGCATTTGAAGAAGGAGCCAAACGTTATAAGGAAGGCGGGACTGCGGCACCATGGGATCGGTTTTATCTTTATCTTGCCACCACCTACAGCATGATGGGCCGCTTAGATGAGGCAAGAGATTTTGTATCAAAATCACTTGAGTTTAATCCGAATATGACAGTGGGTTTATGGCGCAAAAGGTTGCAATATAAAAATCCTGAGCATACAGAACGCATTCTTGATGCCCTGCGCCTGGCGGGTTTACCTGATTAGATATATTCTTCAGCGGAAAGCCAATATATATATTATCCGCAGCGAAAGCAACCTCTTAAAAGTAGTGATACCTCCATCTATGTATATTTGACCGGCCTTCAAAAACCTGTGATATCAGATTACGATATCTGTAAGATTGGCAATACTGAAATAATCTCAATAAATCACAGCATATGCAGAACAAAAACATGCCGACTATCGAATATTAATGTTGGGCGGCCTAAATGTAAGGATTAAGGGCCATGAGAGATCGTGATGTCATAGACGCTTTCGTATCATTTCTGCGTGAGCGCGTTCATCCTGGTCTCAAGATAGATCGGAGGCCAGATGAAGAGAATCGAGACACTGCCGATATCGACGCAATTGCTGGTTCTTTAGCGATAGAGCATACAAGCATTGACACACTCCCGAATCAGCGCAGAGATTCCGCTTGGTTCTTGCAAGCGGTTGGTGGTCTTGAACAGGAGCTTCCCAAAAAACCATCGTTTCGCCTAAATATAACTTTAGAATATGAAGCTATAACCAAAGGGCAGGATTGGGCTTCAATTCGACAGGCTCTCAAAAACTGGATTATTGATGATGCACCTCGTTTGGATGACGGGCGTCACGTCTTAGGCGGCATCCATAGCATCCCCTTCCGGCTACATGTAAAAAAGGCCAGCGATCGGCCGCCGGGAGTATTCTTTAGCCGTTTTGAGCCAAATGATGACACCCTTCCTGGCCGCATCCATGATCTATTCGAAAGAAAGGCTAAAAAACTCTCTCAATACCGTAGTGAGGGGCAAACAACCATGTTCCTGGTCGAAAGTGACGACATCGCACTAATGAACGAGATAAAGTTACTTGACGCAATCCGGAAGGCTTATCCGGAAAAGCCTCCGACTGGAATAGACCAAATTTGGTACGCTGACACAACTATTCCAAGCCAGCTTGAGTTCATGGAATTAATGCCAGAAGAGTGGGAATAATTGCGCCCAACCACCGGCTGCACAAGGACCGCTCGCTAACTCGCGTCCTGTGAGCCTAAGCGTTATATGACATCACACCAGCTTTATTCAGAAAGTTATGGAAGACGATTTAATAAAGAAAATGAGAGCTACCATCACCAAAAACAAAAAAATAAAAGAAGCAGATGTGCGCTCTCTGATGATTTTGGTTAGAAAGTTGTTAGACAAAATGCCAAGATCCGATCAGGATTTATATTTAACTATAAGGCTTTTTTGCAATTGGGTGGCCCATATTGAAATTACAAAGTCAAACCCTGGACTTAGAATACTGGCACAAATTAATGATGCTCTTGTCAGCGTTAAGAAAGCTAAGAACACGACTGAATCACAAACTAAAATATCTCAAGCAATAGGTTATCCAGTTCTGCGGAGAGAACTGAAATCATTTTTTGACCATATTGGTATTGATGATACTTTAGTTTCTGATAATAATGTTTGGGCAATTTTCATTACTTATTTAATAGAAATTATTCGTGATGTACCGTTATCTTTTCCACCACTATCCAAATTAGATTCAACCAAACAAAAAATTTACAAAAAAATAGCCCAAGACCCAATTAAGCCTGGTGCTGGGGTGATATCCATTCAGATATCTCTGATAGATTATTCGGCACTTGGAGCAAAAGACGCTGGTGACAGAATGTGCTTACTTATTAGGACTGAGGATTCAACAACTACAGTTATTCCTCTTTTAATTGATGTTAGGCTGTAAGTTAAATAAGTAATATTGAAATCAAGGAAATAAAAACATCATATAACCATTGCTCGGAGCGAACCGCCAAAAGCGGCGGCAGCTCAAGCAAACTGTTATTCAAGACCAACATATCACCACTTTTGAATCATTCTAATACTTATGATACTCTTTTCATATCAGTATTAGCAATGGCCGCCCCTCCTGTCTTAGGATCCCATGTGGGCTAAATCTTACAAAGTTTCTGAGCTTATGGGCCTCGGTAAAATTTCAAATAATTGATAGCTTTTACTTCCGTGATCCTTAAAAAATTTTGTATCTTTAAACAAAAAAATGGGGATAGAATGGGGATAGAACTGTCTTGTTGTGTGTAAAAATTAAAAAAGGGACTTAGGTTTTTTCTCCTAAATCCCTTATTTTACTGGTGCCCGGGGCCGGAATTGAACCGGCACGGCACTTAGTACCGAGGGATTTTAAGTTCTTTTTTAAGGATTCCCATAAAATCCCTTACCCTCCTAACCAATTGACATTTTTGAATTTATTAAATATACTATTCCCATAGTTTCCCTTAAGAACCGCAAAAATGTGGGGCTATTGTGAGGCAGATTTTAACAGGAGACCCTTTATGGCATCAAAGAAACGTTCAACACAATATCCCGGAGTTCGTTACAGGCTTCATGGTTCAAGAAAATATAATCGAACACTCGATAAATATTTTTCCATTCGGTAACCGAGGCATATCATTTGCTCATTTCAAAGACAGTGGATCTGGATTTTGAAACCGCATTCTAATCTTTGAGGTCCTACTTGGGAATTTACAAAATCAAAAAGGAAGCAACTTTGCCCCCTTGAGCACAAAATAATTATCATCTTGAGTCGAGGCTGCTGTGCTTCCTTAGTCTAAATGATAAAGCAACATGTTTTTGTGTCAAGAAGGAATTGGTCGTTTACCTCGGCCCTGCGAGCTATCTGCGATCGCAAATCACAGCAAGCTGTTGAGCCAAGCTTCTGAATCGTATCAGAGCCTTCAAGATTGGGGGGCTTTTAAGGTAGCTTTATGGATCATCACCACATTGCTTTTCAGGCGGCTATTTTGCTAAATTTATTTCTGTAAGCACCTTCTATGCGAGCAGTTGGTATAATACCATTGTTAAAACATTGCTTGCACAGGGTATAGTAAAGAACAGGTGCTTTGGATTTTTTAATTTGGGAATGTTTCTGTCGCTCTGGAGCATAGCTGCCTAAAACACAAGATTGAGGCTCGCCACACAAGATGCATGGTTCATCTCTAAGATCATTGTAAAACTCTTCTGCTGCTTCAACTTTCATATCATTAAGCATGGCTATTCCTTTAGATTCTTTAATACAATTTTGGATCACAATAAGCTAAGCACGCTGAACAGGATTTACAATGTTGGCGTCACTGAAAAGCCTTCACACGTATCAGTGAATGGGAGGTGAAAATTTGTCAGGGTATACTGGGTATGGCTTTTTTGAGTAAGGGCTAAAAAGGGGAAAATGTGGCAATAGATATGTGTGTGATTCATAGACATCGTTTCAATTAATTGATATGAAACATGAGCTATGAAACTAGAAATAAAAGCACGTCTCAAATGGGTACAAGAATACCAAAAGACCGGTAATGCGGGGCTAGTTTGTCGTCGATGCGGAATATCAAGGCCTACCTTACGAAAGTGGTACAAACGCTATCTTGAATCAGGGCTCGATGGCTTACAGGACAAGAGTAAGAGACCTCACAGAAGCCCAAATACCAAAGTTACAGATGAGTTTGAGCGTATAATCCTTACAATTAGAAAAAAGCGTAAACTTGGTGCCCGCAGAATACAAAACGAACTCTTCCGTAATCACAATTTTCCTTTATCCCTCGCAACTATCCATAAAGTTCTTAAAAAACACCATGTCAAAACATTAAAGCGGAAACGTTTAAAACATCAATACAAACGCTATGAGCGACCTATACCAGGAGACCGAGTGCAGTTAGACACCTGCAAAATAGCCCCTGGTTTGTATCAATATACAGCAGTCGACGATTGTACTCGATACCGAGTTTTAGGACTGTATAAGCGCCGGACAGCCTCGAATACCATTAAATTTATTGATAAGCTGATAGAGGAGATGCCCTTTTCTATTCAACGCATTCAAACCGACAGAGGGACAGAATTTTTTGCAATCAAAGTTCAGGAATATCTAAAGAAGTTTTCAATTAAGTTCAGACCAATAAGGCCAGGGGCACCGCATTTAAATGGCAAGGTTGAGCGGTCACAGCGAACTGATCTTGATGAATTTTATTCATCTGTAAACTTAAAAGCTGAGGATTTGGAAGATCAATTACAGGAATGGCAGCATTTTTATAATTGGGATCGTGCTCACGGGTCTCTTGGCGGTCTCAGCCCTATGGATAAGTATTTTCTTGTTAGCGAGAAGGCGCCTTTCTGGGACGAAGTTGAAGCAAATTACGACGATAGCAAAGAAGAGTTTCAAGAGCAAAATTATAGAACACAACTGCTAGTAAAACGATTGAAACGATCTATGTGAATCACACAAATAATCCCATCATACCATTTTTAGAAAAGCCTTGCGGCTATTATCCGAATCTTCGAAATCTTTGGTGTTTTGTGATATGCCACCATTGTAGGTTATCAATCGGTCCTTTCCCAAAGTCAGTTCATTTGCCTTACCGCATGACTCGTTCGCATAATTGCCATGTTTGGCTTATATCATAAATTACCGCAAGGTCCTATGGCGGATAAGGGGGAGGCTAACCGCTCCCCCTTATAACCCCCTGGGTTAAGGAACGCATTGATCCCCGCGGCAAGCCGCGGGGGATTGTGCTAAGATTTTGCTAAACTGAACGACCCTCATCGATAAGACTAAGGATCTTTCAATTTACGTGGTGGTCGTTGATGCTTCAGCCCTGCTTTTATTTCATCAAACCCAGTTTTTTAAATACTTCCGCGTTATTATTACTACGCTGGACGATCGCTTTTTTCAGGTCTTCCCCGAATAATGGGTTTTCTGAATAGACTTCAAGGTCCTGGGCGAATTTTGTAAATTCCGGTGTTTTTATTGCCTTTCTAAAGGCACCAATTAGTTTATCTACTACCGGCTTTTCCATGCCCTTTGGTCCATAAAGGATATACCAGCTTTGAAGGAGCATATAGGGATAACCCAGCTCCTTAAATGTGGGGGTGTTAGGGTGCTCTTCCAGTCTCTCTTTACTGTAGGTGGCCAAAAGCCTGATTGTTCCCGATTTTACATGGGGAGCGTATCCTGAGGCAGCCGTGGTTACTGCCATGACGTGACCGCCCAGCAAGCCTGTCATGGTTGTTGCAGCCCCTTTAAAAGGGACGAATTTGATTTTTAGATTCTCATAATTTGAGAGGGCCTGCCAGGCGATGTGATCACTGGTATTCTTTCCGACAATACCCATGGTCAGTTCACCGGGATTCTTTCGAACAAAGTCAATAAGGTCATTGAGGGTCTTGAATGGAGAATTCGGAAGTACTGAGACTGCAAAATTAAGGATCCCGTACTGACACAGGAAAGTAAAATCATCTAAAGTGTAAGTGACGTCTTCAAGATGTGGCTTAGAGATCATAGGACCGTCTGTTGTAGCCGTCAATGAATAGCCGTTAGGCTTTCCTTTGGACATCAATGTGGCGGCAACCCTGCCCGCGCCTCCAGGTTTATTGAGACATACGACGTCTACACCAAGGTCCTTTTTTGAATGCTCGGCGACCATTCTGGCACCCAGATCCGTTCCTCCACCTGGACCGAAACCGATGGTAATCTCTATCGGCCTTGTGGGAAAGGCATCAGCAGCCATTGCGTTGACCCCTGAAAAAATAATAAAGAATACACAAAACGCCATAAATAACTTTTTCATAGCACGACCTCCTTTTGGTGAAGGTTATTAGATACTTAAGAATTCCGAATTTCATTCTTCCAATACAGTTAAGACCTCACGCCTCTTCAGTTTAAAATACCCCGTGAATGCGGTGATCAGTAAAAATGTTGCAACCATCAGGCAAACAAGTGATATGGGTCGCACCAGGAATATCTTGAAACTTCCACCGGAGATGATCAGAGATTGTACCATGGCATGTTCCATCATAGGTCCCAGGATGTAAGCCAGAACGAGTGGCGCGGGCTCATATTGAAATTTCCTCATGATAAAGCCTGCCATGCCGAAAAAGATCATCAACCAGATATCGGATATCATATGATTGACATTATAGACCCCGATGATACATACAAGAATGATAATGGGAGCCAACAATCTAAATGGAATCTTTGTGATTTGAACCCACATCCCGATTAAAGGAAGGTTCAACACAATCAGCATGACATTTCCGATGTACATGCTCATTATGACACCCCAGAACAGATCGGGATGGTCACGAAGGAGCAGGGGGCCCGGAGTAATATTGTGTATGAGCAGACCTGCAAAGAGCATGGCTGTGACAACATTGCCTGGGATTCCAAGGGCCAGGAGAGGGATAAATGAGGTGGTGGAAGCGGCATTATTCGAGGCTTCCGGAGAGGCCACGCCTTCGATGGCTCCCTTACCGAATTTTTCCGGATGTTTTGATACCCTCTTTTCCACGGCGTATGAAACAAACGAGGCCAGGGCAGCTCCTCCACCCGGAAGGACACCTAAAAAAAAGCCCAATACGGTCCCCCGGATGATTGGTAAGGCAGAATCCTTCCAGTCTTTCAATGAAGGCAAAAGTCCCTTGACATGGGTCTTGTATAGGCTGCGTAGACCGGGTATTTCCATATTGATAAATATCTCGCCGACTCCGAATAGTCCCATTGCGATGGGGATGATGCCCACCCCGTCCAGCAACTCGTCCCTGTTAAAGACATACCGGATTTCACCGCTCATCATGTCCATTCCGAAAAGACTCAATATAAAACCGAATATTCCCATGCTGATTGCTTTGATCATTGATCTTTGCGTCAGGTAGACAAGTATGACAAGCCCCATAAGCATTAGACTGAAATATTCAGGAGGGCCGAAAGTCAGGGCTACGATAGCCAGAGGTTTAGTGATAAACATCATCCCGATAATGCCAACGGTTCCAGCAAAAAAGGAGCCGAAAGCGGATATACCAAGTGCCGGTCCGGCCCTTCCCTGACGTGCCATCTGGTTGCCGTCCAGGCATGTCACGATCGAGGCGGGTTCCCCGGGGATATTGACGAGAATCGAGGTCGTGGAGCCTCCATACATGGCACCATAATAGATCCCTGCCAGCATTATTATTGATGCCACCGGAGGGGCATAAAAAGTTATCGGCAGGAGAATCGCCATGGTTCCTACAGGGCCCAGGCCGGGTAGAACCCCGACCAGTGTCCCGAGGAGTACGCCGATAAAGCAAAAAAGCAAATTTATGGGCGCCAGGCTTGTTTGAAATCCTAAAAGGATATCGTTAAAAAACTGCATATTCTCACCATTGCAAACGAAATATACCCGATGGTAGAATAACTTTTAGTAATTTACATAAGATAAAGTAAGCAACATTTACTATAATGAGTGCAACCACAAGCTGTCTGAACCATCTTTTAGGAGTATTGATAAGGAGAATGGCCCACATCAGGAGGGTAGCGGAGATGAGAAATCCCAAAATATCCAAAAGCAGGGTAAAACCGAATAGTGAAAGGGCCAAAAGTATTGGATTGGTCAGGTTCTTCCGGGTAATAGGATCTTCATATGCCTCATCAGCCTTTTTTCTATCCAAAAAGAATATTATCGAAGAGAGAGTGAACAGGAAGATTGAATTTAGAAAACCTAAGAATCCCGGACCGGGTAACTTAAAGCTGCCAATCCCAAGTTCTATACTCATGATAAAAATCAATATAGAAAAGGAAATAAAAAAAAGGCTTATAATCAGACTTGTTACTCTCATTGATACCTCAGATGAATACCATAAACTCGTATTACCGATTGTCGGTTTTCATAAAAGGCCTTTTATATCCCTGACGACCTCCCGAAAAAGGAGATTCCCCTTCAGCAAAGGGGGATAAGTGTTTACTTGCTGTTAAAAAGCCAGTTGAATTTTTTTTCAGGATATAAACTTTTTGAGAATTTCTGATTGTTCGAATTGTTTTCTTTTAGTCTTATTTAAAACTGTTGCGAATCGACATTAGGATAATTTTTCGAATTTTGATGAGCTTTTGGTATTAAAAATGTTCACGGCTGTAATCATACATCCAATTGTGGTCTGGGTACCACAACACATAAAGGCCAAATTGTAAATCTTTTTTTAACTGATGCCTGATTGTGGCTGCTGAAATCTTCATGCAAAAGGGCCGCTCCAGGTGACCACTGATTATTTCTCTTCACATAAAAAGTCTGTGATCTTAAGAGAATTACTTCGAAACCAGGCCTAGGGCCCTTACCACCATCTCATTCAAATCCATTAACTCAATAGGGTCTTCAAGGCTCGCTGTTTTACGAGCGTCATCGAGCATTATCAGGCAGAGGGGACAAGCGGTAATTAGAATACTCGCCCCGGTGTCAGCCGTTTCGCGTATACGAATCTCAGACATCTTGATTTCCCCATTAAACTCATCCTGCCACATCCTTCCCCCGCCACCGCCGCAACAGAGGGAATTCTCACGAGAGTGGACCATCTCTACCAATTCCAGGCCGGGTATTGATTTCAATACTTTCCTTGGGGCTTCGAAAATGCGATTGTGCCTGCCCAGGTAGCAGGGGTCGTGATAGGTTACCCTGGTATTAAAAGGGACTTTAAAACTTAAGGAACTTGACTCGACTAATTCTGAAAGAAACTCGGAGTAATGCCGGAAATGTATATTAAGGGGCTCTTCCGGGTGCATTTTTGCATCATATGGGGGGTATTCGTTTCGAAAAGTATGGAAACAGTGGGGGGATGAGGTGACAACATTAGCGATATGATGATCCCGCAAGAGGTCGAGGCATGTTTCCATTTTCTCTTCAAAAAGTCCCTTCTCTCCGACACGGCGAGCGATATCACCGCAGCAGGGTTCACTAGCTCCAAGTGTCCCAAAAGAGATACCTGCATGGTTCAGAATTTTTGTAAATGACCGGGCTATTTCCCGGGCACGGTTATCCAAGGAGGTGGTACAGCCCACAAAATAACAGAGATCGTATGTCTCCTCCGACGAGGTGATGTCGGGTACGTCGAGATCCTGTGACCATTTCCACCGATTTCTGCTGGAATTCTCCACGGGATTATCATATTTATCGAGCCTCTCCAGAATCTGGAACAAGAGAGAAGGGACGTCTTCTCCCTCTTCCACAATCTCTGTTCTGGTATTTTGGATGGTCTCCGGTGTCGCGATATAGATGGGGCATACTTCGAGACATGCAGCACAGGTGGTACAATGCCAGACTTTCTCCATGCTGAATTCTAAATCCCTTAGCCCTTTTTCCAGGTGCTTTTTGACCGCCTCGATTTCTCTGAGAGGATGATATTTCATCCTTAGGTTTTCCCTTGCCCAGATGATAAAATTACGGGGAGCAAAATTTTCCCCCGCACTGGTGGAAGGGCAGACTTCTGCACATCGCCCGCAGCGGGTGCAGGCATCGAGAAAAATCATCTCCCTCCAGGACAGTGGCTCTCCATCTTTACTATCTCCATCCATTGAAAATAGTTGCGGTGAGTCTTTGACCAGGTATAGACTCGTGGGTGCTGCAAGTATATGAAATAATTTGCTGAAGGGAATGTAGGTAATGAATGAAAGACTCAGAAGGGCGTGAGACCACCATAAAACCAGATAGTCGGGTATAGCGCCTTCAGAGTCTGTCCAGAGATTGCTCAGCCAGGAGCCTACAAAGGACCAGGATGCGAATGCAGGTTGCTGGCTTGACAGTCGTGCCCCTTCCACCAGGAAGCCCGTAAATGCGATGATTAAGAGCCAAACTGGCAGAAGGAGATCCTCCGGACGTCTTTCGAGCCTTTTTACGCGCTGGACATACCTTCGGAACAGTGCCCAGAGGAGGCCTGCGGTTATCATCAATCCAAGGATCTCAAGACAGGCAGAAAACCATAGATAGATCGACCCTTCCAGGAAATGGATTATCCAGTAATCGATGGATATGGCCACGGTCCCTAAGAAAAGGCCCAAGAACCCCCAGGAAATCAGGGCATGCATACTTCCTGCCTGTAGATCGTTCTTAAAAATACGTCTCCCCAGAAGCCCATCCATGAAGATCCTGAATATACCGCGCGAAGAGGATACCTGTCCTCCTTCCCTGATTCCCCTCATCCAGATTTTTAAATGGATGATGACTCCAATGCAAAATACCGCCAGGGAAAGGACCGCGAGGATATAAAAAAGCCATACGTGATTTATATGCCAGTAATGTATACGTGAAGGAATCATTTGTTAATCATCATCCTTATCAAACTGCTGATATCATCTATATTTTCCATGCCCATAACGGCATCCATAACGCTTCCTGCATATTCCCCTGAAGTAGCCAGAGAGGCGCATTCCATAAATTTTTCTTTGACCTCCTGCGCGGTTAAAGGATTTGCGGGGCTTCCTTTGCGTTTTTCAATCGTACAGGTATAACTTTCACAATTCTTCATTTTCACTTCTATCCTGGCCCTGGGATAATAGCTTCCAGAAGAATCAGCCTCTTTTGTAACCTGCTTGCTTATGCGCTTGATTAAATTCTGAATTTTGGAATCTTTCACTTTGCTCTCTGTGAAACACTCCAGTTTTACGGCACGATCGGTCAAGGCCAGGGCGAGACAAAACTCAAGGCTGAATTTACCCTCCAGCCCGGTCTGCGGATTGGGATAGATAAGCATAGTTGGGTGTCGATACGAAATGCCGCAATGGATGGATTCGACTTCGTCCGGTTTTATATCAAAACGCCTGATTAGGTCAAAGATGCCGTCTATATAGCTGTGGGTAGCTCCGCAGGAAGGATAGGGCTTCTTGCCGACTCCCGGAGAAAATAGGGAAAAGGGAGCCCCCAGATTTTTCAAGATTTCTTGCAGATCGAATTTTCCCTGATCGGTAAAAAGGGAACAAAAGCCCAGTTTATGCTCCAAAATATTCCCACATGCTGTAAAACCGAGGGATGCAAGAAGCGCTGCCTCAACCCCATTTCTGGACGCATGCCCGGCGTGAAAGGGTTTTGTCATCGTTCCGAAATTCCCCCTCATGCCGCTTGACATGGAAGCGGCAATACTCAGGGCCGTTCGGGTTTTTTCAAGATCCAGTTTCAACAAATTAGAGGATGCAGCGGCTGAACCCAACGAGCCCAGGGTTCCGGTGGAATGCCAGCCCTTGTCATAGTGATTCGGGTTGATCCCATTGCCGGTCTTGGATATCACTTCCATCCCTGCAAGATAGGCTGCCATACAGTCTTCCCCACCGGCCTTAATCTTTTCACCTACTGCAAGAACCGCGGGCAGTACTGTCACGCTGGGATGGGCCATGGAAGGGACTTCGTAATCATCGTAGTCAAGCGTATGCCCTATGACGCCGTTTGCGAGTGCGGCATAGGGTGGGGAGGTTTTTAAACCAAAGGGAAGAATAGTGGAATCTCCAACATGACTTAGAGATGTTATATGCCGGGTAATGATATCTGCCGGTTTTTCCTGCGAACCCGCAAATATGCATCCAATGGTATCCAGTATATGCAGCTTAACGATCTCAAGCACATCCCCGGGAATCTGATCGTATCTTGTTTTTACGATAAAGTCGGCAATTTCTTTAGTCACTTGTTCCATGGGGAATGCCTCCCTTGAATGCTCATCGGCGGTCAGAATTCAGATGCTCCGTGAATACCTATGCGGATTTCTGATTTTTAAGCTGATTGATCAGTTCCGGAACAAATTCCAGCAGATCGTCTACAATTCCATAACGTGCTATATTGAAAATTGGGGAGGATGGGTCTTTATTGACCGCAATGATAGTACCTGAAGCGTTCATACCTGCAACATGATTGGACTGTCCTGATATTCCAAGGGCAAGATAGATCACAGGGGCCACTGTCTTTCCTGAAATTCCCACCTGGCGGCTTGCCGGGAGCCACCCGAGATCAACGACCGGCCGGGAACAGGAAATCATACCGCCCAAGCTTTCGGCAAGCTCTTTGATGATCGGGAGGTTATCCGGATCTCCAAGCCCCCTGCCCGCGGAAACAAGGATTTCCGCCTTGGTAATATCTTCATCTTCTTCAAACTTCTCCTTGCTTATGGAAATGACCTCGCTCTTTTCGGCCGCCCATGACTCTTTCCAGCCCATCTTCGTTGTAAGTACCTCTCCCCCGACGGCAGCGGAATCAACATCGTCCTTCCACGCCCCTTTTTGTACACTTATTATTGCCCCCTCATTCATCATTACTGAAATCGATGCAATTACTTTTCCACCAAGCATGCTACGCTTGCAATAAGCCGTATCCGTCGTCCATTCAAAATCGGTACAAGCGGTGACCACAGGTATTTCCAATCGCCATCCGACTGCCGGAGCCAGTTCCATACCCTGGTGGGTAAATCCCAGGAAAAGTATGCAGGGACCATGGTTACCGATAATATCGAGGAGTACATTGGAGATAACCTCGGTATTGGATTCATTTCCCTTATTAACTTCAATAATAAAAATTTCATCCAATAGTCCGGAGAACTGGGATTCTTTGCCTTCGAGATTTTTCCCGATGCAGATTCCCTTGAGAGGGCCGCGGATCTCCACGGGTATCTTTTTTATTCGCGATGCAATCTGTAGGGAAGTAGGATCAACCTCTTCTTCATCTGCCTCAATATACACAAAACTTTGCATTTCCAGAGAGCCCCCTGATTTAATTGAGATAAATTATGCAATTTGATTAATTATCTCAATGAGTTTCTTTGCTTTTTCCGGCCGTTCGCCGGTGATCATCTCCGCCTGGCCTTCTCTTGAAGGCTCTGCGACACCTACTATATCATAGGAAGTCATGCCCGGGATCTTATCCCTCACATCTTTCGGATCAACACTACCTCCCAAATTGATTGGCAGTGACCTGGCCTTTCTGAGCCTCCCCTTGGAAATGTACTGGAGGGGATGAATCCCCGATTGGATGCAAAGGACGGCAGGCAGCTTCAAAGCAACCTCCGCTGTTTTCCCGGCCCCGATTTCTTTTCTCACTCGAATATCGGATTCATTCAGTTCCGTTATCTCTGTTACCGCATAGGCCCTGCTCATGTTGAGGGCCTGGGCAAGATATATGCCCACTTCAGCTCCCATCCAGTCCTCTGACTGTACACCCACAAGAACAAGCCCTGGGTCAACTTCTTTAAGAACGGGAAGAAGGCCGCTTACGATCATTTCAGGGCGGACGGTCTGTCCGTCGATCCGGATTGCCTTGTCGATCCCTTTTGCGAGTGCAAAGTAGAGCACCTCCTGACTCCTTAAAGGGCCGAGGCTAATAGCGATCGTCTCCGCATCATACCTTTGTTTCAGATTCAGTGCCGTTTCCAGGGCATATGAATCAAACTCATTGATATAAAAATCAGTGCCTGTATAACTGATATCCCCATCCGCATTATTAACGACATCAACTGCCATCTCGATGGGGACGCCTTTAGAGCATACAGCTACTCTCATATCTGCTCTCCTGCCGCTTCAAGATAATTTGCCCTTTTTTGAAAAAATTAAGAAATCTCATTCTATCCACAGGGCGATGCGTGTTTAGGACTACCTGTTGGCAACGGCTTCCCTGGCTGCAATCCTGCCCATAACCGCGCCTCTCACAAGGCCTGTTCCACTTGGATAATTGTGGTAGAAAAAGCCGCCGGTGATCTCCCCTACAGCATATAGTCCCGGGATCGGCTGGCCGGTGGTATCAATAACCTGTGTCTTTTCATTGGTCCTTATACCCCCGTAAGTCATGGTCAGTCCGCAGACGACGGCATATCCATGAAAGGGTGGTGTATCGATTTTCTGTGCCCAGTTGGTTTTATCAGGTGTCAGTCCGTTTGTCCGCAATCCGTCACGCCTATAAGAGGAAAAGGGCCTGTCATCCACCGCGGCCTCGTTATATTCCCTGACCGTTTTTACGAATGCGTCCACATCAATATCAAGCTGATCCGCGAGGTCTTCAAGTGTATCGCTCTCTACATGTTCAGCGTTATGGTATTCAAACCGCAGAAGGTGGAGCGTTTTAGCGTCATATATCTGGAAAGCCACGGAGCCGGGCTGCTTCAGGATCTCCTTACCATATTTGGCGTAGGTGAATGCTATGAAATCCTCCCCCTCATCGACAAATCTCCTTCCATCCCGATTGACTAATATGCCATAGTTGTATGCGTACCTCTCTGAGGCTGCCGAGGCAGCTTCCACCATCGGGGAATCTTCACTTACAATAGAAGCATGGCACCCTCCCCAGTGGCCGGCTGTATGTGCCCCAATTTCTGATGCCATTTTCTGTCCATCTCCGGTATTGTACCTTGTGCCACGCAGCTTAACGAGGTCCCAGTTTTGGCCCAGGAAAGATCTCCTCATTTGAGGATTGGCCTGAAACCCCCCGCAGGTTAAAATCACATTTTTGGCATCAATCCGAAAATAACCGTCTACATCCTTTGCAATAACCCCTGTGACTGCCCCACTCTCGTTTATGAGTAGCTTGCGTGCTGATGTTCCATATAAGACTTCGACCCCTTTCTTTTCTATGATGCCGTAAAGCATCTCCACAAGGCCTTCTCCCAGACCCTTTGCACACATACTCGTAGCACCAGCGGGGCCGAAAAGTTTATCTCCTTTTTTATGTAAGGTGTCCGGATAAAACTCCCATTCTAGTCCTTCCGATTTCAACCATTTTACGGTCTCAAAAGATCTCTCGACAAAGATCTCGGTAAAGCGCTGGTCGGCAAAACCTTCCGACAGGGTAATAACCTTGTTGTAAAAAGCGTCCTTGAGATAGGGTTCGACCTCGATCTCCCCCTTGGGCAAGGTGGCTCCTTCCATTAAACCCAGGTAATCCTCTGTCCCCTTGGGAGAGGCAAACCTGTAAATGCCGCCTGAAAACCGGCTGTTTCCCCCTCTGGCCGCTTTGGGAGATTTTTCAATTAAAAGCACATCTGCTCCGGCGTTTTTTGCTTCAAGTGTAGTTACAAGGCCAGCATTGCCACCTCCTACGACAAGAATCTCACAATCTATCTTTCTCTTTATATCCACTTCATTTCCTCCCGATTTTTGTAATTTATACTTTATATACTTATTTAAGGGCGGTGGGCCCTAAAAACTGTATGCTTTCGAATAGTTTTGGACAAATCAGGCAAGGAATTAAGAGAGGTTTTCAGCTCTTCTATACTCTTTTCCCTTTTTTCATGCAAGACTCAAAGCGCGATTTTGTTTTTTTCTTAACCGCAATTTCCCTTTCTTCACAATTCGCTCGGTTTGCGTATACCCGAGCGGGTTGCAATGATGATTTCGGGTCACAAAACCCGATCGGTATTTGATCGCTACAACATTGTCAGCGATTGGGTTTTCCAAACCGGCTGCTTTGCAGCCGGTTTCACCCACAACGATCGGGGCACTGCGTGCCCCTGTCTTTTACCGCCTATGGCGGTAAAATCCAAGCCACCCGCTGTGCGGGCGGTCGTTGAGCCGGATCTTAAAATGGCAGCCAGGATGCAGGAGGAATATCTTAAGTCCGCCACGGTTACAAAACCGGTTACAATTGTTGATTTTGAAGAAAAAAAGGGGTCAAGCACTACATCAAATAATAGTGATTAACCCCTTGAATTTATTTGGTGCCCGGGGCCGGAATTGAACCGGCACGGCACTTAGTACCGAGGGATTTTAAGTCCCTTGCGTCTACCATTTCCGCCACCCGGGCATATCGTTTAA
>Ga0209536_100002474_pt1 | contig 30150 bp, 28 predicted proteins | sample DeeMarSeWOR28_12_FD_187461 | JGI IMG/M metagenome (GOLD analysis project Ga0209536, IMG submission 187461) | Marine sediment microbial communities from White Oak River estuary, North Carolina - WOR-2-8_12 (SPAdes) (version 2) | ecosystem: Environmental > Aquatic > Marine > Intertidal zone >...
GGGGACATTCCTGTTTTCCTTTTCCAGGACTCCCGGGCGCCTCGACAGCTCCGGACGGAAAGGAAAACAGGAAAGTCCCCTACTTCAGGCACTTGCGGCAAAAAGGAAAATAGAAATGTCCCCATGCAGCGGGTGTTGATCGCCCTCGGCATCGTGATCCTGCTGGCCGGGCTGCTGTGGCCCTGGCTCGGCAAGCTGCCGCTCGGGCGCCTGCCGGGCGACATCGTGGTCGACCGACCGGGATTCCGTCTCTACGTACCGCTGATGACCATGGTCATCGCGAGCGCCGTGCTGTCGCTGATCTTCTGGCTCTTTCGGCGCTGAGCCAGATCTGGGGAGTCAGGACGCCGGTTCGCGCATCTTCCGCAGGGCCTGACCCAGGTCCGCGATCAGGTCATCCGGATCCTCGGCTCCGATCGACAAGCGCACGGTCGCGGGAGTCACCAGCGAAGCCGCACGCTGCTCCGGCGTGAACTCCCGGGGTTGCATGAACTGCGGAGGCATGACGAGCGAATCGACCGAGCCGAGGCTCGCGGTAATCGCGAACAGCTCGAGCGATTCCGTGAAGATCCTGGCCTCCTCGAGTCCGCCCTTCAGGTCGAAGGTGACGATCGTGCCGAACTCCCGCATCTGTTTCCGGGCCAGCGCATGGCGCGGGTGGCTCGGGAGGCCCGGGTATCTCACGGTCGAGACGTCCGGATGCGCCTCCAGCCAGGCGGCGATCCGCAGGGCCGCGGCGGCCTGCGCCTCGTAGCGCAGGTAGTAGGTCTTGAGCCCGCGCAGCATCAGGAACGCCGCGTGCGGGTCGAGTACCGGCCCGAGGGTCGAGGCGTCCGGCCGGATCGACTTGACCAGGTCAGAACTGCCGATGATCGCGCCTCCCATGACGTCCCCGTGGCCCGAGGCGTACTTGGTCAGGCTGTGGACGAAGAGGTCGACGTCGTACTGCCCGTGGTTGTGGAAGCCGGCGAAGGTGTTGTCCATCAACGTCAACGCGCCGTGCGCCCGGGCCGCGCCAGTGAGGCGCTCGATGTCCGCGATCTTGGTGACCGGGTTGGTCGGGCTCTCGAAAAACACGAGCCGGGTCGGGCGCTCCGCCAGTACCCGCTCGATGCCCGCGTCGTCCTCGATCGACAGCATCGTGTACTCGACCCCGAACTTGGCCAGCAGGTGCCGGATCATCACGCGCGTCGGCCCGTAGGTCTCCACGAAGCACAGGATGTGGTCGCCGGCCTTGCAGAGCGAGAGCAGCGCGGTGCTGACCGCGGCGACCCCGGAGCCCGAGACGATGCTGTCCTCCCGGCGCTGCATGTCCGCGACCAGCAGCTCGAGTTGGCGATTGGTCGGGTTCGAGCTGCGGGTATAGAAGAACCCGGGACGCTCGCCCCGCAGCCCGCGGAGCGCTTCGTCGATCCGGTCCATCTCGAACTTGACTGACTGGTAGATGGGCTGCACCAGCGGCCGGTTGTCCGGCGGCAGCCGGACCTCCTGTGGATGAATGACTCGGGTGCGTTCCTTCATCGTCGTTCGTGCTCCGTGGAGGCGGCATTCAAGCACAGCCGGCCGGCCGAGGCCACGTGCATCCACCTCCGGCGAGTGGTCGAAGGGTTTGAAAAGCCTGCACAAGCTCGAACACAATCAGGGGCTGACCACGCGGGGATGAGACCAGGCAGGGACACTCCATGGATTTCCAGCTCACCGAAGACCAGCAGATGATCCAGGCGGCGGCCCGCGAGTTCGCCCGGAACGAGATCGCCCCGGTGGCGGGCGAGTACGACGCGTCGGGCCAGTTCCCCACGGAGACCATCCGCAAGGCCGGAGAGCTCGGCTTCATGGGCGTCGAGGTGCCGGCCGAGTACGGCGGCGCCGGACTGGACCCGGTCGCCTACGCACTGATGATCGAGGAGATCGCCGCCGCGGATGCTGCCCACTCCACCATCGTCTCCGTGAACAACTCCCTGTACTGCCACGGGATCCTGGAATTTGGCACCGAGGATCAGAAGCAGCGCTTCGTCGTTCCCGTGGCCTCCGGCAGGGCAATCGGCTGCTACGGACTGACGGAACCCCAGTCCGGCTCGGATGCCGCCAACATGCGCACCCGGGCGGTGCTGTCCGCGGACGGCAGCCACTACGTGCTCAACGGCAAGAAGTCCTGGATCACCTCGGGGCCGGTGGCGGACTACATGGTCATGTTCGCCATGACCGACCCGGACGCCAAGGCCAAGGGCGTCACCGCGTTCGTCCTGGACTGCCACCAGCCCGGGTTCATCCGGGGCAAGACCGAGCCGAAGCTCGGCATCCGCGCTTCGGCGACCTGCGAGATCGAATTCGAGGCCTACAAGGTGCCGGTGGAGAATCGCCTCGGTGCCGACGGCCAGGGCTTCGCCGTCGCCATGACGGTGCTCGACTCCGGACGCATCGGCATCGCCGCACAGGCCGTCGGCATCGCCCGGGCCGCGTACGAGGCCTCCCTCGACTACGCGCGGGAGCGCAAGGCCTTCGGGTCCGCCATCGGTTCCTTCCAGATGATCCAGCAGAAGCTCGCCGACATGAAGTGCCGGCTCGAGGCGGCGCGCCTGCTGACGCTGCAGGCCGCGTGGAACAAGCAGCGCTGCAGGCGGACCGGCGAGCGCAACACGCTGTTCGGATCGATGGCCAAGCTGACAGCCTCGGAGACGGCGATGTTCTGCGCCCACGCGGCGGTGCAGATTCACGGCGGCATGGGCTACAGCAAGGAAATGCCGATCGAGCGCTACTTCCGCGACGCCAAGATCACCGAGATCTACGAGGGCACGAGCGAGATCCAGCGCATGGTCATTGCCCGCACCGAAACCGGACTGCGGTAGGGGACATTCCTATTTTCCTTTTCCGCGCAAGCCTTTGATTTGTGACTGCCGCGCCCTCAGGGTGTCGGCCGTGACCGCCTTGGGCGGCCGCGCCCTGCCCTGATTGCTGTCAGTCCGAGCGCCTGCGTTGCATCGACAGCCCAGCCATCCGATCCGAATGGCTGCTCTCGCGTAGCGCAGCGACGGACGGCGTCGAGCTCTTCGCTGGTCTGGGGCGCGTTCACGTATTCGATCCAGCCTGATGGAAGTTCCACGGGCGAGTCGGCCAGGGCGAGCCCGGGATACCGCCCGCATCGCCACGCCAGACTCCCCCACGGCCATTTCTCGGCGCGCCCCACGATTCCGGCCCGCAGCGCGTTTCGCTCCACGTAGCGGATCACCGTCAGCAGGTGACCGTCCTGCTCGATCGGGAAGGCCTTGAACCGTCCCTGCCAGACGCGACCGCTCGACTGTCGCCGGCCATGGTGCCGGCGAACGTGAGTCGTCAGCAGCCAGTGCAGCCACTCGGAGAGCCCGAGGTCACCGGCAGGACGCGCGACGAGATGGAAGTGGTTTGGCATCAGGCAGACGGCAAGCAAGTCCAGCGCGTGCCGCGACTGCGCTTCGACCATCAGTCCGAGAAATTCCAGATAGTCGTTCTGAGTGGCGAAGACCGTCGCCCGGTTGTTGCCCCGGTTCATCACGTGGTAGCACCAGCCACCCCTGATCGCACGGGCTGTTCGGGGCATGCGCCAAGCATTGCGCGATGCGCCGCCGTCCGGGCCGTGAGTTTGTGCCCGGAATTGCGGGATTCGGGCGATGAGGACAGGTTGCCCGGCTTCTCTAGTGCCAGGGCGAGTGCAGCCCTCCGGTCTGCTCCAGCCAGTCGGCGATACGATCGGCGGCGGCCGCAACGTCGTTGTCCGAGATGTCGACGCGCAGGGTCGGGAGGGTCGACGCCGCGACCAGTGCATCCATCTGGTGCTGCTCCTCGACGAACACCTCGAGATCGACGTACTGAGCGGGGTTACCCGACACCTCGAGCCGCCTGCGCCGGGCCCGCTCGAACGACTCCGGGGTCCGCATGCAGTAGATGAGCCGGAAGCCGATCGGGCGCAGCCGGTCCTCGAGCCAACGGAAATCGTAGTGCCGCCCGTGCACCCGTTCCTGGTAGGCCTGCGTCGAGATGTGGAACCGGTCGACGATCCAGGAGTAATAGCGCTGCAGCTCGAACAGCCTCACCCAGGTCCGGTAGGTTTCGAGCGCCAGTTCCTCCTCCTGCGGCTCGAAGTTGATCAGTCCCCGGCCCCAGGGCCAGTCCGTGAACGCACACCACTCGGCCGAAATGACCGGTGAGTGATACCGATATTTCCGGGGACCGACGATTCGAGGATGCTCGTTGAGCGCGAAGGCGAGCTCGGTCTTGAAGGTCAGCCGCGTGCCCTCGAGGATCAGCTTGGGGGTGAGCTTAGGCATGCACGACGGTCGGGCACGGATCCCGTGGGCCCGACTCGCGACTTATGAATCAACGACTTGCATGAAAAAGGAAAATAGGAATGTCCCCTAGATCCTGCGGAGCCAGTGGTGGGGGTCCCTGGCCTCGCCCTGTTGGACGGCGACCAGGGCGGCGCGCAGCTTCTTCGTGTGCGGGCCCACGTCGCCGCTACCCACCTTGACCTCGCGGCCCTCGTGCACGAGCGTGCCGACCCCTGCGAGCACGGCCGCGGTGCCCGATAGCGCCGCCTCACCGTCGCGCGCCCACTCGAGCATCTCGCCGACCGTGAACACGCGCTCCTCGACCTCGTAACCGAGCGAGGGCGCCATCTTCAGGAGCGAGTCGCGGGTCACGCCGTGCAGGAAGGTCGTGTCCAGGCTCCGCGTCAGGATCTTTCCCTCGCGGATCAGCAGGAAGTTGGCGGCTCCGGTCTCCTGCACCTCGCCGCCGGGGCAGAACAGCACCTGGTCCACCCCGTACTGCTTCTTGGCCGCGAGCGTCGGACCCATGGCTGCTGCGTAATTGCCGCCCGTCTTCACCACCCCGAGATGCGAGGCACAGCGCGTGGCCCGGGTCTCGACGTAGATCTTGAGCGCCTTCATGCCGCCGGCGAAGTAGTCCCAGACCGGGCTCGCCAGCACGATCAGCATCAGCTCACCCGGGGGGGACGCCGCCGCACCGATGTTGGGCGTCGTGCCGAACAGGATCGGCCGCAAGTAGAGCGCGCCGGGCGCCTCCGGCACCTGGTCGCGGACGCGGTCGATGACCGTCACGATCATTTCCTCGAGTTGCCGAGCATCGGGCTCGGCCAGGGCGAGTGCCCGCGCGCTCTGCAGCATGCGCTCTATGTGCCGGCCCATGCGGAACACGTTGACGCTGCCATCGGCCCACCTGTAGGCCTTGAAGCCCTCGAAGCACGTGCTCGAGTAGTGCAGGACGTGTGCGGCCGGGCTCATCTCGATGGGGCCCGTCCTGCGCACCTCGTAGGGTGACCACTTGCCGTCCTTGTACGTCGCGACCGCCATCGTGTCGGTCAGTACACTGCCGAATGGAGGATGGACGGGCTTCTGCGCGGGCTGTGCCTGGGCGTTCATGTCGTTCAGTCCTGGATGAAGATCGTTGCCGGGTGCTCGAGGCGGTCCCTCAGGGCTTGTATCATCGCAGCCGCGTCGAAGCCGTCCACGAAGCGGTGATCGAACGACGACGAGAGGTTCATGATCCGGCGCACCGCGATGGCGCCATTCTGCACGACCGGCCGCTCGATGGCCTTGTTGACACCCACAATCGCGACTTCCGGCGCGTTGATGACCGGTGTCGAGACGATGCCGCCGAGCCTGCCGAGGCTCGTCACCGTGATGGTCGAGCCGGTCAGCTCGTCCTTCTTCGCCTTGCCGCTGCGGGCCGCTTCCGACACGCGCCGGATCTCGGCAGCGAGCCCGGCGAGCCCCCGCGCTTCGGCGTGCCTGACGACCGGGACCTTCAGGCCGTCCGGCGTCTGGGTGGCGATGCCCACGTGCACCGGGTGATGGCGAACGATGACGTTGCGGCCCTCGTCGTAGTGGGCATTGCACTGGGGGAACTGCTCGATAACGCGGGTCAGCGCGGCGACGATGAAAGGCAGCAGCGTGTAGCGCTCCTGGCCCTGTTCGAGGCTGGAGTTCAGGTGCTGGCGCAGCGACTCGAGCTCGGTGACATCGACTTCCTCGACGTAGGCGAAATGCGGGATGTTGCGCTTGGCCTCGCTCATCCGCTGCGCGATGACGCGGCGGACGCCGATGACCTTGATCTCCTCCGAGCCCGACCGCACCACGCGAGCCGTCCCACCTGCCACCCGGCCCTGGCCCGACGGCGTCCTCGACTGCAGCACGGCATCGAGGTCTGCAGGCTGGATCCGACCGCCGGGGCCCGTCCCCGCGACCGTCGCCAGGTCGATGCCCGCCTCGCGGGCACGGCGGCGGGTCGCGGGCGAGGCCATCACGCGGCCCCGCGGCGCGTCGGCTTCCGGCGCGGCGACCTCGATCGCCTCGGCCGTCGCAGGCTTCGGTGCAGGGGCCGGAGCCGGCGCTCCGGCCGCCTGCATCTCGACCGCAGCCGTCGCCTCGGCGGGCACTCCGCCGGCAGTGTCGAACACGATGAGCTCCGAGCCGACGGCGACCAAATCCCCGGGCTGGCCGGTCAGCGACAGCACCCTGCCCGCGACCGGCGAGGGCACCTCGACCGCTGCCTTGTCGGTCATCACCTCGGCAATGACCGCGTCCTCCTCCACCGTGTCCCCGACCTTGACCTTCCACTCGACGATCTCGGCCTCGACCGTGCCCTCGCCGAGGTCCGGCATCTTGAATACGAAGCGGCTCATGCGTCGGCCTCCATCACGGACTGGAGCGCCATCGCGACCCGTGCCTGGCCCGGAAAGTACTCCCACTCGAAAGCGTGCGGATACGGCGTGTCCCATCCGGTGACGCGCTGGATCGGCGCCTCGAGGTGCCAGAAACACTCCTCCTGGATAGTCGCCGAGAGCTCGCCGCCGTAGCCCCCGAAGCGCGTCGCCTCGTGGGCGATGACGCAGCGGCCCGTCTTCTTGACCGACGTCACCAGCGTATCGACGTCGAGCGGCACCATCGTGCGGACGTCGATGATCTCGGCATCGACTCCCATGCCCTGGGCCGCCGCCTCGCAGACGTGGACCATGGTCCCGTAGGTGACGAGGGTGACGTCCGAACCCTCGCGCACGACCTCGCACTTGCCGATCGGAACCGTGTAGTAGCCTTCCGGCACGTCGCCCTTCGGGTGCGTGCTCCAGGGCACCGCCGGCTTGTTCGGGTCGCCGTCGAACGGTCCGTTGTAGATGCGCTTCGGCTCGAAGAAGATCACCGGGTCGTCGTCCTCGATGGACGAGATCAGCAGGCCCTTGGCGTCGTATGGGTTAGCGGGCATCACGACCTTGAGCCCGGAGACGTGTGCGAAGACGCCTTCCGGGCTCTGCGAGTGCGTCTGGCCGCCGCGGATGCCGCCGCCGCAGGGCGTGCGGATGGTCACCGGAGCGAAGAACTCGCCGGCGCTGCGGTAGCGGAGCCGCGCGAGCTCACTGACGATCTGGTCGTATGCCGGGTAGATGTAGTCCGCAAACTGGATCTCGGCCACGGGCCGGAGGCCGTTGACGCCCATGCCGATGGCCGAGGCCACGATACCGCCCTCCGCGATCGGCGTGTCGATCACGCGGTGGGCACCGTACTTGCGCTGCAGCCCGTCGGTGACGCGGAACACTCCGCCGAAGAAGCCGACATCCTCGCCGAGGACGATCACGTTCGGGTCACGGCCGAGCATGATGTCCATGGCCGAGTTGAGCGCCTGGATCATGTTCATCTGTGCCATCGCCATCAGCCCCGCTTCCGCTCGTCCCGAAGCTGCTCGTCCTGCTTCTTGAGGTGCTCGGGCATTTCCTTGAAGACGTCCTCGAACATCAGGTGCGGATCGAGCCGCGGTGACTCGGTCAGCGTGCCGTAGGTCACGGCCTCCTTCCAGGAGGCGAGCACGTGTTCTTCCATCTCCTTGACGAGCGCCGCGTGGCGCTCCTGCGACCACTCGCCCAGCGCGATCAGGTGGTCCTTGAGCCGCTCCACCGGGTCGCCGAGCGGCCAGCGCTCGTAGTCGTCCTTCGGTCGGTAGCGCGACGGGTCGTCGCTGGTCGAATGCGCGGCCCCACGATAGGTCACGTGCTCGATGATGGTCGGACCGTGCCCGGTCCGTGCGCGCTCGGCGGCCCACTGCGTAACGGCGTGCACGGCCAGGAAGTCGTTGCCGTCGACGCGCAGTCCCGCCATGCCGAATCCCGGCCCGCGTGCCGCGAAAGAGCGGTGTTCCCCGCCCGCGAAGCCCTGGAAGGTCGAGATCGCCCACTGGTTGTTGACGACGTTGAGGATCACCGGCGCCTCGTACACCGAGGCGAACAGCATCGCGTGGTGGAAGTCGGCCTCCGCACTCGAGCCCTCGCCGATCCAGGTGGCGGCGATGTCGTCGGTGCCCTTGATCGCCGCCGCCATGGCCCAGCCCACGGCCTGCGGGAACTGGGTCGTCAGGTTGCCTGAGATCGAGAAGATGTTGCCGTCGCGCCAGTGGTACATCACGGGCAGCTGGCGGCCCTTGCACATGTCGCGCGTGTTGGAGAGGAGCTGGCACATCAGATCCACGACCGGTCGGCCGCGCACCATGTACAGGCCCTGCTGCCGGTAGGCCGGGAAGAGCATGTCCGTGGGCCTGAGTGCCATGCCCTGCGAAACGGAGATTGCTTCCTCGCCGAGCGAGCGCATGTAGAAGGTGATCTTGCCGGAGCGCTGCATCCGCTGCATGCGATCGTCGAAGGCCCTCGTCAGTACCATGTGACGCAGGCCGACCTGCAGGTCGGCTGGCTCGAGATGCGGGTTCCACGGCCCGACAGCCTCGTGGTCGTCGTCGAGCACGCGCACGAGCTGAAAGGCCAGCCCGTTCATGTCGCGGACGCGCGTGTTGATGTCCGGTCGCGCGACGGCACCGGCGGGCGACAGTTCGAGGTAGCTGAAGTCCGGGGTCTCGCCGGGACCGGCGTGGTATTTCGGGATGTGCAGGCGGGAGGGTCTCATCGGGGATGCCTTTGCGGTTCTGCGCCGATCGTGCCCGCAATCGTACGCGTAACGACCCACATCTGTTGAATATTGTGTGCTGTTGTGCACAAATGTGAAATATGGTTCCTAAAGAGTAAGCTCATATGAAAAAGACAGTTCACATCGAGCTGGACCGCATCGACCGACGAATCCTCGATGTGCTGCAACACGACGCCTCACTATCCGCGTCCGACATCGCCAGCCAAGTCGGACTGTCCACAACGACCTGCTGGCGGCGCATCCAGCAGCTTGAACAGTCGGGCGTGATCAGGCAGCGCGTGGCGATCCTGGACCGGTCGAAGCTCGGCCTCGATGTCGTGGTGTTCGTACAGGTGCGCCTGTCGACCCAGGGGCGCGACGCGATTGCGCAGTTCGACAAGGCCATTCGCGACCGTCCCGAGGTGCTCGACTGCTACACGCTCACCGGCGAGTGGGACTTCTGCCTGCGCATCGTCACCCACGACATGAAGGAGTACGAGTCGTTCTTCCTCGACCACCTGTCGAAGATTCCCAACGTGCAGTCGGTCAACTCGTCGATCGCGGTGACGGTGGTCAAGGAGTCGACGGTGCTGCCGCTGGCGCGGGAGTGAGCCACCGAAAGACGCGCCGTCGCCATCTTCAAGGGATCGGCCAGTCCCCGATCCAGCTGGATATGTCCTGCAAGGACTTCTTGATGCCTCCGTGCACCGGCACCTGGCATTCCTGCTTCGGATAGCCGACCACCAGCAGTATCGTCGCCCGCTCGCGGGCGGGTCGCCCACAAATCTCATTCAGGAACTTCATGGGGTTGGGCGTGTGCGTCAGCGTGGCGAGGCCGGCGTGATGCAATGCGACCAAGAGGAAACCGGTCGCGATTCCGACCGATTCCGGGTAGTAGTAGTGACTGTAGCGGCTCCCGTCCTGCCGCACGCCGTACTTCTGGGCAAAAACGGCGATGAGCACCGGCGCTTCCTCCAGGAACGGCTTGCTCGGATCCGTCCCAAGTGGCGCGAGCGCGTCGAGCCACTCCTGCGGCGCACGCCTCGCGTAGAACTCACGCTCCTCCGCCTCCGCCGCCTCGCGGACGCGTCGCTTCGTGTCCGCATCCGTGATCACGGCGAAGTGCCACGGTTGCTGATTGGCCCCGGACGGCGCGGTGCCCGCAGCCAGGAGGCAATGCCCGATCACCTCGCGCGGCACCGGCCGGCTGTCGAAGTCGCGTACGCTGCGACGGCGCGCGACGTCGCGGTAGAACCACCTTGCGCGCCGCCTCATCTCGTCGACCGGATACTCCCTGAAGTCCGGGAGAGGCTCCGTCTGGAGTGGTTGCGGGCCCGCCTTCTCGCTCATGGATCTCCTCGGCTCGATGCCCGCGACGCGAACAGGGCCCTCACGCGCCGGAGGGGGCCTAGACCGGCCTCGCGCCCGAGCCGCGCCCGCCGCGCAGCTCGTACTCCTGCGTGCCGCGGTGGTAGATGTGGTCGGTGTCGAGCGCCGCGGTCTTGGCGTACTGGAACGCCGGGGCGAGCGACTCGTAGATCGGCTCGAAGCCGCGCTGCTCGGTCATGTGGAACAGCTCGCGGAAGGACTCGATCACGAAGTAGGTCGCCTGCAGGTCCGAGATGGTGTAGTCGGTGCGCATCACCCGGTCGACGTTCAGGTGGATGCGGTTGGGCGATCCGCCCTCGATCGAGAACACGGTCTCGGTCGGCCCCGAGAGGATGCCGGCGCCATAGATGCGCATCCCGCCCTCCTCCAGGATCAGGCCGAACTCGACGGTGTACCAGTAGAGCGCGGAGAGCGCCTTGAGGCGGTTGTACCTGAGGGCCTTCCAGCCGGCACGGCCGTAGGCCTCCATGTACTCGGCGAACACAGGGTCGGTCAGAAGCGGCACGTGGCCGAACACGTCGTGGAAGACGTCCGGCTCCTGGATGTAGTCGAACTGCTCGCGCGTCCGGATGAAGTTGCCGGCCGGGAAGCGGCGGTTGGCGAGGTGGTAGTAGAACACGTGGTCCGGGATCAGCATCGGCACCGGTACGACGGTCCAGCCGGTCAGGCTCCTGAGCTCCTCGCTGACCTGGTTGAAGTCCGGCACGCCGCCGCGATGCAGGTCGAGGCGGTCCAGCCCGTGCATGAACTCCCTGCACGCGTGGCCCGGCATCAGCTTCATCTGGCGCTCGTACAGATCGTCCCAGATCCGGTGCTCTTCGGCGGTGTAGCTGCGCTGCACCGGCTCGAGCCAGTCGTCACCGAGGCCCGCGGGCTTCTTCAAGGGGGCCACGTAGACGGAGGCCGGCAGCGGCGGGATGCGGGTGTAGTCGAGTTGGTTACTCATGCAAGCATTGTAGCCCCAAGCACCTGCCCGTCGAGCGGGGCTGAATCGAGCTCCCGTGGACGTTCGGGCCACGGCTGATCGCCCCTCCCTCACCGGCACCGCGGCGGCCCGCACAGCTACACTATCTGCCATGCGAACAGCGTGCGTCGCGTGCCTCGTCACGCTCACTCTGGCCCTGACCGCCGCGGCTGACACACCGGCTGCCGGCGAAATCCGGTTCGCGACCTTCAACGTCTCGCTGCACGGCTCGCGCGAGGGCGAGATCCTGGAGCGGCTCGCGGATCCGACGTGGGAAATGGCACGGCTCGCAGCCGCGACGATCCAGCATGTGCGTCCCGACGTCCTGGTGCTGAACGAGATCGACTGGGACGCAGGAGGCGACGCTCTGCGGCGCTTCCTCGACCACTTTCTGGCCGTAGGGCAGGAGGGACTTGAACCGCTGTCCTATCCCTACCGCTACGTCGCCGAGTCAAACACCGGCGTGGCGTCCGGCTTCGACCTCGACCGGGACGGTCGGTCCGATCACCCGCCCGGCGAGCGGGGATACGGCAACGACGCCTTCGGCTACGGCCTCTTTCCGGGGCAGTATGCGATGGCAGTGTTGTCACGCTTCCCGATCCTCGAGAAGGACGTCCGCACCTTCCGCCTGCTGCGGTGGCGCGACCTGCCCGGGGCGTTGATACCAGTCGGCTGGTACGGCGAGGCGGCGGCGCAGGCGCTCAGGCTTTCGTCCAAGAACCACATCGACGTGCCGGTCGCGGTCGGCGGGCGAATCGTGCACGTGCTCGCTAGCCACCCTACCCCGCCGAGCTTCGACGGGCCCGAGGACCGCAACGGCCGACGCAATCACGACGAGATCCGGTTCTGGTCGCTGTACCTCGACGCGCAGGACGAGGCGGACCGGCTGGTCGACGACCAGGGTCGACGCGGCGGGCTTCCGCCCGGTGCTGCATTCGTGGTGATGGGCGACCTCAACTCGGACCCCCTCGACGGCAGCTCGCGAGGCGAGGCCATCCGTTCGCTGCTCGAGCACCCGCGCGTGCAGGGCGGTCCAGCGCCGAGGAGTGCGGGGGGTGCCGAACAGGCCCGGCTGCAGGGCGGCGTGAACCTCGGGCATCGCGGCGACCCGGCGGAGGACACCGCGGATTTCGACGACGACGACGCAGGCAACCTGCGAACGGACTACGTTCTGCCGTCGATCGACCTTCCGATCGTCGCATCTGGCGTGTTCTGGCCCGCAGTCGACGATCCGCTCTTCCGGCTCGTGGGCAGCTATCCCTTCCCGGTCTCGGACCACCGGCTGGTGTGGGTCGACGTCAGGCTGCAACCACTCGCGAACGAGGCGCCACCATGAAAGTCACCGTCTACGGCATCAGGAACTGCGACACCATGAAGAAGGCCTTCGCCTGGCTCGACGAGCACGGCGTCGAATACACGTTTCACGACTACAAGAAGTCCGGAGTTCCGACGGACAGGCTGGCGGCCTGGGCGAGGAAGGTCGGCTGGGAGCGGCTCGCGAACACGCGCGGTCCGACCTGGAGGAAGATCCCGGATGCCGACAAGGCAGGCCTGGACGAGAAGAAGATGCTTACGCTGCTCGAGACACACTCGAGCGCCATCAAGCGACCCGTTGTGGAGGCAGGCGCGAAAGTGCTGGTCGGATTCGATCCCGAGGAGTTCGGACGAACGTTGCGCTAGTAGGCGTGCACCTGGTCCATGACCCAGCGCGCGCGGTCGAGCAGCCCCTTGAAGCGGTCCGGGCCGATGTTGAGCGCCTCGAGTACGGGACTGTCGGCAAGCATCTCGCGCGCGATGGACGGACCCTGTTCCAGGACCAGTTCGGCGAGGTGATGTGCGAGGTGCACGACGGGGACTTCCTCCGCGTACTCCTGGGCCGTCGTCCAGTCGGGCCAGCACCGGATGCACACGGCTACCGCCTCGGGGAGCCGCCACTTCTCGGCCAGCACCGCACCGAGCGGACCGTGGTACTCGTTGATCAGCACCTCGTAGTCCTCGTCGGTCAGGCGCACGCCGAGCTTGCCGGCCAGGTCCGCGCTCGCCATCAGCGCGATCGGTTTGCCGATGTCGTGCAGCAGGCCGCAGAGGTAGGTGATCTCGGAGTAGCGGCGCGCGATCGCGGCGATCTCGCGCGACCAGATGGCGGATGCGACCGCAACCTTCCACATGTGCACCGCCCGCGGCCGCTGGCCAGGGACGTTCAGTAACCGCCCCTGCGCAGCAGCAGTGAAGGCGATGTCGGAGATCTCGCCCATGCCGAGCCACGAGATGGCGTGCTGCAGGGAATTGATGGGCGAGCTCGACTCGTAAGCGGCGGAGCGGGCGACCTTCATCACGCGCGCCGCCAGCGACTGGTCGAACTCGATCATGCGCGCCAGCATCTGTACGTCGCAGTCCGGGCGGTTCGCCATCGAGACGACACGCGCCGCGTGCTCGGGGAGCATCGGCACGTCGACGTTGCCGTACTCGAGGAGCTTGTTGAGCTCCTTGCGTACTGCCTGGTGTCCGCCAGCGAGCTGCTCACGCTCGCGAATTATGTTCACTGACATGGCTCTGGACTCGGTCGATTCCCCAGCGCAGTTTAGCGGCGATTTCGGCAGACTTTTGAGACGCGGTCGGTGAACCAGTACCGTTTTCTACATAAGCGATGGGGACATTCCTATTTTTCTTTTCTCCCGAAGTCGTTGATTCCCGGGCACGGGGCGCCCGGCGCCGATGGCGGGAAAGGCTGATGAGTGACGGGATGACAATGACGACAGACCGGCGCCGCGAGCTCCGGGCGACGCTCGCTTCGCACCGTTGCTCTATGGCCTCAGCCGGGCCGCGGCGAGTTCGAGCGTGTGGTCCGACTTGGCGAAGCAGAAGCGCAGCAGGCGGCAGTCGGGCGGCTGCTCGCAGAAGTGCGAGACGGGAATGGCCGCCACGCCGTGCGTCTCGATGAGCTCGAGGCAGAAATCGACGTCCGGTGCCTCCGAAAGCGCCGAGTAGTCGGCGAGCTGGAAGTAGGTTCCCTCGGACGGCCGTGCCGTGAATCCGGAGCCTTGCAGCAGCTCGACGAAACGGTCGCGGCGCGCCTGGTAGAACGCTGCAAGCTCCGCGAAGAACTCCGGGTGCAAACCCAGGTAGTCCGCGATGCCGTGCTGGACGGGGGTCGAGACCGAGAAGGTCACGAACTGGTGGACCCGTCGAAACGCCTCGCTAAGCTCCGGCGGTGCCACGCAGTACCCGACCTTCCAACCGGTCGCATTGAAGACCTTGCCGAAAGAAAACACGACGAAGGCGCGCGCTCGCAGCGCCGGGATGGCGAGTGCGGAGGCGTGTCGCCGGCCGTCGTACACGAGGTGCTCGTAGACCTCGTCCGACAGGAGCAACGTATCGGTTCGCTCGAGCAGGACCGAGAGCCGCTGCCAGTCCTCGCTCGTGACCAGCGAGCCGCTCGGATTGTGCGGGGTGTTCACGACCAGCAGGCGCGAGCGCGGCGTCAGCGCCGCGGCCAGCCGGTCGAAGTCGATGCAGAAGCCCGGCGGGGTCAGCGGCACGCGGACGGACCGGCCCCCGGCCAACTCGACGGCCGGCGCATAACTGTCGAAGCAGGGCTCGAGCAGCACGACCTCGTCGCCTGGGTGGGTGACCGCCTGGATGGCGCAGAACAACGCCTCCGTCCCGCCGGCGGTGACGGTGACCTCGGCCTGCGGCTCGACGGTGATCCCGTGGAAGCGGGCCAGCTTGCTGCCGATCTGCTCGAGCAGCGCGGGGACGCCAGCCATCGGTGCGTACTGGTTGTGGCGTGCGCGCAGGTGATGAGCGACCCGCTCGAGCAGCTCTGCCGGCGGCTCGAAGTCCGGGAAGCCCTGGCCGAGGTTCACCGCGCCCTTCTCGGTGGCGAGGCGCGACATGGTCGTGAAGATCGTAGTGCCGACGTTCGGCAGCTTGAGTCGGCGCGACATTCTTATCGTCCGCCCCGGGCGACGTCCACAAGAATCATGGACTTGCGCAGAAAAGAAAAATAGGAATGTCCCCTAGAGTTCGGCGGCGGCGAGGGCGGCGCCGACGACGCCGGCGGTATTGCCGAGCTCGGCGGGTACGATGCGTGTGGGCGACTCCAGCAAGGGGCCGAAGGACGCCCAGTTCTCGGTCACGCCGCCGCCCAGGATGAACAGGTCGGGCCAGAACAGCGCGTGCATGCGTGCGAGCACCTCGTTGACCCGCCGGGCCCACTCCTCCCAGCTCAACTGGTCGATGGTGCGGATGCGCGCCGCGGCGCGATGCTCCGCCTCCATGCCGCGGATCTCCATGTGGCCGAACTCGGTGTTCGGCAGCAGGTGCCCGTCGTGGAAGATCGCGCTGCCGATGCCGGTCCCGAAGGTGAGCATGATGACCGTGCCGTCCTGGCCGCGCCCGGCCCCGACGCGCAGCTCTGCGAGTCCGGCCGCATCCGCATCGTTGAGAAACGCCGCCGGGCGGCCGGTCGCGTCCCGGACGAGTCGCGCCCCGTCGGTGCCGATCCACGACTTGTCGACGTTCGCAGCGGTACACGCCACGCCCGCCTTGACCACGCTCGGGAAGGCGAAGCCGATCGGCCCCGTGACCCCCGGGTAGGCCGCCGCGATCTGGCGCACGACGCTCCCGATGGCCGTGGGCGTCGCCGGCGAAGGCGTCGGGAAACTCACGATGTCGGAGGCGAGCGCCCCCGTGGTCGCGTCCACGGGGGCGGCCTTCAGGCTCGAGCCTCCCGTGTCGATGCCGAGCAGCCTCACCGTGCCGTCACTGGTTGGCCGCGAGCGCGGCCTGGATGTCCCGCTCGCGCCGCCGTTCCTGGCGCTGCATGTAGAGCCCTGCGCTGACGATGCCGATCGCGACGATCGTCACCATGATGGTGGCGAGCGCATTGATGTCCGGGCTCACGCCCAGGCGGACCTTGGAGAAGATCACGAGCGGCAGCGTGCTCGAGCCGGGCCCCGACACGAAGCTCGTGATCACGAGGTCGTCCCACGACAGCGTGAAGGCGAGCAGCCAGCCCGCGAGGATGGCCGGGAAGATGATCGGCAGCGTGATCAACAGGAAGACCTTGGCCGGCTTGGCGCCCAGATCCATTGCCGCCTCTTCGAGGGACTCGTCGAGGGACGACAGGCGAGACTGGATCACGACGGTGACGTAGGCCATCGAGAAGGTCATGTGCGCGATGGTGATGGTCGTCATCCCGCGCCCGGCCGGCCAGCCGAATACCTGCTCCATGGCGACGAACAACAGGAGCAGCGACAGCCCGGTGATGACCTCGGGCATCACGAGCGGCGCCGTGGTCATGCCGGTCATCAGCGTGCGGCCCTTGAAGCGCCGAAACCGCGACAGCGCGAGCCCGGCGAGCGTGCCGAGAATCACGGCCCCGGTCGCGTTGATCGCGGCGATTTGCAGCGAGAGCTTCGCGGCGTTCAGGATCTGCTCGTTCTGCACGAGCTCGACGTACCACTTGGTCGAGAACCCCGCCCACACGGTCACCAGCCGAGATTCGTTGAACGAGTAGACGATCATCGACAGGATCGGGATGTACAGGAACGCGAATCCGAAGGCCATCAGGGTCGTGATCAGGAACGAGCGACGGCCGATCACCGGTGCGCTCCCGCCTGCCGGCCCTGGTTGTACTGCAGGATCATGATCGGGCCGACGAGCAGCACGAGCATGGCGATCGCGACCGCACTCGCGACCGGCCAGTCGCGGTTGTGGAAGAACTCCTCCCACAGCACGCGTCCGATCATGAGCGAATCGGGCCCACCGAGCAGCGCCGGGATCACGAACTCGCCCACGGCCGGGATGAACACCAGCATGCTGCCGGCGACGATGCCGGGAATGGAAAGCGGCAGCGTGATCGTCACGAAGGCCTTCATCGGCCGGCAGCCGAGATCGGCCGCGGCCTCTAGCAGCGTCAGGTCCATCTTCTCGAGGTTGGCGTAGAGCGGCAGGACCATGAACGGCAGGTAGGAATAGACGATCCCCATGTACACCGCGAAGTCCGTCTGCAGCATCACGATCGGGTCGTCGATGACGCCGAGGGCCATCAGCGTGTTGTTGATCAGCCCGTTGTTCTTGAGGATGCCGATCCACGCGTAGACGCGCAGCAGGAACGACGTCCAGAACGGCAGCATCACCATCATCAGCAGCAGGTTCCGCCAGGAGGGACTCGTGCGGGCGATGCCGTAGGCCATGGGGTAGCCGATGAGCAGGCAGAAGAAGGTCGACGTCGCCGCCATCCAGATGGAATTGAGATAGGCGTTGCGGTAGAGGGGGTCCTCGAACAGGAACGCGTAGTTGCCGAGGTTGATCTTGAGCGTGACGACCTGGTGCTCGACCCAGTGCAGCAACGGCTCGTACGGCGGCATGCCGAGCCGGATGTCGGACACCGAGATCTTGAGCACGATGATGAACGGCACCAGGAAGAACAGCACGAGCCAGAGGTAGGGCGTGCCGATGACCAGCGTCCGGCCGGTGACTCCCCAGTCCTTGAGGCGGCCGGAGGCCCAGCGGTAGGGACCGAAGGCGCGGATCCAGGCCATCAACTCCGCCAGGAACACCGGCGGCTGCCGTCGGGCCTGAGACCGCGGCACGGTGCTCATTGCGTGACGACCACCGGGCTCGACGGATCCCAGGACAACCAGACCTGCTCGTCCCAGGTGATGCGGTCGAATGCCGCGGACTGCCGGCGCATGTTGGGTCGCGTCACCCGCACGGTCCGGCCGCTCTTGAGCTTGACGAGGTAGACCGAGACGTCGCCGAGATAGGCGATCTCCTGCACGACGCCCTCGGCGCAATTGTCCTCGAGACTGGCCGGCGGCTCGCGCGCGATCACGATCTTCTCGGGCCGCAGCGCGACCCACACGGTCGCATCCGGCGGCGAGCTCACCCCGTGGTTGACGTAGACCGGCCGCTCGAGCTCCGCCGAGGCGACCCGCACGTAGTCCGGCTCGTCCTCGACCAGCGCACCCTGGAACAGGTTCACGGACCCGACGAAGTCGGCGACGAATCGCGAGGTCGGGTACTCGTAGATGTCGCTCGGTGTGCCGACCTGGACGATCTTGCCGTGATCCATGACGCCGATGCGCGAGGCCAGCGTCATGGCCTCCTCCTGGTCGTGGGTGACCACGACGAAGGTGACGCCGAGCTTTTCCTGGATGTTCACGAGCTCGAACTGCGTATGCTCGCGCAGCTTCTTGTCGAGTGCGCCGAGCGGCTCGTCGAGCAGCAGGAGCTTCGGCTGCTTGACCAGCGAGCGCGCGAGCGCCACGCGCTGCCGTTGTCCGCCCGAGAGCTGGTGCGGCTTGCGGCCCGAAAATCCCGTCATCCTCACGAGCTCGAGGATTGCGGCGACCCGTTCCCTGATCTCGGCCTTCGGCAGGCGGTCCTGCTTCAGCCCGAAGGCCACGTTCTGCTCCACGGACATGTGCGGGAACAGGGCGTAGGACTGGAACATCATGTTGACGGGACGCTGGTACGGCGGGATGCCGGCCATGTCCGCACCGTCGATCGAGATGCGGCCCGCGGTCGGCTCCTCGAAGCCCGCGAGCATGCGCAGCAGCGTGGTCTTGCCGCAGCCCGAGGCGCCGAGCAGGCAGAAGATCTCGCCCCGGTAGATGTTGAGCGACACCTCGTCCACCGCGACGAAGTCGCCGAACTTCTTCGTGACCCTTTCGATGCGGATGTAGGGCTCGGCGGCCGGATCCTTCCAGGGTTCGAGCTTGGTCTCCGGGCGGACGTTTACCATGGCCTGTGCCTCACGCAATCGGGCCCCGGAAGCTTACGCTGTCCGGGGCCCGTTGCGTCAGTCCCTTACTGACCGGTTCGGACGCTCGTCCAGGCCCGGTTCGAAAGGCGGCTGTACTCCTGCGACTCGGCGAGCGAGGGATACAGCTTGGCCTTCACCTCGGGCGTCGGGTAGACCGACGGGTCGGTCCGTACCGCCTCGTCGATCAACTCGAAAGACGCCGCGTTGCCGTTCGCGTAGGCGACGTAGTCGCTGATCTGGGCGATGACCTGCGGCTCCATCAGGTAGTTGATGAACTGGTGGGCGTTGTCCGGGTGCGGCGCGTCGGCCGGGATGGCCAGCATGTCGAACCAGATGATCGCGCCCTCGTTCGGGATGGTGTAGGCCACCTCAACCGGGTTCTCGGCTTCGGCACCGCGAGCCTGCGCCTGGAGGATGTCGCCGCTCCAGCCCAGCGCCACGCAGATCTCGCCGTTGGCGAGGTCGTTGATGTACTGCGAGCTGTGGAAGTAGCGGATGTAGGGGCGCACGCCCATTACCAGCGCCTCCGCCGCGGCCAGGTCGTCCGGGCTTTCGCTGTTCGGATCCTTGCCCAGGTAGATCAGGGCAGAGTCGAACACCTCCGTCGGCGCATCCAGCATCACCAGACCGCAGTCCTTGAGCTTCTTGGCGTTCTCCGGATCGAAGATCGCCGCCCAGCTGTCGATGGTGTCCGTGCCGAGCGCCTCCTTGACCTTGCCCGGGTTGTAGCCGATGCCGGTCGTGCCCCAGAGATAGGGCACCGCGTGCTCGTTGCCGGGGTCGTGCAGGGCCACCCTCTGCATGATCTCCGGGTCCATGTTGACGAGGTTCGGCAGCTTCGACCTGTCGAGCTTCATGAACACGCCGGCCTTGATCTGGCGCTCCAGGAAGGAGGCAGACGGCACGACCACGTCATAGCCCGTCTTGCCGGCGAGCAGCTTGGTCTCGAGCACCTCGTTGGAGTCGAACACGTCGTAGTTGACCTGGATCCCGGTGCGGTTCTGGAACTCGGGAATGGTCTCCTCGGCGATGTAGTCCGACCAGTTGTAGACGTTGAGGACCTTCTCCTCGGGCGCGGGGGCCTGGCCAGCCGCCGGTGCCTCGGCCTCCTTCTTGCCGCCGCAGGCTGCGAACACCAGCGCCATCGTCGCGACGAGCAGGCCGGACCGATAAGAACTCTGCATGTGTCTCCTCCACTGCCGGTTGCCCGGCTCCCCTGAATGTCGTGCGTACCAGCCCAGGCCGGACCCGGCCTGGCGCCTCTCAAACCTGCACTATACCACCCGCACCCGGCTTGTCGCGGGGGTCCGTGACCGCCGCGCCGGAACGGCTCAGGGCAGGCTTTTTCCTGCACCGTCGTCGTACGGACCGCACCCGTTCAGCCGACGCGGATCCCGAGGTCGCGGGCCGTCAGGTCGAGGCACTTCCAGGCCTTGCCGACGAGCTCGTCGGCCTGCTCACGGGTGAGCACCAGCGGCGGTGCGATGATCATCGTGTCCCGCACCGCGCGCATCACGAGGCCGTTGGCAAAACAGTGGTCGCGGCAGCGCAGCCCCGCCTCGCCACGGTTGCGGAAGAAGGTCCGGCTCGGCTTGTGTGCGACCAGCTCGAGCGCGCCGATCAGGCCGACGCCCCGCACCTCGCCGACGAGCGGGTGCTCGCCGAGTTCCCGCCAGCGCTTCTGGAGATACGGGCCGATGTCCTCGCGCACCCGGTCCACCAGCTGCTCGCCCGCGAGGATCGTCAGGTTGGCGATGGCGACCGCGCAGGCTACCGGGTGGCCGGAGTAGGTATAGCCGTGGTGGAACTCCCCGCCCTTCTCGACGAGCACGTCGGCGACGCGGTCGGCGACCATCACCGCCCCGAGCGGCTGGTAGCCCGAGGTGATGGCCTTGGCGAGGGTCATGAAGTCGGGCTCGAAGCCGAAGTGCTGGCTGCCGAACCACCGACCGGTCCGGCCGAAGCCGCAGACCACCTCGTCCGCGATCAGCAGGATGTCGTACTCGCGGCAGATCCGCTGGATCTCCGGCCAGTAGGTGTCGGGCGGGATGATCACGCCGCCCGCGCCCTGGATCGGCTCGCCGATGAAGGCCGCGACGCGCTCCGGGCCTATGGCCTCGATCTTCTCGACGAGGCGACGAGCCGCCCGGATGCCGTACTCCTCCGGGCTGACGTCGACGCCGTTCGCGAACCAGTAGGGCTGCTCGATATGCACGATGTCCGGGATGGGCAGCCCGCCCTGGGCGTGCATCGCGGCCATGCCGCCGAGGCTCGCTCCCGCCATGGTGCTGCCATGGTAGGCGTTCTCGCGACTGATGATGACGCGCCGCTCGGGCTGGCCGAGCACGTCCCAGTAGCGCCGCACCATCCTGACGATGGTGTCGTTCGCTTCCGAGCCGCCGCCCGAGAAGAACACCCGCTGGAACTGCGGCGGCGTGAGCTCGGCCAGCATGCGGGCGAGCTCGATGGCCGGCGGGTGTGCGCTCTTGAAGAAGCTGTTGTAGTACGGCAGTTCCTGCATCTGCGCGAAGGCCGCCTCGGCGAGCTCGCGCCGGCCGTAGCCCACGTTGACGCACCACAGTCCCGCCATGCCGTCGAGGATGCGCTGGCCCTCGCTGTCGAACAGGTACACGCCCTCGGCGCGCGTGATCACCCTCGCGCCCTCGGCGGCGAGCGACTTGTAGTCGGTGAACGGGTGCAGGTAGTGGCGGGTGTCGAGATCCTGCCACTCCCGGGTGGCGCGCTCGACGATCAGCGGTTCGGCACTCATGACTCGTCGCATCTCCGTTCGCGGCTCGCCGCGTCAGACGTTGAGCAGCAGGTGCTCCCGTTCCCAGGAGCTGATGACCCGCAGGAAGGTGGCGTACTCGCTCTCCTTCACCGCGGAGTAGGCCGCGACGAAGCGCTCGCCGAAGACCTCGAGCAGGGGCTTGGAGCTGCGCAGCACCTTGAGCGCATCGGCAAGCGTCGTCGGCAGGGCGAACGGCAGGTCGTAGGCGGAGCCGTTGATCGGGTCTGTCGGCTTAAGACCCTCGACCATGCCGAGGTAGCCGCAGGCGAGCGAGGCCGCGATTGCCAGGTAGGGATTCGCGTCCGCACCGCCGAGCCGGTTCTCCACGCGGCGCGCCTCCGGCGCCGAGGTCGGCACCCGCAACCCGGCGGTGCGGTTGTCGTAGCCCCACTGCACGTTGATCGGCGCCATGTAGTAGCGCGTGATGCGCCGGTAGCTGTTGACGTTCGGCGCGAACAACGACATGGCGGCCGGCAGGTACTTCTGAAGGCCGGCGATGTGTGCGAAGAAGAGCTGCGACGGTCCGCCCTCCTCCGTGCTGAAGACGTTCCGGCCGGTCTTCAGGTCCACGACGCTCTGGTGCACGTGCATGGCGCTGCCCGGCTGGTCGGCCATCGGTTTCGCCATGAAGGTCGCATACATCTTGTGGCGCAGCGCAGCCTCGCGCGCCGTCCGCTTGAACAGGAAGGCCTGGTCGGCGAGGTCGAGCGGATCGCCGTGGATCAGGTTGATTTCCATCTGCGCCGCGCCGTCCTCGTGGATCAGCGTGTCGATGTCGATGTTCTGCGCCTCGCAGTAGGCGTAGATGTCGTCGAACAGCGGATCGAACTCGTTGACCGCGGCGATGCTGTAGGACTGTCGCCCGGTCTCCGGCCGGCCCGAGCGGCCCACCGGCGGCTTCAGCGGATAGTCGGCATCCGTATTGGGCTCGACCAGGAAGAACTCGAGCTCGGGCGCGACCACTGGCTTCCAGCCCCGGGCGGCGTACAGCTCGAGCACCCGGCGCAGCAGGTAGCGTGGCGCCATCGGGACGACCCGGCCGTCGTCGTAGAAGCAGTCGTGGATGACCAGCGCCGTGGGCTCCGCCGCCCAGGGCACCACGCGGATCGAGTCCGGATCGCCCACGAGGTCGACGTCGATCTCGGACGGATTGATGACGCTGTCGTCGTCCGGCCACTCGCCGGTCACGGTCTGCAGGAAGATGCCCTCGGGCAGGCGCATGCCTTCGTCCTCGGCGTACTTTTCCGCGGGCATCAACTTGCCTCGGGCCACGCCGGACATGTCCGGCATGATCGCCTCCACCTCGGAAATGGCGTGGTCACGCAGGAATTGCTGGATCTTGCTCATGATGTCATCGCCTTGCGGCGCGCTGCCGGGCGGCCTCACCGAAGGCCTCGAACAGCACGCGCGAAAATGGATTCTCGATCGCCTTCCACTCCGGATGCCACTGCACCGCCACGGCGAAGGCCGGTGCGGAGTCGACACGAAAGGCCTCCACCACCCCGTCCGGCGCCACCCCCTCGACGGTGAGGCCGAGCCCGAGCCGGTGGACGCCCTGGGAGTGGACCGAGTTGACCCGGATGCGGTCCGTCCCGGCAAGCTCCCGCAACAGCCCACCTGCCACCAGCTCGACCTCGTGCGCCGGGCCGTACTGTTCGTCGAGCGGTGCTTCCTTGTCCTCCCGGTGGTCCATGTAGCCCTCGATCTCGTGCAGCTTCTGCCAGAGGGTCCCGCCGAAGGCGACGTTCATCTCCTGGAAGCCGCGGCAGATGCCGAGCACCGGCAGCCCGGCCGAGATCGCCGCGGGAATCATCGGCAACGTCGTGGCGTCCCGCTCCGGGTCGTGCCAGGTTCCCGGGTCCGCCGGCACCCCCTGGTAGCGGTGCGGCTCCACGTTCGACGGGCTGCCCGTGAACAGGATGCCGTCGAAGTCGTCGAGCCAGTCCTCGATGTGCTGCTCGCCGAGCGCCGGCAACAGCACCGGCACCGCGCCGGAACAGTCGGCCACGGCCCTGATGTACTTCTCGCCGACGCAGTGGAACCAGTGCGGGCCCAGCAGGCGGCGGTCCGCCGGGATCGCGATGACGGGCTTGCGCGGACGCATGTCGATGATTATGAACGGCCGTTGGGGCCGTTCCCTTTGTGCCGCGACATTCTCGCACACTCCCGCCGCGGGCCGCTGCGACCTGCGCCGCGATGCGCCTTAGCCCTTGGACGGCAAGGGATTTCCCGGCCATGCCGGCGGCCTTGCCCGGCCTGCCGTGGGCTGAGTATCCTGCCCGGATGCCGGCGCAGCGACGCCGGCGCCCCGCCCGCCACCGGAACCTCCATGCCGCCCGAAACCGCACCCTTCGAGTCCGCCGAGGCCTTCCTTGCGGCCCGTCCCGAGGTCCGCTGCGTCGACCTGCTGCTGCCCGACATGAACGGCATCCTGCGGGGCAAGCGGGTCGAGGCCGCGGACCTCCGGCAGATCTACGACAAGGGGCTGTTCCTGCCCGGCTCCATGTTCGCGCTCGACGCCCTCGGCGGCACGATCCAGGCCACGGGGCTCGGGTTCGACGAAGGTGACGCGGACCGCCCCTGCCTGCCCGTCGCGGACTCCCTGTGGCCGTGCCCGTGGCTGGGCCCGGAGATCGCGCAGCTTCAGGTCAGCATGTACGAGCACGAAGGCACGCCCTTCTACGGCGATCCGAGGCACCTCCTAGGGCGTATGGTCGAGCGGTTCCGCGCCCGGGGGATGAACCCCGTGGTCGCCGTGGAGCTCGAGTTCTATTTCGTGGACCGCGAGCGGACCCCCGGGGGTTGCGCCCAGGCGCCGCGCTCGCCGCTCACGGGCCGCCGCGAGCACCGCACCCAGATCAACTCCATGATCGACCTCGACTCGGTCTCGCCGATCCTGCGCGAGATCGTCGACACCTGCCGTGAGCAGGGAGTGCCGGCGGGGACCGCGCTGTCGGAGTACGGCCCGAGCCAGTGGGAGGTCAACCTGCGGCACGTGCAGGACGCGCAACTGGCCTGCGACCACGCGATCCGGCTCAAGCGCATCGTCAAGGGCGTCGCCCTCCGGCACGGCATGGAGGCGACCTTCATGGCGAAGCCCTATCGCGACATGGCCGGCTCCGGCACCCACGTGCACGTCAGCCTGCTGGACGACGCGGGCCGCAACGTGTTCGCCTCGGACGGCGAAACGGACCATCCGTTGCTGCGCCGGGCGGCCGCAGGCCTGCTCGCGACCATGCCTGAGGCCATGGCCCTGTTCGCCCCCAACGCCAACTCCTACCGGCGCCTGCGGCCGGAGGCCTACGTGCCGCTTCACCCCACTTGGGCCGGCAACAACCGTGGCGTCGCCGTGCGCGTGCCGCTCTCCGGGCCCGAGGACCGGCGGCTCGAGCACCGCGTTGCGGGAGCCGACGTGAACCCCTACCTGCTGACGGCCGCGGTCCTCGGCGGAATGCTCCACGGCCTCGAGCAAGGGCTTGAGCCGCCGCCGCCGCTCGAGGGAAACGCCTACACGCAGCGCGTCGACGCCGAGCCGCTGCCCACCGACTGGGCCGCCGCGATCGCCCGCTTCGACTCGAGCGCCACGTTCCGCGGCCTGTTCGGCGAGGACTTCGTGGACCTCTACGCGACGCTCAAGCGCGGCGAGCTCGAGGACTTTGCGTCCTACGTCTCGCCGCTCGAGTACGCCTGGTACCTGGCACCGCTATGACCCTCAGCGAACAGAACATCCGGAACTACTACACGTCCTCGGCGCCGGAGGAACCGCTCCGGCCCGCCCTCGAGGGCGAGCACGAGTTCGACGTCGTGGTGATCGGCGGCGGCATCGCCGGCTGCTCGGCCGCGCTGCACCTCGCCGAGCGCGGCTTCAAGGTGGCGCTGCTCGAGGCGCGGCAGGCGGGCTTCGGCGCGTCGGGGCGCTCCGGCGCGCAGTTCATCTTCGGCTATGCCTGCGGCCAGGACAGGATCGAGAGACTCGCCGGCGAGGGCGACGCACGCACTCTGTGGAAGATCACGGCGGAGGGACTCGACCTCGTCCGCGAGCTCGTCGCCCGGCACCGGATCGACTGCGAGCTGTCGTGGGGGCAGATGCACGTCGCGCTCAAGGAGCGCCAGGCGCGGGACCTGCGGGAGGAAGTCGAGGAGCTCACCGGTCGTTACGGCTACGACTCGGTGCGCTATCTCGATCGCGCCGAGGTCGAGGCGCGGCTGGCCACGACGCGCTACTGCGCCGGAGTACTCGACAGCAACAGCGGGCACTGTCACCCGCTCAAGTACACACGTGGGCTCGCCCGCGCGGCGGAGCGCGCCGGCGCGACGCTCTTCGAGTCGAGCCGCGTCACCGGGCTCGAGCGCGGTCCGGTCCTCGGCATCCGCACGGCCCGCGGACGGATCCGCACGAAGTTCGCCGTGCTCGCGGGCAACGCCTACCTCGAGGGGCTGGTCCCTGAGCTGCAGCGCAAGATCATGGCGGTGGGCACCTACATCGTGGCCACGGAGCCGCTCGGCGCGGAGCGTGCAGGCGCGTTGATCCGCGACAACCTCGCGGTGGCCGACGTGAACTTCGTGCTGGACTACTACCGGCTCTCTGCGGACCACCGCCTGCTGTTCGGCGGCCGCGTCAGCTACTCGGGGCTCGATCCGCTCGGCACCGAGCGGGCGACCCGGCTGCGCATGCTCAAGGTCTTCCCGCAGCTCCAGGACGCCCGCATCGACTACGCCTGGGGTGGCTACGTCGACATCACGGTGAACCGTGCGCCGCATTTCGGCCGCCTCGGCGACAACCTCTATTTCCTGCAGGGCTTTTCAGGACACGGCATGGCGCTCACGGGCATCGCCGGCAAGCTCGCCGCCGAGGCTATCGCGGGCCAGGCGGAGCGCTTCGACCTGTTCGCCCGCATTCCGCACATGGACTTCCCCGGCGGGATGGCGCTGCGGCGCCCGGCGCTCGTCCTCGGCATGCTCTGGTACAGGATGCGCGACCTGCTCTGACCTATCTTTCCCGACGGCGCACAAGACGGATCGTGCGCAATGGAACCGCCATCATGAGAACTTCCGCCCGCTGCGTCGCGGTCCTGGCCGCGTCGCTGATCCCGCTCCCTTCCGCCGCCGCACAACAGTCCGGCACGCCACCTGCCGCAGTCCAGTCCCGGCCCAAGACCGGGCTGGTGCTCGGCGGCGGCGGCGCCATGGGTGCCGCGCACATCGGCGTCCTCAAGGTGCTCGAGGAGATGCGCGTGCCCGTCGACTGCATCGCGGGGACCAGCATGGGCGCCCTCGTCGGCGGCGCCTATGCGAGTGGCATGCCGGCCGCCGAGCTCGAGGCGTTCGTCACGGGAATCGACTGGGAAAACGTGTTCAAGCGGGCGACCGTCCGGCGCTACCAGCCGATGTCGGTCAAGCGGGACAACGAGTCCGTGTCCAACAAGCTCGAGTTCGGGGTGGACCGCAGCGGCCTGATCGCGCCGCGGGCACTGGTCGAGACGCAGCAGGTGGAGTCCCTGCTGCGCGAGATGGTGGGCGCGAGCGCCTCGGTCAACGATTTCGACCGGCTGTCGATCCCTTTCCGCGCCGTGGCGACGGACCTCAAGTCGGGCGAGATGGTGGTCTTCGCTTCCGGCGACCTGCCTACGGCACTGCGCGCGAGCATGTCGGTACCTGGCGCCTTCGCGCCCATCGAGGTGGGGGACTGGCTGCTGGTGGACGGCGGCATCACCCGAAATCTGCCGGTGGACGTCGCGCGCCAGACCTGCGCCGACGCGGTCATCGCCATCGCGGTCGACGCGCCCAAGCCCGAGGTCGACAGCATGCGCTCGGCCACGGGCGCCGTAGGACGCATGATCGACATCCTGATCGAGCGCAACGAGCAGGACTCGCTCGACTCGCTCGCGATCGGCGACGTCGGCCTGCGGGTCGTGCTCGAGGGCGTCACCTCGGCGGACTTCCACCTCACCCGAGAGGCCATCGCACAGGGCGAGCGCCAGGCGCGCAAGGCGCTCGAGCAGTTCGCGGCTTTCTCGGTTTCGCCGGAGGACTACGCTGCCTGGCGCGCCTCACTCGGCGCGGCGACGTCCCGGCCTGCCGACCGACGGGTCCAGCAGGTGAGATTCGACGGCGTGGACGCGGCCACCGCAGAGCACCTGCGGACGCTCGTCCGCACGCGCGCGGGAGACATGGCGTCGGATGCCGGCGCCGGCGAGGACGCATTGCGCGTCTATGCGACGGGCGCCTACGAGTCGGTGGCCTACCGGTTCGACGGGCCCGCCGACACGCCGACGCTCGTGTTCACGCCTATCCCCAAGAACTGGGGGCCGAACTACGTCTCCTTCGACTACGGCGTCGAAGCGACGTTGCAGAACAATGCGCAGTTCCTGGCGAGCGTCATGCTGCGGCGGGCCGCGCCCGAGGCCCACGGTCGCGAGTGGCGTCTCACCGGCCAGCTCGGGCAGGAGAGTCTCCTCGAGGCCAGCCTTCGCCAACCGCTCGACCGTTCGCGTCGATTCTTCGTCCTGCCCTCGGCCGGCGTCTTCGACGAGCTCGAGGACCTGTACCAGGACGGCGAGCGCATCGCGACCTACCGGTTCCAGAACGCTCATGGGGAATTGCGGGCAGGCGTCGAGATGGGGACCTGGGGCGAGCTGCAGCTCGGACTGTACCGTCGTCGCGACGACGTGGTACGCGAAATCGGCGACCCGGACGCCCTGCCCGAGCTCTACGACTACGACGACGGCGGCTACCTGCTCGACTTCGAGCGCGACACCCGGGATTCCGACCTGTGGGCCACCCGGGGCTCCCGGCAGCGGCTCGAGGTGCACCTTTCGGACACGAGCCTGGGCGCGTTGCATTCCTACGGGCAGGCGCTGTTCGAGTGGAGCCAGTCGCAGCCTTTCGGCCGCGCCCTGCTGCTCGTCGATCTCGCCGGCGGTGCCACGTTCAAGGGATTCTCGCCACCCCAACAGGCGTTCCGCCTCGGCGGCCCGGGCGCGCTGACGGCTCTGCAGAGCGGCGAGCTGCGTGGGGAGGACTTCGCCTACGCCCAGCTCGGCCTGGGCTGGCGGCTCACCGACCTGACGCCACTGCTCGGCATGACGCTCTACGGCGGCGGTGCACTCGAGGCCGGCAACACCTGGAAGCGGTTGGACGGCACGACGGGGCGAGGCCTGCTGCTGGGCGGGCGCCTGTTCATCGGCGGGCAGACGCCTTTCGGACCGGTATCCTTGTCGGTCGGCTACCTGGAAACCGGGGACTACGCCATGTTCCTGAACCTCGGACGGCCCGTGCGCACGCCCTGGCGGTGAGCAGTGCCCGGCTTCAATCGCCTGCCCCGGCCGGCGTGCCGAGGATCTGGTTGAGCTCGACGAAGTAGCCGTCCGGGTCGCGCACCATCGACACCATCACTGGGATGACGCCGTCGCCGCCCGGGGCCGGGTACTCGACGCGGGAGGGCTCGGATAGAACGCGCACGCCGGGCACGGACTTGACCTTGTCCCAGCGCATGTCGAGGTCCTTCGCGTTCACGACCATGATGAAGTCGCCGACGATCGGCCGGTCCTCACCGGCGACGCGCTCGGGACGGCGGGGGTTGACGTACTCGAGCAGGCCCACGGCCCCGATGAAGCTGTCGTTGGCCCGCATGAGCACGAGCCTCAGGCTGCGCTTCTCGCCGTCGGGCCGCTCCGGGTCCAGAGGCCGCTCGATCACCTCGTCGTAGATGACCGTGAGACCGAGCGCGTCGCGCCAGAACGGCAGCGACCGCTCGATGTCGCGGACGATGAGGGTCGTGCGGCGCACGTCCACGGGGATGCGCTCGTCCGCCGGCAGCGGCTCGGCCGCCGCAGGGAGTGCGGGGGTGGCGAGGACTGCAAAGGCGAGCGCGGCAAGCGCGAGGAATCTTGACGAGTACACCGCAGGGGCTCCTTGTGGGGACGGGCAAACCTCAGTCGCCGGCGCCGGGCGTCGAACAGGGGAAGGCGGCTTGCAGTGCCTCGAAGAACACCTCGGTGACGGGTCGCTGAGCGTCCTCCGGGTGGTTGGCGAGGTAGCCGTGCACGGCAATGACGTAGGCCTTGAGGCCGATGCCCTCTGGCGGGCAGATCTCGAGCAGGGAGGAGGCCGTGCGCCGCTGGAAGAGCGCGAACACCTGGCTCGGGTCCAGCCCGAAGGCGACGGTGAGCTCGGAGGCGAAGTTGAGCGCCCCTATCTGGCTGCCGAGGCGCATGCCTTCAACGAGCCCCAGCGTCAACCCCAGGCAGTGCGTCACTTCGAGATCGTCCACCTGCGGGATGCCCTGCAGGACCTG
>Ga0209536_100002475_pt1 | contig 30144 bp, 30 predicted proteins | sample DeeMarSeWOR28_12_FD_187461 | JGI IMG/M metagenome (GOLD analysis project Ga0209536, IMG submission 187461) | Marine sediment microbial communities from White Oak River estuary, North Carolina - WOR-2-8_12 (SPAdes) (version 2) | ecosystem: Environmental > Aquatic > Marine > Intertidal zone >...
TCAGGCCGATTCCACCTCCGCGATGGCGCTCCAGGCGACGTGCGGGTGTACCGCATCCCGGCTGAAGAGTATGCGCATACCCAGAAAGCGCCTCAATTCCTCGCGTTGCGACAGCATAGGCAGGCTGTGGCGCAGTTGGGCGAAGTGAATAGGGGAGATTTCCAGAAGGTTGGGTGGGTAACCGTGCTCGGACTCAAACTGCTTAACCAGGCGGTAGATAAAGCTAAGCATGTCGCAACTCCTTTCCAGTGGTTCTGGTTCGGTGTGCTCAATGTAATTATAGACTATTACAGTTGCGTTGCGTTCAATCTTTTTTCAACAAATTCCATTCCCCGTGTTGGAATGCCTGCAGAGGCTGGTAGTTGATCTTGTAGTTCATTTTAGAGGAATCAGCGATGTAGTAGCCAAGATAGGTGTAGGGCAGGGCCAGCGACTTTGCCAGCTCAATTTCGTGGAGAATAGAAAAGACACCCAGAGCGCGCCGGGACTCATCGGGATCGAAATAAGTATAAACCGCCGAGAGGCCGTCGTCGAGAACGTCTATCACCGCGACACACACCAGTTTGCTGCTGTCGTTGCCGGCGGTCGGTGCGCGCATTTCTATCAATCGCGTATCGGCGATCGAGCCAAATAGAAAGTCCCGGTAGCGATCCGGGTTGTCGGTATCCATGCTGCTCCCGGCATGCCGTGATCGCTGGTAGCGCCGGTACAACGTAAAGTGCTCATCCGTGTACTCACTGCTGACTTCGCAGATCGTCAGGTCCTGATTCCGCTGCCACACACGTCGCTGGCTCCGAGTGGGACGGAAGTCGGTAACCGGTATGCGCACCGGAATGCAGGCATCGCAGCCTTCACAATGCGGGCGGTATATCAGGTCGCCACTGCGTCGAAATCCCTGACGCGCGAGCAGGCCGTAGATCATATTGGAGATGTTTGCCTGCGGGTCGACAAAGATCGTCGTTGCAATTTTGTCAGCCAGGTACCCACATTCGTGTGGCATCGAGACAAAAATCTTTGGGAGTTCCTGGCTGAGACTCATGGTGACATGCTCTCAGCTGTAGCGATGATAGTCAGGTCATCATCGAGTTCCCAGGCGCCCTTGTGCGTTGGCTTTTTCAGGCCTTTCTCCAGCATTGCCATGAAAGTCGAGCGGCGCACTTCCTCTGCGCCCATGCGGATCAGGTGTGCCGAGGTGATTTGTGCGTCGATAAAATCAAAATCCCAGCGCTGCAATTGCCGAACCAGGTACACCAGCGCCACCTTGGAGGCATCCGAGGCACGACTGAACATGGATTCACCAAAAAATCCTCCGCCAAGGGATATTCCGTAGAGTCCGCCAACAAGTGTGTCGTCCAGCCAGGTTTCGACCGAGTGGGCATAACCCTGCTGGTGCAGCTCACAATAGGCTTCAATCATTTCCGGGTGGATCCAGGTGCCTGGCGTTTCCTGCTTGCTGCGTTCACTGGAGCAGGCCTGAATGACCTCTCGGAACCGGGTGTCCAAAGTCACCCGGAACCGCTGCTTGCGCAGTGTCTTCGTCAGGCTGCGCGAAACCTTAAGTTTGTCGAACAACAGGACCGCACGGGGATCAGGTGACCACCACAATATTGGTTGTCCGGCGCTGTACCAGGGAAAGACGCCGGCGCGGTACGCAGCCAGCAACCGTTCGGTGCGCAGATCGCCGCCGATCGCAAGCAGCCCTTCCGGTGATGCCAGATCAACCGGGGGGAACTGAAAATTGGCGGTATCGGCGGGTAGCACAAACATAGTATTCCGATTGTACCGATATTCGTGTGTCGAGGTCCCCGTTGCTGCTAGGGCGTCTTTTTATAGGGAGAGTGGCGCTCGAGCAGGTCAACGTAGTCTTCGACCCCGTGTTGTTCCCGCTCCAGAAAATCAGAGATGGCGCGGTAGAACTCGGGGTGTTTCAGCCAGTGAGCGGAATAAGTGCTGGTGGGCAGGAATCCCCGGCTCAACTTGTGTTCGCCCTGGGCACCGGCTTCAAAGCGCTGCAAGCCCTTTTCGATACAGTAGTCGATTGCGCGGTAGTAACAGGTCTCGAAGTGCAGGCTGTTGTACTCCTCGAGCGAGCCCCAGTAGCGACCAAAGAGTGTATCGCTACCTTTGAGGTTTAGTGCGCCGGCGACATATCGACCGTCCTTGCGGGCAAGGACCATGACGATATTCTCGGGCATTGTTCTGCCGATTTCCCGGAAGAAGTCCAGGTTGAGATACGGGATCGCTCCGCGGCATTCGATCGTAGAGCAGTAGAAGGCATAAAACTGCTGCCACAGCTCGTCGTCAATAGCGTGACCTTCAACCGCCACCATCTCGATACCGGCTTCCGCCACGTGGCGTCGCTCGCGCTTTACTTTCTTCCGCTTGGCGGAGGAGAAGGTTTTGAGAAATTCATCGAAGGATGTGTAGCCGTCGTTGGCCCAATGGAACTGGTAACCGGTGCGCCTCAGGTGCTGGTTCGCCACCAACCGGTCGGTCTCGGTCGATGGTGTGAACAACCAGTGCAAGGAAGAGACGTTGAGCGAGCGCGCTAGCGCGAGGGCAGCCCAGATCAACCGGTCGCGTATTTGATCCTGATCGCCCCCCGGCAGCGCCAGCAACCGGGGTCCGGTGACGGGCGTAAACGGCACCGCGACTACCAGTTTGGGATAGTAGGACAGGCCGTTCTGCTGGTAGGCATTGGCCCAGGCCCAGTCGAACACGTACTCGCCGTAAGAGTCATATTTCAGGTAGAGGGGTATCGCGCCGATCAGCATGTCGTTGTCTTTCAGCAACAAGTGATGTGGCCGCCAGGCTGTACCGTCACCAACACACCCCGACCGCTCCAATGCAACCAGAAACTCGTGACGCAAGAACGGGTTCTGCTCCCCAACCAACCGGTTCCACTGGTCAGCGTCGACGGCGGCAAGGTTCTCCGCGAGCTCGACTTGAATGTGGCTGGTGTCCTTGGTCATAGCGTCTTGAACAGTGCGATCGGCGGTCCGTGGCCATCAATATAACCAAACATGGCGAGAAATAATCCCCACAACCGGGGTGGCCGGTCGGAGTTAGTCGACGCAACGCTGTTTTTATCCGAAAATAGCGACTCCAATACCAATAGCAATAAAGGCTCTATCAGAATGAATCTCCATGAGTATCAGGCCAAGGCGCTGCTGCGCGAAAGCGGCGTGCCGGTCCCCACGGGCAAAGCTGCCTTCTCCGTGCGTGAGGCATTGTCGGCCGCCGAAGAACTGGGCGGTGACGGTTGGGTGGTGAAGGCCCAGGTGCATGCAGGCGGGCGCGGCAAGGCCGGCGGCGTCAAGGTTGTCGCCGGGCGCGATGCGCTGGAAAAGGCGGTCGATAGTTTGCTGGGTTCGCGGTTGGTGACACACCAGACCAGTGCCCAGGGTCAACCGGTGGACCGCATTCTGGTCGAGGCCCCTTGCGCGATAGCACGGGAGCTGTACCTCGCGTGCCTGGTAGACCGCGGCCTGGAGCGCATGGTGTTCATCGCTTCAGCCGAAGGCGGAACGGAGATCGAGGAAGTTGCCGCGACGTCACCTGAAAAAATACTGAAGGCGATCGTCGATCCATTGACCGGGCTCCAGCCTTACCAGTGCCGGGAAATTGCATTTGGCCTCGGCCTGGAAGGACAGCAAGTTGGTGCGTTGGTAAAGATCATGGTGGCGATTTATGGATTGTTCCTGGCGCGAGACCTGAGTCTGCTGGAGATCAATCCCCTGGTGGTGACCGCTGACGGCGATCTGCTGGCGCTCGACGCAAAGATCAATATCGACGACAGCGCGCTCTATCGTCAGAAGGCGCTCGAGGAGTTGCGCGACCCGACCCAGGAAGACCCGAAGGAACACAAGGCGCACCAGTTCGGGCTGAACTACGTGGCGCTTGAAGGCAATATCGGCTGCATGGTCAACGGTGCCGGGCTGGCCATGGCCACCATGGACCTGATTCAGTTGCATGGCGGCAAGCCCGCCAACTTTCTTGACGTCGGTGGAGGCACTACTTCGGACAAGGTAGCCGAAGCATTAAAGATTATTTTGTCGGACGAAAATGTCAAAGCCATCCTGGTCAACATCTTTGGAGGCATCGTGCGTTGCGACCTGATCGCCGAGGGCATCATCACCGCAGTCAGGGAGATCCATGCCACCATTCCCATCGTGGTGAGACTCGAGGGTACCAACGCCACCCAGGGTCGCGAGTTGCTTGAACAGAGCGGGCTCAAGATTACCGCCGCCAGTGAACTGACCGACGCCGCACAAAAAGTTGTTGCTGCCGCAACGGCCTGACCGGGAAATTATTGATGAGTATTCTGATTAACAAAGAGACCCGAGTGATTTGCCAGGGCTTTACCGGCAAGCAGGGAACGTTTCATTCCGAGCAGGCAATTGCCTATGGCACGCAGCTCGTGGGGGGCGTCACCCCGGGCAAGGGTGGTCAACAGCATCTCGATCGACCGGTGTTCGATACTGTGCGCGATGCGGTTAACGAGACCGGCGCTAATGCAACCATGATTTATGTGCCAGCGGCGTTCGCAGCCGATTCCATTCTGGAGGCCGCTGCGGCAGGTATACAGACCATAGTCTGCATCACCGAAGGTATCCCGGTCCTTGATATGTTGCGCGTCAAGGTGGCACTGGCGAGCTATGACGCACACCTGATCGGACCGAATTGTCCAGGTGTGATTACGCCCGGCGAATGCAAAATCGGCATCATGCCGGGCTCGATCCATCTCCCGGGAAAGGTGGGTATCGTCTCGCGCTCTGGCACGCTGACTTATGAAGCAGTGCATCAGACGACAACGGCGCAACTGGGCCAGAGTACCTGCGTCGGTATTGGTGGTGATCCCATTCACGGGTTGGACTTTATTGATTGCCTGAAGCTGTTCGAGGCGGATCCGCAAACCGAAGGCATTATTCTTGTCGGCGAAATCGGTGGGCAGGCCGAGGAAGAGGCGGCCGAGTATATTCAGGCACACGTCTCCAAACCTGTGGTTGCCTATATTGCCGGTGTCACCGCACCCAAGGGCAAGCGCATGGGCCATGCCGGTGCAGTAATTGCCGGTGGCAAGGGCACCGCTGACGATAAATACCAGGCACTGGAAGCGGCCGGCGTGCATACGGTGAGATCCCCTGCTGAAATGGGGCAGCGTATGCGTGCGGTACTGGGCGGCGGATGAATAAGGGCCTGCGCATTGTCATGGGCCAGCTGAACTTGCTGGTCGGCGATATTGAAGGCAATGCCGAGCAGGTGATCGCTTCGGCACGAACCGCAAAAGAAGAGCTGGATGCCGATGTTATTGTTTATCCCGAGCTGACGCTAACCGGGTATCCGCCGGAAGATTTACTGCTCAGACCAGGATTGTATGCTGCTGTTGCCCGGGCACTGGCGCGGATAGAGAGAGCGGCAATCGATTTGCATATCGTTGTCGGCTATCCGTTGGTCGAGAATGGTAATCGCTACAATGCCGCGGCAATTATTCGCTCCGGTAAACTGATCGCTACCTATCGCAAGCAGTGCCTGCCCAACTATGCCGTCTTTGACGAAAAGCGTTACTTTTCCGCTGGCGCAGAACCGTGTCTGGTCGACGTAAATGGATTGTCGATAGCTATAACGATATGCGAAGACGTCTGGGAGCCCGGCCCGATCCAGCAGGCAGTGGCGAATGGTGCGCAGCTGATACTGAACCTCAATGCATCGCCGTATCATTTAAATAAATGGCGAGAGCGTGAAAGCATGTTGTGTGACCGCGCCAGCGCCAACCAGGTTCCGGTAGTTTACGTGAACCAGGTCGGGGGCCAGGACGAGCTGGTATTCGACGGCAATTCATTTGTTGTCAGTCGTGACGGTGCGCTGACCCATCGTGCGGTTTCGTTTGAACCTCAACTCATCGTAGTGAATGTCGACGAGCACGGTAACCCGGTTCCGGGCGAGATGGCCCCTGAGTCTGCTGATGATGAAAGCGTTTATGGTGCCCTGGTGCTTGGCGTGCGCGATTATGTTCGCAAGAACGGTTTTCCCGGCGTGGTCATCGGCCTATCCGGTGGCGTCGACTCGGCATTGACGCTTGCCATCGCTGTCGATGCATTGGGCGCGGACCAGGTTGAAGCGGTAATGATGCCGTCCCGTTACACACGAGACATCAGTCTCGAGGACGCAAAGGCGCAGGCTGAGAAACTGTATGTGAAATACTCGGTGATCCCGATCAAGGATATGTTCGGTGCATTCGAACAGGCGTTGTCGGAGCGGTTCGCTGGTCTGGCTGCCGACACGACCGAGGAGAATCTACAGGCCCGCATCCGCGGGATGTTGCTCATGGCCATCTCCAACAAGAGCGGCAAAATGGTGCTGACCACGGGCAACAAGAGCGAGATGGCGGTGGGGTATGCGACCCTCTACGGGGATATGGCCGGGGGGTTCGCGGCGATTAAAGATGTACCCAAGACTATGGTCTATAGGCTGGCCCGGTACCGCAACCAGCGGTCCCCGGTGATTCCCGAGCGCGTGATCGAACGCGCGCCGTCGGCCGAACTGGCGCCCGACCAGCAAGACACCGATTCCCTGCCCGAATACGATGTCCTGGACGCCATCCTGGAAGATTATGTTGAACAGGATGCGTCACCTGAAGATATTATTGCCGAGGGTTACGACCCCGAGACCGTGCACCGGGTAATACGCATGGTCGATCGTAACGAGTACAAGCGGCGCCAGGCTGCCCCGGGTGTTCGGGTCACGCCCCGGGCCTTTGGCAGGGACCGCCGGTACCCGATCACCTCGGGCTATCGGGAGGACGAAAGTGATTAAGAGATGTGGTATGTTTAACGGACCCTGTCAGCATCCTATAAGTAAAAGGATTAAGGAAAAATGAAAAAAATTGAAGCCATTATCAAACCCTTCAAGCTTGACGATGTGCGCGAGGCCTTGTCAGAGGTTGGTATCTCCGGTTTGACCACTACCGAGGTGAAGGGGTTTGGTCGCCAGAAGGGCCATACCGAGTTATATCGCGGCGCGGAGTACGTGGTGGATTTTCTGCCCAAGGTAAAAGTGGAAGTGGTCGTGCAGGAAAAGCTGGTTGATCAGTGCATTGATGCGATCATGAACGCCGCGCGTACCGGCAAGATCGGCGACGGCAAGATTTTTGTTTCCGCCGTTGAGGAAGTGATTCGAATTCGTACCGGTGAGAAGGGCGAAGAGGCGATCTAGGGCTCAGGGGTGACGACGTCTATCCTGCGTCGTCATCGTCTTCACCGTTCCCCATCCTGGCGATTTTTTTCACATAGGGGCTTTCCGGGAAGTTCAGCTTCAGCACCCTGAGCGCGTCGTCCATCAGCGTTTTATATCCCATCTTCTTGTAGGCCATCGACATAATACCGAGTGCGTCTTCGGTCGCGGGCGTTTGTTGGTAGTTTTCCAGTACATATTTGCAGCGATTGACCGAAGCGACATAGGCCTCCAGTTCATAATAGTGTTTCGCGACATGGATCTCGTACTTGGCCATCAGGTTGACGAGATAGATGATGCGCTGGTGCGCGTCCGGGGCGTACTTGCTGTCCGGGAAGCGTTTAACCAGGTCCTGGAATGCAGTCAGCGCATCGCGCATGGCCTTGGGGTCGCGGTCCGAGTAATCGACGTTTTTGCCAAGTAAGAAATCAAACGCGCCGCGCTTGACGTTGAAATAGATCAGCCCTTTCAAATAGTAGGCATAGTCAACATAGGGATGGGTCGGGTGCAGGCGAATAAAGCGCTCGGTGGCGGCCAGCGCCAGGGTTGGCTCATTGTCCTTGTAATAGATATAGGCGACATCGAGCTGGGCCTGTGCAGCAAAGTTACCATAAGGATAGCGGGCCTCCAGCTTTTCGAGGTGGGAGATCGCCTCTTCATAGTTGTCCCGTCCCTGCTGATCCTTGGCCTCCTGATACAATCGTTCTGCCGACCAATCTTTGGTAATGTCGGTTTCTTCCTTGAGATTGACGCAACCGGCACTCAGCAGGATCACGGCAAGAAGCAGGGTGCTGAAAAACTTTGAATTCATGGGTAAACGAGGTCCGCTGACAAATGCGGGCGCAAGCTTACCGCGAAACCATCAGCCAGTAAATTTATGGAAAGTCTGAACCAGAATCGAGACTCAGTAACCTTCTGCGTAGTGCGCGGCGTCGAGACGACGCGCCTGGACGCGTTGCTGGCCGGGCTGGTGCCGGAGTTTTCGCGGTCGCAGTTGCAGCGGTGGGTCAAGGAGGGCGAAGTGCTGGTTGACCAGAAGCAACTGCGGCCGCGCGACCAGTTGTCTGGCGGGGAGACGGTGCTGATTAACGTGCCCGAGGCCACTGTACAGGACTGGCCCGCCCAGACCATCCCGCTCGAAATTCTCTTTGAAGATGAACATATTCTTGTGCTCAACAAGCCGGCGGGCCTGGTGGTGCACCCGGGCGCAGGCAATCCGGATAGCACGCTGCTCAATGCCCTGTTAAGTCATGCACCCGCGTTGCGGGCCCTGGCGCGGGCAGGGATTGTCCATCGACTGGACAAGGACACCTCGGGGCTGATGGTTATTGCCAAGACCGAGCGGGCCAGGCTGAGTCTGATTGAGCAGCTTTCAACGCGCGAACTGCACCGTGAATACACAACGATTGTGAATGGCGTGATGATTTCCGGCGGCACTGTAGATGAGCCCATGGGTCGCCACCCGAAAGATCGCAAACGGATGGCGGTGGTTAATCGCGGTAAACCGGCCATCAGTCACTATCGGGTGACCGAGCGTTTTCGCGCCCATACGCTGGTTAATGTGAAGCTCGAGACTGGCAGAACGCACCAGATCCGGGTGCACATGGCCTATATTCATTTTCCCGTGTTGGGTGACCCGGTTTACGGAGGCCGTCTGAAGTTGCCGCCTGACAGTGACGACGCGCTTGTCAGTAGCTTGCGCAATTTCAGGCGCCAGGCATTGCATGCAAGAAAACTGGGGCTGATACATCCGATCACAGGCGAGGAAATGTTCTGGGAAGCACCTTTACCTGCTGACATGGAGAAGCTCGTTTCGGTGCTTCGGGCTGATCAGGAAAAACACGGTGATTGAGCGGAGATCGGTGATTTGAGCACCAGTCACTACATCATTCCCGACTGGCCGGCGCCGTCCACGGTGAGTGCGGCGGTGACGACACGGCAGCAAGGCGTCAGTCGGTCGCCCTATGATAGCTTTAATCTCGCTACGCATGTTGGTGACCAACCGGAGAGCGTCGCCTCGAATCGAAACCTGTTGCGCCAGCAGTTGCACTTGCCGGACGAACCGCTCTGGTTAAATCAGGTGCATGGCCGGTGTATCGCCCGCCACGATGGCGCCGCCAACGAACCCGAGGCCGACGGTAGCTACAGCGACCAGGCGGGGCAGGTGTGTGTGGTGATGACCGCGGATTGTCTGCCGGTGTTGTTGTGCAATCAGGCCGGGACCGAGGTGGCGGCGGTTCATGCCGGTTGGCGCGGCCTTGCCGGTGGTATTATTGCCGACGCGGTTCATGGCTTTGCCTCACCGCCAGGCGAGTTGCTGGCGTGGTTGGGGCCAGCCATCGGTCCGGAAAAATTCGAAGTCGGACAGGAGGTCTACGAGGCTTTTGTGACCGCCAATCCGGCCGCGGCAGACGGATTTCGCGCCGTCGACGAGAGCCATTGGCTGGCTGACCTGTATTACCTGGCGCGGTTGCAACTCAATCAACTGGAGGTCAGCCAAGTGTACGGTGGCGATTACTGCACCATGACCGATACAGAACGATTCTACTCCTTTCGCCGGGATGGTGTGACCGGGCGCATGGCGGCGCTGATCTGGCTGGAAAATTAGCCCGTGATTCATACAGGCTTTCGGGTATGATTCGCCGATCACCTGATCATTTAGAAACCTGATGGAATCTCTACTTTTCTGGATAATCCTGTTCAGCCTGCTGGGCGGCGTGCTCAGTGTTATGGCGGCCTCCAGCTTCTTGCTGCTGCCGACGAATCTGCGCAGTCGAATCTTGCCCGCGCTGGTGAGCTTCGCCATCGGCGCTTTACTTGGCGCAGCATTCCTTGGGTTGATCCCGCATGCGCTGGAGTACCCCGGGATCGAGGGCGCCCACAATATCGGTATTGCGGTGCTGATCGGGTTGTTGATTTTCTTCGTCATGGAAAAGCTGGTGCTCTGGCGTCACTGTCACAGCGATCACTGTGAAGCGCACGTACCGGATTTCGAACACTCCAAGGAAAAAGCCGCGGCCAACCTGATCCTGATTGGTGACGGAATTCACAACCTGGTGGATGGTGTTCTAATCGCGGCCGCCTTTGTGACAGACTTCCACCTGGGGATTGTGACCAGCCTGGCGATTATTGCGCATGAAATTCCGCAGGAGGTGGGTGATTTCGCAATCCTGCTGCACGGCGGCTTCAGCCGTGGCAAGGCGTTGCTATTTAACGCCCTGGCCAGCCTGACTACGATCGTTGGCGCGGTGGCGGCGTACTTCTTCCTGCAGGAGGTGCAAACTGTCGTGCCGTACGTGCTGGCAGTTGCCGCGGCCAGTTTTATCTATATCGCGGTCGCCGATTTGATACCTGGTCTGCATCGTCGTACCGAGTTTTCAGCGTCGGTGCAGCAACTCGTTCTGATCGTTGCCGGCGTGATGGTGATCTATATCACCCACTCAACCCTGCATTGAGTCTTTCTTGTTCTGTTCGTCGCGTCGGGCGCGTTGCTGGCGACGAATTTGATCCAGTTTGCTGCCGCGCACAACAATGAAAATTACCAGTACCAACGGGATGCCGCCGAGCAACAGGAAAGTGAGCACCATCGCGCCGATGTCGGGCCAGCGGCTAACGGCAATCATCAGTGCGATGTAGATCCAGACGATTATTGTAATCAACATTTACGACGACCTGTTCAGGTTGGAATAACTATTTTGGCTTCAGCCAAAGGCAAGGAGTGTATATGAGCGACTGGTATATGGTAACCGTGGTTGGTCATGATCAGCCCGGGATTGTCGCCAAAGTGACCCATGCGCTGTCTGAAGGAGGTTGGGGTCTGGGAGAGAGCTCAATGACGCGCCTCGGAGGCAATTTCACGATAATGATGATGGTCGGCGGCGTTGGTGACGAAGCTGCACTGGCGCAGGTGGTGGAACCGGCGGCCAGCGCGCTTGGACTCCATGTCCATATCGACCGGATTCAGGCAGAGATGCATCAGCACCCCAATCCCAATGTACATGTACGGGTTTATGGTGCTGACCGTACCGGAATTGTCGCCGATGTTACCGGGCGACTAGCCACTGCCGGTCTAACTATTCTCGATTTAAATTCAGAAGTGGGCGGTACCTCTGACGAACCAGTTTACGTGATGGTGCTGGATGGTTTTGTCGAAAACGGGATCGACGCTCTTGATCAGGCGTTAGCAGATTTGAGCAACCAAGGACTTAAAATCGATGTGGAGCCCGTCGATGTCATGATGGGCTAGTGCATGGCAGTCCTACATATACTCACATATCCGGATTCGCGCCTGTCCGACGTGGCACTGGCAGTCACCGAATTTGATGCGTCGTTGCAGCAACTGGTTGCAGACCTACAGGAAACCATGCTCGACGGTCCGAGCGCGGTAGGCATTGCGGCTCCGCAAGTTGGTGTGCGGCTCCGCGTGGCTATAGTCGATGTCGGGCCGATGCTCGAGAGCGGACAAAAGCGAAAACCAAAAAGCAGTTATAACGGGCGTCTGGTATTGGTAAATCCGGAAATCGTTGAGCGCGACGGAAAAGTCACCGGGCGAGAGGGATGTCTGTCGGTGCCGGATTATACTGGCAATGTCTTGCGCGCGGACTCGGTGCGCGTGCGCGCTCAAGATGTATTGGGCGGGGTACAGGAGATTGCGTGCAGCGGCTTTGAATCTCGCGCCATACAACACGAAATGGATCATCTCGATGGCAAACTCTTTCTTGATCGAGTGTTAAGTTCGCGCGAATTGTTTCGCCGGAAAATCTAGAAATAGATATAACCCTGACGTACCAACCGCTTTTCCTCGTCCGGGCCGTAGGGAACTATTTCGACAAAGGCTGGCAGATCGTCTTCCCTGATATTCATGTCATCCATTGCCGTTCGGCAGACCTTGATTTCGATCACCGAACTAGAGTCCAGCCTTGCTGCCTTGTCGATCAGTGGTTGGTATTTGTTGTAGTTCTTTTTGGTGAACATTTCGATCTCGGGACCGTGCAGAACCAGCGCAATACCGGCGTGTACCTTCGGTTTGGCGATAAACGTTTTTGACAATGTTTCCGCGCGGGTCAGCATCGAGTCGATCTCGCCTTGCGTATGCAGGGTAACGCTGAAGAGATAACGTTTGTCTTTGGCCGGGGCAGTCGGTGCGGCGGCGGAACTGTCCGCAGAAGCCGCCAGTGGCAACAATCCAATAATAAACACGCTGGCGGTAAGCAGGTGTGACAACGAAATCAGCAATTGTTTAAGGTGATACATAAAATTGTCCCGGAACCGTCGGACCATGCTAGCACGACGCCAGTCGAGCAAAAAAGAGTCTATCGCGTCATGCGGCGTTACGAGACTCATTGCGTAGCGATGCTATCTTCAGTCAAATCGCATTGATAGATCGATCGCGCGCAGGTGCTTGGTCAATGCGCCGATTGAAATGAAATCGACTCCGGTCTCGGCAAAGGCTGCAATGTTGTCGAGAGTGATGCCGCCTGATGCCTCCAGCTCAACCGTGTTCCCGGCAATCGCTACCGCTTTGTTCAGGTCGGCGGGTGAGAAATTGTCGAGGAGTACCCGTTTGGCGCCCGCAGCGATGGCCTCCTCAAGCTGATCCAGATCTTCTGCTTCGATCTCGATCAAGGTGCCTGGTGGGTTATTACGGGCCGCCACTTCCAGAACTTCTGCGATCGAGCCGGCGGCGCGGATATGGTTTTCCTTGATCAGGACAGCGTCGTACAGGCCATGGCGGTGGTTGTGGCAACCGCCGCAGGTGACCGCGTACTTTTGTGCGTCACGCAACCCCGGGATGGTCTTGCGGGTATCGAGCACCCGGGTCGTGGTGTGCGCTACTGCGTCGGCGTACCGCCGAGCCAGGGTTGCGGTACCGGATAGAGTTTGCAGAAAATTGAGTGCCGTACGTTCGGCGGTTAACAGTGCTTGTGCGTGGCCGTGAATGTGGCAGATGATAGATTCTGCTGACACCGGATCGCCGTCCTCGATCTGCCAGCTAACGGTGGTAGACGGGTCAACCTGGCGAAAGGTTTCATTGAACCAGTGGCGCCCACAAATGACTGCCGACTCACGCGCGATGACCCGCGCATTAACGACTTCGTCGGGGACGAGCGCGGCAGTCAGGTCGCCGCTGCCAACATCCTCGCTCAATGCGTCCCGAACATTCTTTTCTACAATTTCATCGCGCATCGGGGCTGGCGAAGTAATCGCGGGTAATCTTGAATACCACCGGGCTTAGTAGCAGCAGGGCGATGAGGTTGGGAATCGCCATCAGGCCATTCATGACATCGGCAGTAATGACCAGCGGTTTGAGTTCAGCCAATGCGCCGACCATGATGAATACTATCCAGATGCCACGATAGAACGTAATCACTTTTACGCCGAACAGGTACTCTGCACAGCGTTCCCCATAGAAACTCCAGCCGAGCAGGGTGGTATAGGCGAATAGAATAGTGCCAAAGGTAACAATGTACTGCCCGATCTCCGGCAGTGCCTGATTAAATGCCATTACGGTTAGCGATGCGCCTTGCAGCAGTTTCCCGGTCTCGGGATCGACCTGTGTTGACCACGGGCTGAGTACGATCACGAGTGCCGTCATCGTGCAGATAACAAGCGTATCGAGAAAGGTGCCCAGCATACCAATGGTGCCCTGTTTTACCGGGTTATTGGTCTTGGCTGCGGCGTGTGCAATCGGTGCCGAGCCCAATCCCGCTTCGTTGGAAAAAACGCCCCGGGCCACGCCCCACTGAATGGCAAGCATGACACCTGATCCGGCAAAGCCCCCGGCCGCGGCGCTGCCGGTAAAGGCATCACTGACAATCGTCGCCAGTGCTGCCGGCACATGGGTAATGTTCATCAGGATAATAATCAGAGCCGCCAGTATATAAACGATACCCATAAACGGAACGAGCTTGCCGGCAACCACACCAATGCGCTTGACGCCGCCGATCAGTACCAGTGCGGTGAATCCAGCGAGCGCAAGGCCGGTGATCCAGTTATCTATATTGAATGTGGTGGCGACAGCGTCAGCGACTGCTTTTGCCTGAAAGGTATTGCCGATACCGAATGCAGCGACGGTACCAAATAGCGCGAACAGGAACGCGAGCCATTTCCAGTTCTCGCCGAGGCCGTTTTTGATGTAGTACATTGGGCCACCCTGGTAACGACCGCGGGAATCCACCTCGCGATAACGAACCGCCAGCACTGCTTCGCTGTACTTGGTCGCCATGCCCACCAGCGCCGTCATCCACATCCAGAATACGGCGCCGGGGCCACCAATGGCGATGGCTGTGGCCACACCGGCAATGTTGCCGGTACCCACCGTAGCTGACATGGCAGTCATCAGTGCATTGAATGGCGTGAGATCACCTTCTTCCGAGGTTTTTTTGCGGCCTTGCCATAGTAGTGCGAACGCGTATCCGATTTTTCTAAGCGGCATGAGCTTCATGCCAACGGTGAGAAACACGCCGGTTCCCACCAGCAGGAATAACATCGCTGGTCCCCAGACGATACCGCTTATCTGGCCGAGTAGTTGATTATAGGTATCCATGTGCTCCTCACGGCTTTCTTATTGTTGCTGATACTGGAGGACAACTTATCGCGTCATGTGAAAAAACGCCAGACGGCGACTCAGTTAGAGTCGAAGGCAACGCGAACGCCGGCGAATACGTGACGCTTTTCAGGTGTGTAGAAATTACGAAAAGTGACCCGCCGGATCGGCGCAAGCGTGTGCAGACTGGCGCCGCGCAACGTAAGGTGTCGTTCGTCGAACCAAGGCAACGAATAACCGTCGTATGGATAGGGGTGAAACCCGGGGTAGGGGAAGAAGTGGTTGTTGCACCACTCCCAGGCCGCGTCTGGCGCGATGATCTTTTTTGCCGCGGCCGCTTCCCATTCCAGTTCATGCGGCAAACGACCGCCCTGGTAGCGGCTAAAGGCCTCGGCTTCGTAAAAACTGAGTCCGTAGACGGCTTCATTGGAACCAAGGCTGGTCGGCCCGTTGGCGGTCAGGCTATACCAGTTGCCGCTTGCGTCCTGACGCCAGTGGTCCGGTGCGTTGATGCCGAGTGATTGCTGCCACTGCCAGCCGGTCGAGCTCCACCAGTCTTCGTTCTGATAGCCGCCGGCCAGCATGAAACCGAGATACTCGCTGTTGGATGCCGCATGTTTGCCGATGTTGAAGCTATCAATCGTTGTCGACCAGACCGGCCGCTCGTTGTCGTAGGCAATGGCCTCGTCTGAATTGCCAAACTCGACACTGCCGCCCTCGACTTTTATCGGGTCCGGCGAGGCTGTTCGTGGCGCAAGTCCATCCGCCTGAAAGTCTCGCCAGTTCTGCCGGTAAGCGCGCTGCAGCAGTATCTGTTCTACCGTCTCCAGGTGCTGGCAATGGTGTTGAATCAGAAAATGAAGCAAGTAGTTGCCAGCCAGTAACGGGTGCGACCGATCCGACTGAGACAGTTCATCCAGAAGACCAATGTTCTCGGCGAAAGTGGTTTTGCATTGATCGAGTAAATCCGTTTTGCCAGGCATACGCGCCGCACGGCCTGGCTTGGGGCTTAACTCCGGGAAATAGAGTGACTCAGAATCGAGGGTGCGGCGACTGTTGCCGAGTACGCGATCGGATATCCAGTAGGACTCGATGAACGCACAATGACCCAGGTGCCACGCAAGCGGGCTTAGGTCGGGGTGATATTGTTGATAGCAATCGGTTGCTGGTGTCGCGTCGATGATGGATAGCAGCTGTTGCTGGCGCAGACCCAGCTCGCCAAGCAACTCGTCGGTCATAGCACAGTCAGGACAGGCGCATTTGTTCGCGACAACCGCAGAATGTGGTGCTCCGGGACTTCAATCCAGTTGGCCCGCTCTGTAAGAGGTTCCGAGGCAATGAGACTCGCACCGGGAAACAGCGGATCGGAGACGGAATAATACAGCGACGGTGAGCTGCCATTGATCGCATGACGTGTGGCAATAACCGTGTCTTTTTTTGCAATCACGATATTGAGCAGGAGTCTGACGTCACCGGCCCATTTAGCCAGCAACCTGAATAACTCGGGTAATGCGATCTCCAGATCATTGTTCTGCATAAGCTGCTGTCGAAGCAGTGCAAACAGATACTCGGAGTCAGTATTTCCGTGGATTGTTTTTTCACACTCGGTAGTCAATGCATGACGAATATGGTGACGAAGTGTTTCGCCAAACTGGTCAATATAACCGTTATGGGTAAAGATCAAATCGTCGCTACAGAACGGTTGGGTATTGGCGTGTGACACGTCGGTACGGCGGGTCGCGCTGCGTACATACGCCAACCACAGATCTGTTGTCAGCACCCGGCCCAGCCCGTCGAGATTGGGGTCGGTCCAGATCGGCATCGGATTGGTGTAGGTGGCGGGGTGCCCATCATTGGCGAACCAGCCGAATCCGAAACCATCGGCATTCAGCTTGGCTTCTTTCATCTCCCGGGGCGCCCAGGACTGGACCATCAGGCTATGGTCCGGGTCACTCAGGAAATGTTTTAGCGGGATTTCTGGACCCAGGTACGCGGCAATGCGGCACATGCGCTGAATATACCGTATCGGTATTCGGTCGCATATCTCCGAAGCCGGTGACTTGTCGAGCACGTTGAGCGGCGCACAGACGGAATTATGACGAACTTGTCATTTTTGTTGTTGTCGTAGTGATTGACACCGGAATCAGCATCAGCAAATCCCATTGGATTTGCGAGTGTAAGTAAGGGTCTCGTGTGTTTGGAGTCTTCGCCAACGCGCAATTATTTATCGAGATGGTATGATTTATTTTCAAATCTCGTAGAAAACATGACTAGAAAAGAGGGGCTTGAGCCCAAGGTGAGGAGAACGAATGGAAGCGTGTCGGCGTATTTCCACCAGTGATAATTCCAGATTTATCGTACAACAGCTGACGGCGCTGGACCCGGCCGGGGACCTGGCGCGCGATGTCAGGGAAGGATTGTCGCAACCACAGAAGATTCTTCCACCAAAATATTTTTACGACGAACATGGTTCCAGATTGTATGACCGGATATGCCAGGTGCCGGAATACTATCCGGCCAGAACCGAAACCGCGTTGCTGCAAGAAACGGCCGGTGCAATTATTGAACAGGTCCGTCCCGACACGATTCTCGAACTGGGTAGCGGAACGTCGCATAAAACAACACATCTCCTGAATGCCTGTGAGGCCACTTCCTGCCACGCAAGCTATCTCCCGCTCGACGTTTGTGAAGAAATGTTGATCGACGCAGGGAATCGTCTGCTGGATCAGTATGATTGGCTAAAGATCAAGGCCCTGGTCGGGGACTACTCAACCGGGTTTGAACACCTGCCAGACGGTGACGGCGCGCGCTTGTATGTATTTCTTGGCGGAACGCTAGGCAACCTGACCGAGGCCGAGGCGCTGGAATTTCTTGGTCGTTTGCGGGTGATGATGGGCAGAGAAGATTACTTGTTGCTCGGTGTTGATCGCGTGAAGGACCGGGACGTCCTGCATGCTGCCTATAACGATACCCAGGGATTGACCGCCGCCTTCAATCGCAACGTCCTGAACGTGATTAATCGTGAACTCGGCGGACATTTTGATCTGGATCGATTCGAGCACCGAGCGTTTTTCAATGAGCAAAAATCGCAAATAGAAATGCATCTTCATTCCATGATTTCGCACTCGGTGCGCATCGACGCACTGGATATGGAGGTTCATTTTGACCGGGGCGAATCCATTCATACTGAGATCAGTCGCAAGTTCACCCCGGAGGCGTTATCGAACCTGACTGCTGCGGCAGGGCTTGCTGTCGTCGACCATTTTGAGCCCAGCAACGGCTATTTTTCCCTGGCCTTGCTGCAACCGGGTATGAAAAGTCTGACATAGATTAAGTAGTTAATTATTTTCAAATATATTGACATACAGCTTGTTGGCGGTATTCTGCGCCTACGGCCACAGAAGTCGGTGGCAGTCGTGCAGGAGTCAAGCACCCTATGTTCAAGCAGTTTGCGCAGAATTTGCCCTCGGGTTGGGACAAGTTTTCTGATTTTTTCGCCGCCCTCGGTGATCCGACCCGTCACAAGATTTTGCTGATTTTTGAACCCCGGGAAGAACTGTGTGTCAACGAAATCGCCGCGGCGTTTGATATCAGTCGGCCGGCGATCTCCCACCACCTCAAGGTACTTCGTAATGCCCGTGTACTGACCTGTGAGAAGCGTGGCAAAGAGGTGTATTACAAAGTGAACTATGAATATTGTGCCAACGTGCTTAAACTGACACAGCGATCCGCCGAGCACGGCGCAACCAGTCAACAGAACGAGACAGTCGCCGCCTGACCAGCAGTTCCGGAAGAACCAAACCGTTCCAGGGTCGGTTGGTCGAGGCGCATCGGTAGTGCGCAGACCAATACAATAGACGGAACTGATTCTGGAACCCACGCACCCTTCCCACCTGGCCCCCAAGCGCGAAATTTTCGCGTGGGCAATGTATGACTTTGCCAACTCCGGTTACACCACCGTTGTACTGACGGCGATATTCAACGCCTATTTCGTCGGCGTCATTGCCGCCGGGGCAGGGCACGGTGGCGCCACATTCCTCTGGACTATCGCGATGGCAATCGCCAATGGCCTCGTCTTGATGACCGCACCGATAGTCGGTGCCATGGCAGACTTCGGCGCGCACAAGAAACGTTTTCTCGCCGTGACTACTCTCGGCTGTATCGCGTTTACCGCATCGCTCGCGCTGATTCAGCCTGGTGAAATTCTATGGGCAATCCTGCTGGTGGTCGCAGCGACGATCATGTTTTCAGCCGGGGAAAATATTATTGCCGCGTTCCTTCCGGAAATATCGCCGCCGGACGATATGGGCCGGATATCAGGTTATGGCTGGTCGCTGGGCTACTTTGGCGGTCTGCTGGTGCTGGCGATGTGCCTGGCGTATGTGTCGTGGGCGGAGGCCAAAGGGCAGACCGCAAGTCAGTATGTGCCCGTCACCATGCTGATTACGGCCGCCATGTTTGCGTTGGCGGCTTTGCCAACCTTCATCTGGCTGCGTGAACGCGCAGTAAAGAGTCGACTCCCGGAAGGCGAACATTTCCTGTTCATCGGTTTCAAGCGGGTGATGGAAACCTGGCACGAGGCGCGCCACTACCATGATCTTTTCCGTTTCTTGCTGACGCTGGCGATTTTCCAGAGCGGTATTTATACCGTGATCGTTCTGGCGGCAATCTATGCCCAGCAAGTGATGGGTTTTACGACCCGGGATACGGTAATGATGATTCTCGTCGTCAACGTTACCGCGGCCATTGGCGCGTTCTTTTTTGGTCGCCTGCAGGACCGGTTCGGCTCGGTGAACACGCTAACAGTGATACTGCTCCTGTGGATCGCCGCGCTGGTGACTGCCTATGCCAGCACCGATCGCACTACGTTCTGGGTGGTCGCTAACATGATCGGCCTGGCGCTCGGCTCCAGTCAGTCGGCAAGTCGTGCATTAATTGGACAGTTTTCACCACCAGGGCGCTCAGCCGAGTTTTTCGGTCTTTGGGGCCTTGCGGTAAAGCTCGCCGCAATCCTTGGGCCATTAAGCTACGGGCTGATTACCTGGCTGACGGACGGAAACCACCGGGTAGCCATTCTCTCTACCAACGCCTTTTTTATCGTCGGTCTGTTTCTTCTCAGGAGCGTGAACGAGAAGCGCGGGCGAATTGCAGCGGATACACCAGCCACTTCCTGAGTGCATTACGGCAATACCGGCGAGCGGCGGAACCTTCTGGTGGTAAACCGGGTCAACAAGTACAAGAACAATACGACGGAGCCACCATGGAGCTGGAGAAACTCGTAGGCCAAATTCACCTGGTTATCATTGTGATGGGCTGGGCCGCCGGCATCGTCATGCTGGCCCTGTTTGTCATGTTCCTGCAGGACATTTTCCAGAAAGAGCACGCAGTCCGACGCAATTTTCCCGTTATCGGCAGATTGCGCTACTTCATGGAGAGCATTGGCGTGGCCTTGCGCCAGTATCTAATTGCCAACGACCGCGAAGAGCTCCCCTTTAACCGTATGACCCGTTCGTGGGTGTACAGGACCGCCAAGGGTATGGGCGGCATGATCGGCTTTGGTTCGACCAACGACATGCGCGAACCGGGCACTGTAATTTTTATTAATTCCCCCTACCCGCAACTGGAAGAAGACTGTGAATCCAGTCCGCCGCTGGCAATTGGTGGTTACAGCGGCGATCAGGCGTTTGAAGCCAGACGCGTCGTCAATATTTCAGGGATGAGTTATGGTGCGTTGTCTTCGGTCGCAATCAAGGCGCTGACGCGTGGTGCCGCGGCATCCGGTTCCTGGCTCAACACCGGGGAGGGAGGCTTGTCGCCTTATCATCTTGAACAGGACTGCGACCGGATCTTCCAGATCGGCACCGCCAAGTACGGCGTGCGCGATGACGCGGGCAAGCTCAGCGATCAACGACTCAAAGATGTTGCGCAACACGTCAAGGCCTTCGAGATCAAGCTCGCACAGGGGGCCAAGCCGGGCAAGGGCGGGATTCTACCGGCGGTTAAAGTCACTGAAGAAATTGCCCGTATTCGCGGGATTCCCGTTCACGTCTCTTCGCGTAGTCCCAATCGGCACGTCGATATTGCCTCGCCCGATGACTTGCTCGACATGGTGCAACGTGTGCGCGACGTCACCGGTCGCCCGGTCGGCTTCAAGACCGTCATCGCTGACGGCACGTATCCCGAAATGCTCAGCGAAGCGATACTGAGACGGGGGATCGATAGCGCACCTGACTTTATTACCGTCGACGGTGGTGATGGTGGGACCGGCGCGGCGCCACAGGCCCTGGCCGATCATGTTGGTCTGCCGCTCAGTGAGGCCTTGCCAATCGCGGTCGATGTATTGGTGGCGGCAGGGCTCAAGGACCGCATCCGCGTGATTGCTTCCGGGAGACTGGTGACCTCCGCGCGCGCCGCCTGGGCGCTGTGTGTTGGGGCCGATTTCGTCAATACCGCGCGCGGTTTTATGTTCTCCCTCGGCTGCATCCAGTCGCTGCAGTGCAATAAGGATACCTGCCCCACCGGAATTACAACGCACAACCGGCGTCTGCAAAAAGGTCTGGCGCCCGAAGAAAAGGGGCGCCGGGTAGCAACGTATTCGCTTGGCATCAATCATGAGCTGGATTTGCTGGCCCATTCCTGTGGCCTGACCCATGCCCGCGAATTCACGCGCAAGCATGTTCGTATTGTCCAGAACGCCGGACTTAGTATCCCGCTTGATCAGCTGTATCCTTACCCGTCTCCCATGAGCTGATTTGCCACAGCAGCGCATGGTCTTGAAAACGATGTGCCATTGCCCCACCTGTTAGATAACGAAAATACTGGAAATAAAGGCGTTTTCTCATGCGAATGGACAAATTGACTGCCAAATTTCAGCAGGCATTGGCGGATGCCCAGAGCCTGGCGGCGGGGCGTGACCACCAGTTTATCGAGCCGGTCCATGTGATGGCGGCATTGCTGGCCCAGGATGGCGGTAGTACGCGCCATCTGCTTTCCTCCGCCGATATCAAGGTCGACAGTCTGAGCACGAAGGTCAGCGAAGCGTTGGACCACATCTCAGCCGTTGAGGGCGCGGGGGGTGATATTCACATCTCCAATTCACTCGCCAGCCTGATGAACCTGACCGACAAGTTCGCCCAGAAGCGCGGCGATCAGTACATTTCAACCGAGCTCTTTATTCTGGCTGCGCTGGAAGACAAGGGTGAGCTGGGCCGTTTACTGAAAGAAGCCGGCGTCTCCCGTGGCGCCATTGAACAGGCCATCGATGCCATGCGTGGAGGACAAAAAGTGGAAGACCCGAACGCCGAAGAGGCGCGACAAGCTCTGGAAAAATACACCGTCGATCTCACCGAGCGCGCGGAGCAGGGTAAGCTGGACCCGGTGATCGGTCGTGATGATGAAATCCGTCGTTCGATCCAGGTGCTGCAGCGTCGCACCAAGAACAACCCGGTGCTGATCGGTGAACCCGGTGTCGGCAAGACCGCCATCGTCGAAGGCCTGGCACAACGCATTATCAACGGTGAAGTCCCGGAAGGACTGAAGAACAAGCGCGTGCTTTCCCTGGACATGGGCGCGCTGATTGCCGGTGCCAAGTTCCGTGGCGAATTTGAGGAACGCCTGAAGGCGGTCCTGAATGATCTTTCCAAGCAGGAAGGCCAGGTCATCCTGTTTATTGATGAGCTGCATACCATGGTTGGTGCCGGCAAGGCTGAAGGTTCCATGGATGCCGGCAACATGCTGAAACCGGCACTGGCACGTGGAGAGTTGCACTGCATCGGCGCGACCACGCTGGACGAATATCGTAAATATGTTGAGAAGGATGCTGCGCTTGAGCGACGCTTCCAGAAGGTGCAGGTGGATGAGCCGACGGTGGACGATACCATCGCGATTCTTCGTGGCTTGAAAGAAAAATACGAGATCCATCATGGTGTCGATATTACTGATCCGGCGATTGTCGCCGCGGCGACCTTGTCACATCGCTATATCACCGACCGTCAATTGCCGGACAAGGCCATCGATCTGGTCGATGAGGCCGCGTCGCGCATTCGCATGGAGATCGACTCCATGCCCGAGTCGATGGACAAACTCGATCGGCGCCTGATTCAGCTGAAGATCGAACGCGAGGCACTCAAGAAAGAATCCGACGAGGCGTCGAAGAAACGCCTGGTCAGCCTTGAATCGGAAGTTGAAAAGCTCGAGAAAGAATATGCCGACCTTGACGAAGTCTGGAAGGCCGAGAAGGCAGCAGTTCACGGCACCCAGCACATCAAGGAAGAGATTGATCGGGCGCGCATGGAGCTCGACACGGCCCGCCGTGCCGGCGATCTCGGTCGCATGTCCGAATTGCAGTACGGGCGCATCCCTGAGCTTGAGAAACAACTGGAAACGGCCGCTGCCGCAGAAGGCAAGGAGCTGACCCTGTTGCGCAATGCCGTCACCGAGAACGAAATTGCCGATGTGGTTTCGCGCTGGACCGGTATCCCGGTGTCCAAGATGATGGAAGGCGAACGCGAAAAACTGCTGCGCATGGAAGAGGTGTTGCACGAACGCGTGATCGGCCAGGACGAGGCAATCGCGGTGGTCTCCAACGCGGTACGTCGCTCGCGCGCGGGTCTCTCGGAGCCGAATCGTCCCTACGGCTCATTCCTGTTCCTCGGTCCCACGGGCGTCGGCAAGACCGAGCTTACCAAGACACTGGCGGCGTTCCTGTTTGATTCCGAAGATGCCATGGTGCGCGTCGATATGTCGGAGTTCATGGAGAAGCATTCTGTCGCGCGCCTCATCGGCGCACCGCCCGGCTATGTCGGATACGAAGAGGGCGGCTATCTCACCGAGGCGGTGAGGCGCAAACCCTATTCAGTAATCCTGCTGGACGAGGTGGAAAAGGCACACCCGGATGTGTTCAACGTGTTGTTGCAGGTGCTGGATGATGGCCGGCTGACCGATGGCCAGGGTCGCACCGTCGACTTCCGCAATACCGTAATCGTGATGACCTCCAACCTTGGCTCGCACATCATCCAGGAGCTCTCGGGCGAAGAGAACTACGACAGGATGAAAGCGGCGGTCATGGAGACGGTGACCAGTCATTTCCGGCCGGAGTTTATCAACCGTATCGACGAGCTGGTGGTGTTCCATCCGCTAAAAAGAGACCAGGTGCACGCCATCGCCGATATACAGGTACAATACCTTCGCAATCGGCTTGCCGGTCGCGAAATGGGCCTGGAACTTTCCGGGGCGGCTCTGGACAAAGTCTCTGAAGCCGGTTTCGATCCGGTGTATGGTGCCCGCCCATTGAAACGCGCGATCCAGCAGTCGATCGAAAACCCGTTGGCGCAGGAGATTCTGCGGGGCGAATTCGGTCCCGGTGATGTCATTAAGGTCGATGTCAGCGACGGCGATTTTGTGTTCGAGAAAGGCAAGGCTGCACCCGAGACGGAAGTTGCCTGATAGCCAGTATTATTAATTGAGGATTAACACGTTGAATATTGTTATGGCCCCGCGCCGGGGTGTGAAGTTTCAGGCATTGGTCGTCGCCATGCTGGCGACAACCTTTATTATCGGTACCGCAGTTTCCACCCGCAGCCTCGCGGCACCACTGGTCTCCCCGCCCAATTTCGTCGAAGTGGTCAAGAAGACCATGCCGGCCGTGGTCAATATTTCCACCACGCGCGTGGTACAGAACGAGGGTGGATCGCCGTTCCCTTTCTTCGGTGACCCGTTCAATCCTCCCTTCGGCGGTGACCCGTTCGGTCAGCAACCAAAGAAACATCGCGAGGGTAGCCTCGGCTCCGGCGTGATTGTTGATGCCGCCGGTTATATCGTTACCAACAATCACGTGGTCGAAAAGGCTGACGAAATCAAGGTAGTGCTTAGCGACAAGCGCGAGTTCGATGGCAAGATCATCGGTACCGATCCGAAGACCGATATTGCCGTCATCAAGATCGAAGGAAAGAACCTGCCCACATTGCCATGGGGCGATTCGGACAAACTCGAGGTTGGTGGTTATGTGCTGGCCATCGGCAGCCCGTTGGGCCTGAACCAGACAGTGACCATGGGTATCGTCAGCGCCAAGGGCCGCGCGAATGTCGGTATTGCTGATTACGAAGACTTTATCCAGACCGATGCGGCGATCAACCCCGGTAACTCGGGTGGCGCGTTGGTCAATACCAGCGGCGAAGTCGTCGGCATTAACACCGCCATCTTTTCCCGCTCGGGCGGCAACATGGGCATCGGCTTTGCCGTGCCGGCCAATATGGCCCGCAGCGTCATGCTAGAGCTGATCAAGCACGGCAAGGTAACCCGCGGCTGGTTCGGGGTCTCGATTCAGGAAGTTACCCCCGCGATTGCCAAACAATTCGGTCTGAAAGAGTCGACCGGTGCGCTGGTTAGCGAAACCATCGAGGACACACCGGCTGCAAAGGCCGGTATCAGGGCGGGTGATGTCATTCTCGAGTTCGATGGCAAGAAAGTCGAAGATGCCGCAGCATTGCGCAACATCGTCGCCGCCACACCGATCGGCAGGAGTGTTCGCGTCAAGGTCGTTCGCGAGAAGAGCACCAAGGTTCTTACGGCGAAGATTGTCGAACAGCCAAAACGTATTGCCGGTATGGACGATGAAGACAGCCAGACAGGCAAGGGCACTGCGCTTGCGGGTATCCGTGCCCGGGATCTGACTCCGGAAATCGCCAGCCAACTCGGCCTTGAGCCCAATACTGCCGGCGTGCTCGTGATCAATGTCGAGGTCGGTACGCCAGCAGAGAAGTCCGGTCTCGCCCCCGGTGATGTCATCCTGGCGGTGACTCGTAAACGCGTACGTACGCCAATTCGTTCGGTTGAGGAATTCCAGAAGCTGGCTTCCGCGCTCAAGTCTGACGAAGCAGTGTTGCTCTGGATTGTTCGTCGCGGCAACCGGCGTTTTGTTCCCGTCGAACCATAGTTTTTAATACACGCTCCCGGTGGTAATCCTGCCACCGGGAACCTTCATCTGAGGCAACCGGTAGTGCGTTCGCCATACTCGCCGTTTCAGCTGATTGCCTTTATCGCGGTTCTGATTGTCCTGCTGACGGTCGTTCAGATCGGTGTCATTTCCATTGCATTCGACAAGTTAGGGCTATCGCCCACCACCGTCTACTTGCTGTTGTTTGCCTCGCTGTTCGGCAGTGCGATCAATCTGCCACTGTTCCTGGTAGATGCAGAGTCACCAGAGGCGCCGCCGCTAATTCCTCCGCTATTGCGGGGACTGTTGCGCGTACCGGAGCGACCCTACGAAGGCAAGACCCTGGTGGCGGTCAACGTGGGCGGCTGTATTATTCCGGTCTTGTTTTCAATCTCGTTGTTGAATCACCATTCCATCCCGTGGTTAACGGTAATTGCCGGTATTGCGATTGTCGCAACGGTCAGCCGTTTTGCCAGTCGGCCTGTTAGCGGGCTGGGCATCGGCATACCAATATTTGTTGCGCCACTTACCGCCGCGGTTGTGGGTATCGTGCTGGGCCAGGAACACAGTGCGCCGCTGGCTTATATCTCGGGTACGATAGGAGTACTTGTCGGGGCCGACATTTTGCGCATGAAAGACATTCGACGCATGGGACCACCCATTGCCTCGATCGGTGGCGCCGGCACCTTTGACGGCATATTTCTAACGGGCATTCTTGCCGTGCTACTTGCGTGAGTGCCAGTCAGCGCGAGTATAATTGCCGTCCGGCGCAATCAAACTGACAGCCAGGAATGAATAACTATAATGTTTCGCTTGCTCACTAATTTTTACCGGCGCAATTTCTCCGATCCGCAGGCAGCGTTTCTCGCGCTGCTGATCATTGTCGGATTTACGGTGGTGATTCTCACCGGAAAAATGCTGTTGCCGGTATTTGCCAGCATTGTGATTGCCTACTTGCTGGATGATGTTGTCGACATGATGGCGCGCATGCGTGTGCCGCGAAATCGGGCCGTGTGGCTGGTTTTCTTTATCTTTATTGCTTTCCTGATTTTCGTTCTTTTCGGATTAACGCCGCTACTGTCGGCTCAGTTGACCCGCCTTGTCAGTGAAATACCGGATATGCTCTCCAAAGGGCAGCAGATATTGATGGAATTGCCAGATGAGTATCCGCTTATCACCGAAGAACAGGTGCTCGAAACTATCAGCGCCATACGGAGGCAGATGTCCGGTTTCGGTGAGGGCCTGTTGAAATTTTCGCTGGCCCAGCTTCCGGGGCTGATCACCACCGTCGTTTATCTGGTTGTGATGCCATTGCTCGTTCTGTTTTTCCTCAAGGACAAGGAGCTGATCTTCGGCTGGATGAAGCGGTTCTTTCCGCGTGAGAAAACACTCATGACCGGGGTGTGGAGAGACCTTGACGGCCAGATTGGTAATTACGTGCGGGGCAAGTTCTGGGAGATGTTGGTCGTCGGTGGCGTCACCGCCGTCACCTTCTCGGTTATGGGGTTGAATTACTCCGTGCTGCTCGGCGTATTCGTCGGCCTTTCGGTAATCGTTCCCTACGTTGGTGCAGTCGTTGTCACGATTCCGGTAGTGCTTATTGCATTTTTCCAGTGGGGCACTGCACCGGAGTTCTTTTACGTGGTGCTAGCGTATGGTGTGATCCAGGCGATCGATGGCAGCGTGCTGGTGCCATTGCTGTTTTCGGAGGTGGTTAACCTGCATCCCATCGCCATTATTGTTGCCATTCTGGTGTTTGGCGGGTTGTGGGGTTTCTGGGGCGTATTCTTTGCCATTCCGCTGGCAAGTGGTGTCCAGGTGTTAATTCATTCCTGGCCCAAGATCGAAGAGGCCGAACCGGAAGGATCGACCGAATAGCTACTATTTTTGTTGCGGTGTATGCCTGTCACACCAGTCCTCGATTGCCTCACGCGCCTCTTTCGGTCGTTCTGTTAACAACCAGTGATTCGCTTCAATCGTCGTAATCTCGACATTGGGCATGCGATTGATCATCGCCATATTTTTTTTCGGATCGCTGACGCTGGCGCCGGCTGAAAGCAGTACCATTACCGGGCAGACGATGCTCTCCAGTGGTGGTAGTGGCCGCGTGACTTCCAGCGTGTCCTGCATGTAGTTGGCTACCGGGATAAATTCGAGATCGACAAACGGGTTGGTGTAAAGCTGGCCGATCTCGATATTCGGATTCGAATTCAGAATTTCCCGCGTCTCTTCGTCGAGCTTGCGCAAATCGCGCGGCGGAAAGTGTCGCCGGCCGAGACCAAGGCGGTTCATTAACCATAAAAACCGGATCGTCAGCCACACAAGCAGTTTCATCCGCCTGGCCTTTAGCAGGCGGCCGCTGAGATTTTCCGGAAACACGGGGTCGATCATGATCAGGCCGGCAACCTGTTGCGGGTGCCGAGCAAAAAAATGCATGCCGACCTGGGCCCCGAGACTGTGGCCAATAATTGTTGCCTGTTTGTACCCTTCGGCCTGCAGTACCGCCGACAGGTCGTTACACCACATGTCCATGGTCAGGTGGCCGCGATACATCGAGCTGCCGTGTCCACGCAGATCAATGCGCAGCAAATCCCACTGTTTGCTCAGGCGAGTATGATCGACGAATTCCGACCAGCGCGTGAGATTACTAGCGAGCCCGTGGATCATTACCAGCAATGGCCGGGCGCCGTGTGTTCGCTTGATGCGGTAGCCGACGGTACCACCATCCGGGCGCTGGATGGTGCGGCTGAATTCCATGGGGTTGCCGTTTGTCATGGCAAAAAAGACTAGCAAGGTTGGCGGGGTGTGTCTCGTGTATTCCTGCCGACAGCCCGTTGGGGATATACTCGCGATGATTTATCCAAACCAGAAAAACAACTAATGGCACATGGATCCAAACGCGCGGTAATTATCGCCATCACAGCGAATGCCGTTGTCACCGTACTGAAATTTCTTTCCGCACTGGTTACCGGCTCGGCATCGATGCTGAACGAAGCCATCCACAGTTTTATGGATACCGCCAACCAGGGGTTCCTCTATCGCGGCCTGATCGAGGGCGAACGTCCCGCTGACCAGTTCTATGCCTTTGGTCATGGCCAGAAAAAATACCTCTGGAACCTGTGGAGTGCGATCGGTCTTTTCTCTATTGGTTCCGGCCTCGGCATGGCCCACGCCTGGCATGCGTGGCACAAGCTTGGCACAACCGAAACCAGGGAAGTGGTCACGTTGCTAGGTAGCCAGGTCCCCGCGATCTGGGTATCGATCGTGGTGCTGGCGATAGCCGTCGTCCTGGAGGGTTATTCGTTCCTGGTGGCGATGAAGGAGTTCGTGGCCCGCATGCGCGAAGACGGTTTTTCCAATCCCGTGCGCTACCTGTCGCAATCAGACGATCCGACCCTGGTGGCAGTGGTGCTGGAAGATAGCGTTGCCGTGCTGGGACTGTTGCTCGCCTCCCTGGGCATTGGCCTGGCGCACTGGACCGGTGATCCACGATGGGATATCGCCTTCTCGGCCATGATCGCGGCGTTGCTTGCCTTTATTGCCGTGTTCCTCGGTTGGGCAAATATGCGCTTTCTGGTGGACGTTCGCGATCAGCATGCCGAACAGGCGTTCAAGGAAGTCGTCGAAAGCCACTGGGAGGTAGAGCGCTATCATGACGTGCGCAGTATCGTTGTCGATGAGCACCACACGATCCTGGTCGGGGAAATCGAGTTACGCGAAGAGGCCGTCATCTCTGGATTGCAGGTTACGATCGACAAATACGCCGCCAAACTGTTTGAGTCTGTGCCGGGAGACAAGCGACAGAAACCGGGAATCGAGCAATACATCAGGACCCGAGCAACGGTGCAGGCGACAATCGAGCGTACCGAAAGCATTATTGAAGAGCTGGTGAAAAACGTGAAAGAGAAGGCACCCCAGGTCAGTCATGCAACTATCGAGGTTGAGGGGATCGCCACACCGGCGGAAAAGGAATAAGTGTCCGCTAAATGTCGATTGCAGACGTAGAGTCGCTCGTCGGGCTAAACTGTCTGCTACCTACCCAAAGCGGACATTTCTTATTAAAAGTGATTTGCCTAATTAGATGAGTGCAATCGACGAATTACAAAAGGAAGTATGTGTCGAAAATGGGTCTGACTTTCTGCTCTCAGCTCCCGACGAAAAACTTGGTATTGCTATCAATTCTCTGAATAAACAACCTTTGAATGCGCTTCGTCATCCTCCAGAAAATGGAACTTGCGGCTGGTATATTTGGGGAGGGGAAGAAATGCCCGATGATCCAGAGTTTTTTCAGCCACTACATGTTTCGCATATCAAAGACTACTGCGCGGAAATGGAAAAGTATTTGGGTTTGGCTCCTGGTTGGAGGGTGTTGCTCGCGCCAGACCAAGAAGATGTTTGGTTTGACGGAAGTTTGTTGAATATTGATTAGTCC
>Ga0209536_100002476_pt1 | contig 30142 bp, 33 predicted proteins | sample DeeMarSeWOR28_12_FD_187461 | JGI IMG/M metagenome (GOLD analysis project Ga0209536, IMG submission 187461) | Marine sediment microbial communities from White Oak River estuary, North Carolina - WOR-2-8_12 (SPAdes) (version 2) | ecosystem: Environmental > Aquatic > Marine > Intertidal zone >...
ACGCGCCATGGACAGCCCCATGGAGGCGGACCCTATACACATGATGGAGTGCGCTGGCGTCGGAGACGGGGCCGCCGCTATATTACTGGTCCCGGCGGGCGCCGAAGACGTCGAGGTCGCAGCCACGACGGTCGCCACGGATTACTGCAGTCTCCCCATGAGGGAGGACCCGCTGTCTCTCGGCGCCGTCGAGAAGGCTGCAGAGAAGGCATACAGGATGGCTGCCGTGAAGCCTGGCGATGTCGACCTAGTCGAGGTTCAGGACGACTTCACCATCAACGGGGTCCTCAGCCTGGAGAGCCTCGGGCTCGTCGAGAGGGGGAAAGCTGCCAAGCTCGTGGCCGGGGGAGGCGCAGCCAGAGACGGGGAGCTCCCGACCAACACGTTCGGCGGCCTCAAGGCGCGAGGCAACCCTCTAGGAGCCACCGGGGTCTACCAGGTCGCCGAGGTCGCTCTACAGCTCAGGGGCGCCGCGGGTGACCACCAGGTAGAGGACGCCGAGGTGGGGTTAACCCAGAACATGGGGGGCCTGGGCTCCACGTGTGCGGTGGCCATCTTGAGGAGGCTGGGAAGATGAGCGTGCCACGCTACTGGAGGGAGGAGGTCCCGCGGTACCGGCTGCTGGGCATGGAGTGCACGGGCTGTGGGGCCAAGTTTTTCCCCGCGCGGCCGGTATGCACCAAATGCGGCTCCACTGAGTTCAAGGACCACAAGCTAGCGGAGGCCGGGGAAGTGGTCACGTGGACAGTGGTCAGGAACCCGCCCCCAGGCTTCGAGAAGTACCAGCCATACGTGGTGGCTCTGATCGAGCTGGAGGACGGCATGAAGCTGCTGAGCCAGGTGGTGGACGTGGACCCCGAGGAGGTCCACGCGGGGATGAGGGTCGAGGCCGTGTTCCGCAGGGTAACGGAGGACGGCAGTACAGGCATCATCCAGTACGGCTACAAGTTCAGGCCCGTCGTCGAGTAGCCCCACACTTTTATAATCGCCGCACCCCCTTCTCGCTCTGATAGCGTTGCCTCAACAGACAAGGTACGACACCATATCGGAGATAGCGAAGAGACGGGGCTTCTTCTGGCCCAGCTTCGAGATATACGGCGGTATGAGCGGCTACGTCACATACGGTGACTTGGGCACCAAGCTGAAACGGAACATCGAGGCCCTATGGAAGGAGTACTTCGTGAGGAGGCAGGGCTTCCTGGAGCTGGACGACCCCATCATCAACCCCGAGCGCGTCTTCGAGGCGTCGGGGCACTTGGAGAACTTCAAGGAATACTCCGCCGAGTGCACCCAGTGCGGCAGCAGTTTCAGGGCCGACCATCTTGTCGAGGACAAGACGGGTCTGGAGAACGTGGAGGCCATGGGAGGCGAGGCCATAAAGCGCCTCATGGCGGAGCACAGAATCAGGTGCCCAGCCTGCGGCGGCGAGCTCAAGGAGCCCGTGCTCTTCCTACCTATGTTCAAGACCGAGATAGGGGCCACGGGCGGAGAGGTAGGATACGCCCGCCCCGAGACCGCCCAGGCCATGTTCCTCAACTACAAGCGTGGCTACCAGCACGCACGCGAGAAGCTGCCCTTCGCCATCGCCCAGAGCAGCAAGGTGATGAGGAACGAGATAAGCCCACGCCGGGGCACTATAAGAGTTCGCGAGTTCACCATTATGGAGCTGGAGCTCTTCTTCGACCCCCAGGACTCGGGGTGCCCTGGGTTCAGCGAAGTCAAGGACGTAGTGATCAAGCTGTTCACCGAGGAGATGGAAGAAAAAGAGGTAAAGGAGCCTCTGGAGATATCCATCGGTGAAGCCATAGAGAAGGGCCTCATACTCACCGAGTGGCAGGGCTACTTCTTGGGCATCAGCCAGAGGTTCATCACCGCCCTCGGAATGCCCCAAGAGAAGCAACGGTTCAGGGCCCACCTCCCCGACGAGCGCGCCCACTACAGCGCCCAGACCCATGACCACGAGGTCTACTTCGAGACCTGGGGCTGGATAGAGGTCTCGGGCTGCGCCTACAGGACAGACTTCGACCTCCGCAGCCACATGGAGGTGTCTGGAGTCGATATGACTGTGCTAAGGGAGGACGGCACTAGGTACGTGCCCCACGTCGTGGAGCCCAGCTACGGCCTCGACAGGCTCTTCCTTTCCGTCCTAGAGGCCACCTACGAGCGGAAGCAGAAGCGAAACATATTCCACCTGCCACGGGAGCTGGCGCCCTACCAAGTCGCCGTCTTCCCGCTGGTCACAAAGGACGGGCTCCCCGAAAAGGCACGGGAGGTGCATGATCTCCTCTTAGACAAGGGGTTCTGGCTTGTCTACGACGAGGCAGGCAGCATAGGCCGTAGGTACGCTAGGGTCGACGAGATAGGCGTCCCCTTGGCGGTGGCAGTAGACTACGACACCCTGAACAGCGACGTTCTCACCATCAGGGACAGGGACACTTGGGAGCAGGTGAGCCTGAGCCTCGCAGAGCTACCAGGGGCCCTCGAGGCGTACTTCAAGGAAGAGAAGGACTTCCTCGACCTGGGGACCCTAGTCATAAGGGGCTAGAGTTCACACATTTCATCCGTTAACCCTAATATTCAGCTGAAAATAGTAAGCCCACATGAGTTCAAAGAGTATAGCCGGAGTGGCTGAAGAGCTGATGGGTAGGACCCTGGTCTTCTACATGGCTACGGTGGACGAGCATGGATTCCCCAATGTCAGGGCAATGGAGAACCTGAGGTGCAGCAAAAAGTTTCCCCATCCCGCGAAGGTAATCGCGGAAAACGAGCCAGACCCGCTTGTCTCTTACATCTCCACCAACACGTCGTCGGAGAAGTTCAGGCATTTGAAAGCCAACCCGACGGTGGCGCTCTACTACTGCGTACCGGAGGAGTACAAGGGCGTCATGCACCAGGGGAAGGCCGAGGTGATGGGCGACACGGAATTCAAGAAGAAGCTCTGGGTCGAGGGATGGGAGGTATACTATCCCAAGGGATACACGGACCCGGACTTTACGCTACTTAGGGTGAAGCCGACGCTACTCAAAGCGTGGTACGACTTCCAGACACATCAGCAGGCCATTGACTAAGGGAGGATTCGTTCTCCCTAGGTGTTGTTTCTTGGGCCTATCGGCTCCATTCTGCCGCCGCCCGTCTTCTCGATCCTACTCATGTAGTCGGCTAGGAACCCCGTCATTTTCGCCTCGGCCTCATCGTGGGTCGGCGCCTCTAGGACGAAGTCCACCTTGATGGTGTGCACCTTGTCCCTGTCCTCACCCTCCACGGGCGGCGTCGCGGCGTTCTTGATGTACATGTCCGGGTAGTCCCTCTGCATCTCCCTGTAGAGGGGGAAGAAGTTCTTCCACACCATGCTCACGTTGTAGGTCTTGGCTAGGAAGACGCTGTCAGCCCGGCTCTCGATCATGGGGGCGATGTGCGCGTCGAACATGCCCTTCATCTCGGAGGGGACGCCGGGCAGCGTGCATATGGTCTTGCCCGCCTCCTCGATGCACATGCCCACGGCGAAGCCCACGGGGTTCTGCATTGGCCTGCTCCCCTCCAGAATCCTGGCCATCCTCTCGCCCCTCCTGTGGGAGGTTTCGTCTGTGATGCCCCTCCTGTGGTAGACCTCGCGGATCTTGGCGGCGCCATCCTCGTCGATGACCGTCCTACGGTCCAGCGCCCCCCCTATGCTGTCCACCGTGAGGTCGTCCTCGCTGGGGCCCAGGCCGCCCGAGAATATGATGAAGTGGGCGTCCCGCCTTAGGGCGTCGTGGAGGGCCTCGGCGATGGTCTCTGGCTCGTCGCCTATGGTGGTGACTCGCCTAAGCTTGGCGCCCATCTCGGCGACCCGCTGGGCTATCCAGTGGCTGTTGGTGTCCAGTATCCTGCCATAGAGGAGCTCGTCGCCTGTGGCGATTATCTCGACGTTGACGCTGCCGGTGGGCTTCATACTCTATGGCTCGGCGTCGGACGCTTATACAGATTATCCTTATATTGCCCCGCCCTGTGAAACATCTGGATAGTCATGGATATAGAGAAATGGACCGTCGAGAAGGCTCTGGAGGTGGGTGCGGAGATGGAGCTAGAGAGCTACACCCTCTACACGGAGACCGCGGAGAAGGCCACGTACCCCGGGGCCAAGAAGCTGCTCACGGAGCTGGCGGCGGACGAGAAACGGCACCGCGAGTACTTCCTCCAGGGACTCAAGGACCCCAAGAACGTCAAGATGCGGACGCTGAAGGAGCACATCCCCGACCTGAAGATAACGGATAAGCTGGTCAAGGTGCCCCTCGACCCCATGGCGGACTACCCACAGATACTGATCTACGCGGCGCAGCGCGAGAAGACCACCCACGACTTCTATGTCCAGGTTGCCCGCAGGTTCAAGGACACCGAGCTGGGGAAGATGTTCAACAACTTCGCCAAGGAGGAGCTCCGCCACAAGTACCTCATCGAGAAGGAGTACGACGACGTGGTCCTCGCCGAGATGTAGCTCGGCCCCAAACCTATTCTATCGTGGCGTGGCGCAGCCTCATCGAGTCCACGCTGAGGCCCAGTCTGTTCATGAGTTCGGCGATGATGGAGTCTAGGAATATCATGGTCGTGCCCTCGAACATGGTGCCCATAGGCGCTAGGCTCTCGTGCTGCCCCTTCAGCTGCCTTATGTGGTACTCGTCCTCAGAGGCGATGTCCTCCCTGCCAGGGATGTCGACGACGAGGTCAGCCGTCTGGGCCAAGGGAGACTCCTCCTGGCTGGTGATGGCTACGACTTTGGCGTTGAGGCTTTTGGCCATTTGGGCCGCTGCCAGGGGCACCGTGGTCTTACCGCTCCCGGAGATCACTATGACCATGTCGCCTTCGCCAACGTTGGGGTTGATGGTCTCCCCCAGAACGAAGACTTGGAAGCCTAGGTGCATCAGGCGCATGGCGAACGCCTTGCCCACAAGGCCGCTCCTACCGGCACCCACGACGAGCACCTTCTTTCCTCGCGTCCTCGTGTCCATCAGGCTCTCAAGCAGAGTCTTAACCTCCTCACTGTCAAGGCCGCGGAGCGCTGCTGAGATGCTTTTAATCAGCTCCTCGTAGGCTTGGGCGAAGTACTCCATTTCGTATGAAGGTGAGTAGGGAAGGGTAAATAACAGTTAAGGTAGTGCCAACAATAGTTTAACGAGCCTTTCTGGGTAGTTTTTGATATCGAAATCCCGATTCTAATGCTCGTTTTCGGTCTATCTTCAAGTCTCCCACATAGATTTTCTGAGTGAATCCTTTTCCCAGTTTTTGGAGCCTAACAATCTTGTAATCTCCACCAGAACTGCATATAAAATCCGCGCCACAGTTGAGCATTCGTTTGCATATTTACCTCTAAGCAATGCTCTACTCATGACCCCAACAATAAATCCAGCCTTCTTATATGAGCACGCGAATATTGAGGTGAGTATACTGGTTACTAGAAAAACTGTTTAGCTGTATCATCAAAAGCATCTTGGTTAATATATACATACTGAGCGCGCAAGAGATTCATGGATCATGAGAGAAGCATTATATATTGAATCAATCTACGTCGTTTGATGTCTATTAATATGGATGAGTATGAAATACAAGTATTTACATTCGTCTCAATTTTTGTGATACTAGCACTGTGTTATCCGATCTTCACTAACAGCATAAATGCGGCACATGGATCCGAGTCATCGTCTATAGTTATCTGGGCTAACGATGGAGGAGACAAGATAACAAGAGATGAGTTAAGAGCATACACCGATCCTGCTTCTGTGATTAACTCGGTTTGGGATGGAGAGGAGATCTACTTGTTTGGTGCCAAGAACGAGGTTGTGTCATTCAACCTAGTGCTAGAGGCGCCCACCGCCGACATTGTCGATGTAGATGTCAGTCTGAACATGCTTATAGGGTCGGATGGTAATAAGATAACAACTCGCTCCGCCTCAGGAGACGATTTATTCAACTTCGAGGGCCGTAATATCGAGCTTTTCTATGTGAGGTACCTAGAGATCGAGGGGTTGAGTACCAACCTAGCTTTCTCTGGAGTCGACTATGATGAGCGGCACATCCCGAGACGTTTCCAGCGTCCTTATGACGAGAATTATGAGGGGATCGGCGTATGGGAGGATCGGGTCGACCATAACAAGATGTATCCTGATATCGCCGTTCCACTGGAACTAGAGTCGCCTTTCACTGTAAGTGAGGGAACATCACAATCAATTTGGGCTGATATCTACATCCCCAAAAATACTCCAGCAGGTGATTATGAGGGTGTGATCTCAATCCTTGTAGATAGAGTAACTGTTCTTCAAGTTCCAATTACTCTTAGGGTCCGAGGATTCGCGTTACCCGATTTACCCAGCGCCAAGACGATGTTGGCTTATTCCCCTGAGAATATCAACAGCCGGTACCTCGACGATGAGTATCCTACCTCTGGAACCGATAAATATACTCAATCCATTGAAATACAGAATCGACACTTTCAACTTGTGCATCGTCACAAGATCTCTTTGATAAACGACTGGGATTTTGACGTTACTAACGAAACCCTCAACGACGAGCTACTTGACGCATGGATATCACGCCTTAACGGTACTCTATTCACCCCAGAGTATGGCTACGAGGGGATCGGTGAAGGTGTCGGCAACAACGTATTCTCAATAGGCACATATGGTAGCTGGTACTGGCAAGAAGGTACAGAAGAGGACATGTGGGAAAACACAGACCCGTGGGTGAATTGGTTTGATAGTCAAGGCTTCTCTACACCTACTGAGTACTTCCTCTATCTAGTAGACGAGTCTGATGATTTCCCCCAGATCGAGCAGTGGGCGATATGGATCGAAAACAACCCCGGACCAGGTAAGAACATGATGTCAATGGCCACCATCCCTCTTACGGACGCGGTTCAACACACGCCGTCCCTCGATATACCCACATCGGAAGGTACATTTGGTCTAACAGAGCGTTGGGAAAACTCTCTCGCTACCCACAGAGACAAGCAAGGGACTAAGTTCTACATGTATAACGGACAGCGCCCAGCCACAGGCTCTTTCGCCCTCGAGGACGACGGGGTAGCCCTCCGTGTTCTTGCTTGGGGACAGTATAAGATGGATGTCGACCGCTGGTTCTACTGGGAGTCCACTTACTATGACAACTATCAAGGAGATGTGGGCCCCACAAACGTGTTTCAAACCGCACACACCTATGGTAGTTTTGAAAGGGAAGATGATGTACTGGGGAAAACCGGGTGGAACTATTTTAATGGAGATGGCGTGTTGTTATACCCTGGCACGGACCTACACTTCACCGAGGAAAATTACGGTGTTGAGGGGCCGTTCGCTTCCCTGCGTTTAAAACAGTGGAGGAGAGGAATACAGGATGTCGATTACCTCACGTTAGCAGAAAATATTGATCCTATACGTACCGCGCAGATCATTGATGAGATGATACCTGTGGTTCTGTGGGAATTAGGATGCGAGACATACCAAGGTGAATGTGATGGATGGATAAAAACAGATATCAGCTGGCCAACCGACCCAAATGTCTGGGAGGAGGCAAGAGCAAAGCTAGCAAACATTATAGAAGGTGGAGACATCTCAACGAAGCCTGAACCGGAGCCTGAACCGGAGCCTGAACCGGAGCCTGAACCAGAGACAGAACCGGAAGAAGATAATAATCTTCTATTATACATGTCGGCTGCGTTATTTCTAGGAATCGTATCTTTGTATGTTCTTCGTATTCGTAAATAGGTAACTAGTGTGATTCGAACCATACAAACAGAAATTCCTCTAAATCCTGTTTGCATACGTGCAGTTATGGTGTGATGCAGGCCAGTACTAATAGATAGCTAAATTACAATAAATGGAAAGATGGGAAATGAGATTAATACAACTTTAATCAACCCATTACTGAGTCAGCATACTACTTTGTTAAATAATAAACATCATGCGCACGCACATAATTAGCCATAAGTAGGCAAATTATTAAAAAATCTTAACAATTTGTTAGTAAATGCTCAACACACCCTTTCTGGATGTTTTCGTACTATTGATACAGTTCAATAGAAATGAATAACAGTTTAGCAGTGGCCGAGGAGCCTCTCCGCCGCCCTGCTGCGGCCGAACACCACGTAGTCCTTGAACCCCAGCGCCTCCGCCTTGGTCTTCTTGCCATTGGCCACCGAGACGATCTCGTCGAAGATGCGGCGTCCCACGCTGTTGAGGCTCTCACTGCCGTCCAAGGTGGTGCCGGCGTTTATGTCTATGTTGTCCTCTAGGTTCCCGTAGGTCTTGGGGTTGCCCGTGATCTTGATGACGGGCGCCACGGCGTGGCCCGTGGTGCTGCCGCGGCCACTGGTGAAGCAGACCATCTGCGCCCCTGCGGCCACCATGTGGGTGACGCTGGGGACGTCCCAGCCCGTGCCGTCCTGAAGGTACAAGCCCGGCTCGTCTGGGAGATCGAACCTGTCCCACGTGTTCCAGAGGACGCCCTGTATGGGCTTGGTGCCGCCCTTCCTGATGGCGCCCAGGCTCTTCTCCTCGATGGTGGTGAGGCCTCCGTCGATGTTGCCTTTACTCATGTACCGGCTGTCCACCCCCATGGCGCTGAGCCGTTTCTCCTGCTTCTCGATCATTTCGTAGATGTCGCTAGCTACCTTCTCGCTGACGGCGCGCCTCGCTAACATGTGCTGGGTGCCTATCATCTCCTGGGGCTCGCTGAATATCACCGTGCCCCCCTCCTCGATGAGCCTGTCCGCGGCAACCCCCACCGCCGGGTTGGCGGCCAGCCCACTGGTGGCGTCGCTGCCCCCACACTCCACCGCCAACGTCAGCTCGCTCAGGGGGAAAGTCTCTCTCCTGAGCTCTCCCACCTCCTGAGCCATGCGCTGAAGCGCCCGCACGCCCTTCTCCATGGACTTAATGGTGCCGCCGTCCTCTTGGATGATTATACTCTCGATGGACTTCCCGGTGTCTTTGAGGCCCTCCATGAGTATGTCGTTGGTCAGTACCTCGCAGCCTAGCCCGAAGAGCAGTATGCCCGCCACGTTGGGATTCCTGCCGGTTCCTATGAGGGTGTTCACCAGCATCTCGTCCGCCCTGCAGCCGTGGTACTGGGTCACTGCGACGGCTCCCTCAACCTGGGCGGCAACCTGTTTAGCTGGCTCGTAGCTGCAGTCGATGGGAGCTATGACGAGCAGGTGGTTCCTTATGCCAACGCAGCCGTCGGGGCGCTCGTAGCCATAGAACTCGTTCATTTCTCTGCCTCCAGCTCGCTTGTTGGGAGCCTTCCCGACTCCACGTTGTGGGTGTGAACCCATTCACCCATTGCTATGGGTTTCGAGGCCACTCCGATGGCCTCGCCGTACTTAATGATCTCTTCTCCTTTGTCAAGGTTCCTGAGAGCCAGCTTGTGCCCGAACATGATGTCCTCTACGGGCTTCGCGTCGAGGATGACCTCGCCCATGTGGCTGAGAACCTCGACCTGCTCGCCCTTGGACACGTCATCTGTCACGGTGGCGACGTTGTCTTTGTCGTCCAGCTGTATAGCCTTCTTCATCTTACCCCTCCAAAGCCTTCCTGGGTATGCAGGAGGTGCCGTCAGGTATAACCGCTACCTTCGAGCCCTTCTCGTGGTGTTTCTTCAGCTCCTCGACGACCTCGGGCCAGCTCCTGATCCACTGGAATATCTCCTGCTCGTACCTCATCTCGAAGCTCTTCAACGGATGCTCGCCGTAGATGATGAGTCTCTTGCCTTTCGCGAGGCCTCTGCTCCTGGGGTTCCAGAGGCTGGCGCCTATGTTCTTGCCGTGCCGGTTGAAGAGCCAGTGGTTTATGTCGCCGTCTGGGTCGTCGTTCACCAGCACTATGGTGCCGTCCGGTTTGACGCTGTTGTAGGCCGGCCAGAACCCGAGGTAGGGCTCGTTCTCCCTCATATAGCTGCCCACCACGACTATGTCCGCCTCGGGGCTCTCCGTGGCGTGCCACCTCATCGTCCCCACCGCCGCCTTCCTCTGGGTCTCCACGAAGTCGCCGGCGTAGATCTCCAGCGGGTCGCGTCTCAGGTTGAGCACGGTGTCTATCTTGTAGTCGAGCCCCGCCATCCTCGCCGTCTCCTCGGCGTCCAGCCTCATCACGTTGTCGTCGTTACAGAGGTAACCCGTGGTCTCGTGGGGCGTCAGCCCTGGGCCGAAGCCTCCTATGTTTCCATGGTTATACCTGATGGTCTCGATGCCCGCGACGCCTGGGCTGATGAGTTTGCCGCCGCCGCTGAGGCCCATTAGCCTGTGGAAGAGCACGGTGCCGACGCCTATCTTCAGGTCGCACGCCATGACCTCGCTGTTCACGTAGACCGGGCAACCGTGGCTCGTCTCCCCCAGATAGTCCAGCATCTCGTAGGGATTGTGGTTGTAGACCTGGTACTCGCTGACCACGCCGTCGCCCAGTTTCTTCACGAAGTCCCTCCTGCCGTAGATGCCGTGGGTTCCCGGGGCTATGATGAACCGCACGTTTTCCTTAGGTACGCCCGCCCTGTGGAGCGTGTCGAGGATGTATGGGGTGTACTGGCGGGTCTTGGTGGGCCGCGTCATGTCGTCGAATATGATTACCACCTCCTCGGCGTTCTCCGCGAGCCTGCCGAGCGGCTTCTGGCCCAGGGGGCTGTGGATGGCTGCCTTGATCTCATCGGCGGTCATCGCCTTCCCGTCCTCCGCCTCCATCTTGCACCTGTGTACCTTCCACTCGTCCGGGAAGGTGAGTGTCAGGGGCTCATCCTCGTACCAGGAATGATGAGGAATCCCTACTTGCTTCAATGCAAAGCCTCGTTTTCTTTTAAATGGAAGCGTATTGGGTCAATATAACACTCACGTGGAATATGCGTAATTTTTTTTCATGGTTGTGTTGTGTTTGTAGCTGGTGCCTTGTATTCGTGAATTTTTTGTGTGGTTCGGGGTGGTGGGTGGTTTCATGTTGCCCTGTTTTCTCTGTTCAGTGTGATGTGGTTGGCGACTCGGGTTTTAGTCTTGGTTACACGGAATAAGCGTTTTGGGGATTTATCCCTGGTTTTGTTACGACTGTTTTTAGGGTTTGGTGTTCTTCTTGGTCTCGACTAGCCGGTGGAAGGTGTTCGGGAGGCTGGCTAGGAAGTCGCCTAGCTCGGGGAGGACGAGGCGGTCTATGAGGGCGATGGTGGCTGCGATGCCGACCACGCCGTAGACGAAGCTAATAGGATAATGATAGGTCTCCACGGTGGGGTTGGTTAGCCACCAGCTCAGGGGAGGCACGTCGTAGCCGGTGAGCACCACGGTGAGTACGACGCGGCTGATGTTCATGGTGAAGACGAGGGCGGCGCCCAGGGCGACGGCGGCGGCCTTTCTCGCCCAGCCACCGTGTTTCAAGGGGGCTATGAGGCCAAGGATGATGCCGAGGACGTGGATGGCGCTGCACTCCCTAATGATGTAGACGTGGACAGGGCGTACTCCGCTGGTGAGGTCTAGGTAGACCAGGCCGCTTGTCACCCCGTAGCCGGACTTCAAGCCGCCGAGGCTCATCACGGCCGAGCTGGTCCTCGCCGTCAGAAGCTCCGCCCAAAGGCTGGGCGCCGCCTGGAAAACCAGGTAAAAAGCCGCGAATGCGGCGGCATACACCGCCACGTCCCTAGGGCTGTATTCGCGGCTGTCCATGGTGAGGAAAGGTGGGCCGGTGCTATTGAAGGGTTACCTTTGTCCTGTGGGTGCCCGCTCTCGGGCACCTGGCTTCGACGGCTGCCTCTAGCGGCTCGTCCGTGTAGGTCTTGATCACCCACTCGACCTGGCTTTGGGTCTTGTCTACGACGTCCGCACCTATGACCCGGGGCAGCAGGAACTTCGCAGACCTGCCCTCCAGGTGCCCGAGATCGACCTTCTCGTGGCCCGTGACCAGCTCCGCATCCTCGGGGAGCTTCAGCTCGGCCACTACCGGCTTCGCCACCTTTATCTTGACGGCCATCTGGGTGACGTTTGTGGGCAGGAACCCGGTGTTGGCTACTCTAGCTGTAACTTTGAAGATCCTAGGCGCCACCTTTTCCACCGACGCCTCGATTATCCTTAGGAGGGGCAACAGCGCGGCGTGACGGAGCGCGAACATGATGCATTTATCCCCCTCGTACTCCAGCCACTCGCCCGGCGGCGGGTTGCGGCGCGTGTACTTGCGCTCCACGCCGCCTATCTCCACGGCTCCCAGCTGGGGGTGCTCATAAGGCTCCCATGGAATGAAGCCCCTAGGGTAGTTCTCGTCGATCCACTGGAGCTCCCTGAGCTGGTCGTCCTCACCTAGGCGACCCCAGTCGAACTCGACACCGCCTCGCTCCCTGAAGTGGCCGAGCCCCAGCATCCACGGCCAGTCCCAGAGCTCGACGCTGAACACATAGGCGCCTAGATGCTCGTAGAAGAAGCTGGTGGCGCAGCCCCGCCTGAAGGGGCGATCGTCCTCGAAGGTGAACTCGTCGTATATGCTGATGGCGGGGTACCCGGTGAGCCCCTCACCGATCCTTGCGATCTCCTTGTACGAGGCCAGGTCTGCCTCTAGTCCCTGCTCCTGGAACCAGGTGTCGGGGTGGGCGTTGGCCTCCCTGAGTATGAGGCCACCGCTGGTGTGAAACGTGTGGCACCCCGATAGATTCGGGTGGTCGGCCCAGAAGTCGGCTATGGCCCTGGGCTCCCGCTCCCAGAGGGGGTAGGGGCCGGCGCCGCCGAGGGGCAGTCCCCCCGGCGCCCAGTGCGCAGGGTAGTTCCTGTTGGTGCCGCCTAGAAACCTTTTAGGCGCCATGGTGACCTCCTTCCCCGGTTTGTGCTTGAGGAAGAACCCCTCCCGCATTACCTTGTAGAAGGGTCCATCGCCATCCGTGTCCTCGGGCTCCCGCTTTATCATGAGCCTGTGATCTTTCTTACTGATCTTCCAGTCGCCGTTGGTGTCCCGCCACCGCATAAACGCAGACAAGCCATTGCCGTTAACGTCCTCCTCGTAGTGGCCCTCCCCGTCCCAGAACACCGGGTTCTCTACGCCTCCAGCCGTGTAGTGGTAGGGCTTCGTGAGGAACACCTCGGCGCCGTCGGGGTTCACCCTGGGTAACACGTAGATGACCCTGGTGTCCAGCAGCTCGGTGACGAACTCGTCTGAGCCGTAGCCGCTGCACAGGTACCAAATGGTCTTGAGGCAGACGTTGGTGCCTGTGGGCTCGCTGCTGTGGGTGTTGCCGTCTATCCAGAGCCCTGGCTTCCCTGACGTGGGGCCGGTCTCCTTATTGGTGACCTCCACAACCCAGAGATCCCTGCCCTGGAGGGTCTTCCCGATGCTGTACAGCTCGGTGAGGCTCGGGTACTCCACGCTGAGCTTCATTAGTATCTCCTCCAGCTCGAAGAATAGCGGGTATCTCCCGAAGTCTACATCCACCATATTATCCCCTGAACAGAACGTCGAACTGGATCTGGGGTAGTTGGTTTAAAAGACCTTTCAGTCATCTATGGCCCGTTGAACCCGCAGGCTGGGCACTTGTACTTTCGGCCGAAGAGCCTGCACTTCTCGCATCGCCAGAGGGTGACTGCGCCGCAGCTGGGACACTTGAATTTGACTGCCTTCTCCTCGGGCGTTATCTTTCGTCCGCAGCTTATGCATGTAGCCATCTCGTAACCACTCCATAAGCCAATGCAGTCTTATTTAAAGATTGACTGCATAGCTGGTTAATTCGTAATTTATCGATTCTAGTGTTTTTCTCGCCTCCTGTGGATCCTGATATATAACGGTTAGGCTATCAAAACAATTAATGGAGGCTGTGGAGGTGTCGTCAACTATCAAGAAGGGTTCATGGTTCATGTCCGCCATGGCGGTATACGCCCTAGTTATGTCTGTGATGTGGGTCTTTGTGACCGAGATAGTGTTCGTAAGCGACTTCGCGGGGTACACGGGGCAGACCTACGCGGAGTACTTAGCCGCGGAGCCGGTCTATGCTGAGATGTACATGATCACAAAGAAGCTTGTGGGTATCATGATAGCCGTTTCGAGCACCCTCATGATACTCGTCAACCACCACAGCTACAGGAAGGGAGAGAGATGGTCATGGTACGCGCTCCTCATTGCGGGGGCGCTCCTCTGGGGCACCCTTATCGGATACCGCGTCCTCATCGGGTACCTAGCACCCAGCATCGTCACCTTCGTCGTCGGCGCCGCGCTGTGGATCATAGGCATAACGCTGCCAGCGAAAGAAATACTCGGCTCTGGATCCAGCAGACAAATCGACTGAATCCAACGAAAATTTATACCTCACACTAACCCAGACGATATTCAGCTACTAAGCTCATAAAAAATGGGGATTGATGGCTCTATTTTTTGGACTCGAAGTACGCTTTAAAGAACTCTCGACCTTCGATGCCCGGGATCAACGTGTACTTCACCTCCGGAAGCATGAACCCGATCTTGTACGCTATCTTAGCCGGGTCATCAGTCTCCCATATGGCAAACCCCTTTTTACCCTTCGCCATGAAGTGTCCGCCAACGGGAAAGTCAGGGAACTTCTCAGGGTTTCTCTCGTGGGCCTCCCAGAACACATGCGCCTTTTCCGACACCTCTTCGATCGTCGAGTGCTCGAAGTCAAGGATAGCCAGATACTTCACAACAATGCCTCCATCCTTGCTCCAATTCGATCACAGAGGGGCTCTCGTGATTTTACTCAGGCCTTCCTGTACGTCCCAGACCTTCATATCGAAGTCGACAACACCGTCTATTGGCCCCATACCCTGAAGCCATGCAACATACTTGTTCAACGACTCTAGGTCATCGAACAGGTAGATGCCCGTAGCCATCGACTCCTCGTCGTCGTAACCCCACACCTTCCAGCGTAGACCCATGGCTTTAGCTATCTCCTTGGCTAGGGGGACTGCCCCCTCCTCGTACTCTTCCCTAGACTTCGCCCACTTGAATCGGCCGTGTAGAACCTTCATCTCTTCACCTCCATTACCTTGAATAGGATCAGATCGGTGCCCGGGTGATTTCGCTCAGTCCTTCCTGTACTTCCCAGACCTTGTATTCCAGGTCAACCACGCCGTCCGGCTGTGCATGCTCCATGAACGGTACTAGGTATGAGTTCAAAGACTCGATGTCCCCGAACAGGTAGATGCCCGTAGCCATAGATCCCTCATCATCGAACCCGTAGATCTTCCAATGGAGACCGGGCAGGTTGGCCATCCTGTCCGGGCGCGCAGACTCTTCGTACTCTTTCCTCGTTTTAGTCCATTTGAAACGTATCTCAAGAATGTTCATCCTCGACTTTGCCTCTCTTATCCTATTCCTAAAGCTCCTCCCAGGAGCTAGTGAAATCAAAAAAAATCAGATATTTAACCTTTTATGGTATGTGACGATAAAGGAATCCTTTGATTCATCATCGAATATGGGCCGTTTGAAACCCGTTTTTACGCAGAATATTCCCATATTCCCCGTTTTATTCCTTTATTTTCAGTTTTCACTAGTTTAAATACTTCAGACATGAACAATTTTCCCACAGGATAGGCGTAATACCATGAAGTTTATCCAAGTAAAATTCAAGTTGAATAAAACACGTGAAGAATATGAAGAAGCCGCCGTACAGTCAGCTCAGCAAATGGCGGAGTTCCCCGGCCTCGTCTGGAAAATATGGGCTTACGACGACGAGGAAAACGAGGCGATGGGCATCTATTTCTATAGAGACGACAGGATGGCGCAGATGGTGCTAGAAAACATCGACCAAAAAACGTGGCCTGACTACACGTATGACCTTGAAAAAAGGATGTGGGACGTACAGGAAGAACTCTGCAAGATCACACGAGTACCCCTCTAACCTTTTATTACCATACGTTAGGAATGAAATTATTCCTCCATGTGTCTGGTGATGAAGCCTTTAATAAATGAGAAAGCTTTCAGCATCTTTGAGGGAAATGTTTGGCGAGGAGACTGACAGGACCCTAAACTACAGTGAACTGGAAAGGGCGATAATCGAGGAAGCCGAGCAATACAACAGGATTCACCTAGCGACGTCTTATAATGATGACGTTCACACGTTTTATCCCCTATGTGTCTTCGATGGATTGAAAGCATACGTAGTTTTCTCCAAGGAGTTCATATGGGTAAAACATATTAAGAGGAACCCGAGGCTCGCCCTAACCACGTACAACAAACAATTCCTCGGCGAGGCAAAGATACTCGGAGATCCATACGACGACAAGTTCTGGAGAATTCGTGTAAAGTTCAGGGCGAAACACAGGCTCTCATGGGACCGTTGCATAAACATCCCCAAGTTGGCCTTGATAGAAATAAAGGTCACACACGTCACCCTCATGGATTACAGCAACGAGTACGTCCCCTACTGGAAGGTGACGCACCTTGACGCCGAGAGAAAGGAAGCTTTCTGGCACTACATTCTGGAGGAGTTCCCGTACTGGCACCAGATCCAAGAACCCATGAGCCTAAAACCCCGCATGGATTCAATGACTGTTCCATCCCCGGATGACTCAAAAGGGGATGGGCAATAAACGCGGTAACGCGGTTACTTTAAAACGGCCCCACACTTCCAGCAAATCACAAGGTTGTCCGGAAGCTCGTAGCCACACCGTGGACAGTGAATGAACCCCTCTTTGGGCGCTTCCGCCTCCACCTTCTCGACGCTCGCCTCAACGCTCATGACGTAAAAAAAGAGCAATCAGGTTTCATGCTTTATGGAACATGGATCGGTTAACCATGAACCGAGGCCTATCGTTTATACTCGTCCAGCCATCTCCTGACCTCAGCGATTGAAGCAGACCTCTTCGTGTGCTCACAGTGAGACGCGTAATAGAGGCCCCTCCCTGCGTCGAACCAGATGTCGAAACCCCTGTGCCTCTCGACGACCCTCGGATAACCGGCGGCCTCCACATCCAAGGCCATCACCATAGCAAAGAAACTAGCTCTCCCAGAGCCGCCACCCCGACGCCGCGGAGAAGCATGTACAGAAGCCTCGGGTTCCTAGCCGCCTCCCTGATGACGCCAGCCTGCATATCCATGTCGCCCCTCGATACCAGGTCCCCGAGCACACCCTCTAGGCCGGCTTCCTTGAGATCGGTTAGTAACCTGTTGAGTCTCTCGTCAGACATCCTGTTCATCAGACGCCGCGCCGCGTACATGGTCTTAAGCTCCCTCTCGTAGAGGCTCCTCCACAGCCTCTCGTACTCGGACAGCCGCCCCCAGCAAGTGTCTCCGCAGCCGAGGGCGTCGACAGCCGTTTCTCCAGCCAGCTTGGCGCACAGCCCACCCACTACGACGCCTCCGCCAGTTGTGGCCTTCACCTGCCCCGCGACGTCCCCTGCCAGCAATAGCTCGCTGTACGCGGTTCTGTCCACAGGCGGCCCCGTGCAGATCAGGCCCGATGTGACCTGCTGCGGCTCTGCGGCAAACCGCCTCCTCACGAAGCCCCGGAGGCGGTCGTAGCCATCCCTCCCAGCGGTGCCTAGGCCGCATCGAACCCTGCTCTCGTCGATGGGTATGACCCACGCGTAGAAGCCCTCGGCGACCTCATCGCCGAACCAGACCTCTACGAGCCCTGGGTCAACCTCCACGCCCCCGACCTCCGCGTTGTACCCCGTCAGGACGCCCGTCTGCCCCGTCTCTATTCCGCTACGGCTAAGTAGCCTGCCCCCTGCGCCCTCCGCGTCCACAACGATCCATGGCTCGTACACGCCGCCATCCACCTTGACGCCCATGCACGTGCCCTCCATGAACCGCAGGCCCTCGACCCGGGTGGATAGCAAGAACTCGACTCCCGCGTCCATCGCGGCGTCTGCCAGGTACCTATCAAACCTGCCCCTGTCAACCACGTACGCCCTGGGTTTCCTATCCCTGATCTCGATAAACCCTCCATCCGGGGCGTATACGCGTCCACCGTAGACCATGTTCTGGATGAACTCGTCGGAGGGATCGACCCCCAGCTTAGCGAGGCCGGTGACGCTCAGTACGCCGGCGCAGTGGTTGGGCTCCCCTACGACGGGATGCTCCTCGTAGACCTTTGTGGCGAACCCTCCCGATGAGATGACGGTAGCCGCGAGGATTCCCGTCGGGCCTGCGCCCACTACGGCTGCCTCGGGCTTCAAAGAGGGTCGAACCCCTAGCTGCGCTTGATGGTCTCGTAGAACTCTACTTCGTCGAGCTCATCGAAGTAGCGGAGAATGTCCAGGGCGACGCCTCTCTTGGCGATTTGTATGTTCTCGCCGAAGAAGATCTGGTCAGGGACCCCGATCCTGAGCTTCTTCTTGGTCTTCCTGAGCTTGAACTCGCCGGGGTCGATGCCTAGGAACCTTCGGCCGATGAGGGCCTCCATCTTCTTCTTTTCGTCCGTGACGTTCTCCGTGACCTTGAGCCTGTAGACGATCTTCCTGCCGGCGAGTGGGTGGTTATAGTCCACCTGGACCCTGCCCGCGCCCACGCTCCTCACGATGGCTTGCCTCCCATCGATCTCAAGCTCGGCGCCGATCACAGGGTTGACGCCCTTGCTGCGCAGTATCCTGTACGGGATCATCTGCACGTTGGCGGGGTCCCTCTCGCCGAAGGCCTCCGCCGCCGGGATCTCGATTTCGGTCTCCTCGTCGAAGGGCACGCCGGGGAGTCGCTGGTCGAGCCCCCTGAGGACATAGCCGTCGCCCACGATCACCAACCTAGAGCCGTAAGTTCTGCCCTCGTCGTGGACACCCTCCTCGCGGGCCAGCTCTTCGTCCGTGGTCTCTATGATCTCGCCGGTCTCGTCGGCGCGGCCCGTCATCTCCACCATTATGAAGTCGCCCTTGTTAACGGCGTCCTCGTAGCGGACCTCCTCTTCCTCGGGGGTCTCCTCTTTAGGCTCCTCGGTGGCCTCAGCTACCTCCTCCTCGGTCTCCTCTTCTTCCTCCTCGTCGAGAGCCTCAGGCTTCTCTTCTTCGCTCATAATTGTATCACTGTTGAACGCGATTAAATCAAGTTTCCTTAGATTCTACGGTCTTAACGAGGCAAGGGATTTAAAGTCTTTCTCTATCGGCCCATGAAAACTAGGTACAAACCAGGGTTTCAGGAAAACTCCTACCACGCTACCAAGACAACCTTCTTGGAGTCCTCTCTGAACTTGCCCCTGTCGAGCCCTCCGTAGATCCGGCTGTTTTCCCATCCCGCTGATTCAGCCAGCCCTATAAGCTCCGGATGACTGTACAGCCTGTTGTCGAAACGGATGGAGCCGACGTACTCAAGGTCAGGTCCGCGTAGCCGATACAATCTCCTGAGGAGCGTAGCCTTGACGCCTTCTTGTCGAAGGATGATTCCTCGAGTCGAAGCATTTTTCCAACAATAGAGTACTTTTTCTTGGTGAGGTTATTCTCCGCGTAGCTTTTACTCATCATCTCGACGACTAGCACGCCTCGTCCTGTCGAAAGCTTTTTCACCTGGGTCAACACGTCTCTGTCCGTCTCAGCTTCGTATTAGCCTAGGGACGTGAACATGCATATAGCAGCGTCGAACCTGTAACCGCCTAAATATTCTTTTAACCTCCTCATATCCCTGGTGATGAACCTCCAGCTCCCGGACACGCCTTCCGTGGCGGCGAGATCCTCCGCCTTCGCGACGTACTCGGGTGAGATATCTATGCCCACGACTCTGAACCCGCTTTTAGCCAACGGGGTGAAGTGCCTTCCAATGCCACACGCCAAGTCCAAGACCAGACCATTCTCCGGGACGTCGAACTCGCCGAAGATGCTCTTTAGCTACGTTACATCCTCCTCGGCCTTTTCCAGCCGTCCAAATAGCTCGGGGATGAACAGCAGCGGGTTCTCGATGAATGTCTCCTCAGTCCAATGTCTAGTCGATGCCATAACGAGTCATGAAGCGACCTGGAGCTTATAGAGGTTGATGGGCCTGGAGGGATTTGAACCCACGTCCACCTGGTTATGAGCCAGGTGCTCTAGGCCAAGCTGAGCTACAGGCCCAACCCTCTGTGATAACAGAGAACCCAGATATAAAAACATCCCCGCACCGGCAACAAATATAAACCGCTTAAAGGCTAACAATGGTACGCGCTCCTGTGGTGTAGACCGGCCAAGCATTCCGGCCTTTCGAGCCGGAGAACCCGGGTTCGAATCCCGGCGGGAGCACCAACCATAAAACCCCCATACCACTGACTAATAACGTGAAGCTCCTGGCAGCCATCGAGACAGGTACCACGGGGTTCTGGTACGGGAGAATAACCAGTCTCATAGGCACCCACGCGAGGGCGACCACTAGAGAAGGCCTCCTGAAGGAGCTGGACGAGGAGCTCTGGTACCACCTGGGCTGGTTGACGAGAAATGGGGAGACGGCGCCCACGATCAACGACCCAGTGATCGAGGTAGCAGAGGAAGTCATAGGCGTAAGCCTTCTAGGCGAGTCTGGGGGAGAAGTCGCTTTCCTACGGTCAGACGAGGAGCCCGTAAAAGAAGAGATGCTGCAAAGATGCTTAAGGTACATGGGCTACAACAGGCGGGAGATCATCAGAACCGTAGATGGGCTATCCGAGGCGGAGCTGAGCTACGTGCCGCCGGGCAAGGGCAGAAACATCTATCAGATACTGCGCCACGTCTGCAACGCCGAGGAGTGGTACCTGTCCCGCCTAGGCGCCGACGCCGAAGCGCTTTACGAGGCGAAGCTGGGTAAACCGGTGTCCGAGGTGGACCTACTCCCTGTCCATGAGAGAATGGAAGCTGTGAGAGAGGCCAGTGTCGCGGCCCTGCTGGAGCTGGTGCCAGCCAAGAACGGGCTGACTCTTTCTAGGGCAGAGTATACGTCTTACCCGGGTGAGAGGTGGTCTACCAGGAAGGTGCTCCGCAGGTACCTGGAGCATGAGAGGGAGCACATCTACAACATCAGGGAGTACCTCGGCGCAGAGCCAAGGCATTATCTCTAATCCTATATAGTCAGCCGGCAACGTTACACGAGGTGAACCATTTTGACGGTTGTAGACATCGCCGAGTCGCTCATCTCTTTCGACACGAGCGGGCCTCCGACTAGGGAGCAGCCCTGCGCGGAGTGGATAAGGGACTTTCTTGAAGACATAGGCTTCGAGGCCGAGCTTCAGGTAGTCGAGAAGGACCGCGCCAACGTTATAGGCAAGATAGGCCAGGGTAAGGGGCCGGGCCTCGTACTCTCGGGCCACATCGACGTCGTCCTAGCCGGCGACCCCAGCCTCTGGAAGGTGACCGGGCCATTCGAACCAGTCGTTAAGGAAGGCAGGCTCTACGGCCGCGGCGCCTGCGACATGAAGGGCCCGGACGCCTGCATACTCCAATCCACGAAGGAGCTGGCGAAGGAGAGCTACAAGAGGCAGCTCAGCGTCGTTTTCACGGCGGGCGAGGACACCGGTGGCTGGTATGTGACGAAGGTCATCGAGGAGGAGAAGATCACCACGGCCGACGCCATGTACGGCGTCATCCCCGAGCCCAGCCTTATGGAGATAATCCCCGTCCATAAGGGCAGCGGCGGAGCAGAGGTCCTCATCCACGGCAGGGCCGCCCACAGCAGCAAGCCCGAGCTCGGAGTCAACGCCAACCAGAGGGCGGCCGACTTCCTCGTCGCCCTTAGAGGGCTCCAGAGAAAGCTGGACGAGACCAGGCACCCCCTACTCGGCCCAACCACCGTGGAGTGCACCATGATGACGGGCGGCTTCAAGTCCAACGTGATCCCCGACCAAGCCAGGCTGACGTTGAACTTCAGGCTAATACCCGAGCACAAGGACCCGGAGATATCGAGGAAGTGGTTCGAGGACATGATCGCCTCTCTATCCAATAAGAACCCGGAGTTTAGAGCCGAGCTGAAAAGCCACAGGGCAAGCGAGCCCCTCGACGTCCCCCTAGACAGCTGGATAGTGGCGACCCTCAGAGAGATCCTGGGCACAAGGATCGTTGGTGCGCCTTACTACACGGAGGCGGTGAACTACACGAGGGCAGGCATCCCCACGGTGATATGCGGCCCAGGCAGCATAGATCAAGCCCATACGCCAGACGAGTACATCTCGCTGGAGCAGCTTGAGCTCGGTGTATCGACCTTAAAGGAAGCCGTCAAACGTATCTGCCTATAAAATATCTTTCTATTTCACCTCCATATTGTGTATTACAAGTGTAAACATTCAGGTTGCGCACATAATTGATCTATTATTCTCAACGTGAGAGAGTAACAAATAACCTTCAAATAACAATCTATAACAACTTATATAAATGAAATAAATATAGAAGTAAAGTAGGCGAAGAAATTGAGTGACGTAAAGTTCGACTTAGAGCCTGTTGAGAAAAAGCCGTCAAGAAAGTATAGAAAAGGCAGTAAGTATGACCCCATCATCGACAGCTTCCTAGAAAGTGAACACGATCTAGTAAAGGTGGAAGTGTCTGGAAAAGACGCCAACTATCTGAGGACTCAGCTCAAGAAGAGAATCGACGCCCGTGATCTTCAGAGCAATGTAGAAGTCTCAGTAGTAAACAATATCGCCTATCTAGAAAAGAAATAAATTCCTTCAACTTTTTAATCTATTTTTTCTTTTCTTACAATGATCTAGTAGTATAATGTCAATACCATTATAATGGCGTTGAGAAGGATCAGGCGTATACTTGGAATTAAATCTCGACTGTAGGGCAGCGTAGCTTGGAGATGACCTCGTCCTCGTCCCCGGGCTCCAGCTTAATGGTGTACAGGCGTCGACTCGTACTCAGCTTGAGCTTGACGTTGTCTGGGTTCCGCTTCACCCTGCACTCGGTGGCCTTCTCCGAGAGCGCCATGAACTCGTCCTTGTCGAATACTTCGGTGGGCAACGTTTTCTCTCCGTGTCCATGAAAGAAACGGTGCTTGGCTTTAATGGTTTCGCTTAGACCTCGGCTGTCTTTGGCTCCTCCACGAGCCTTGCCACGAGGAATAGGCTTGCCACCAAGAAGACGACGTTGAGGTACCACGGGTACATAGGGTTAATCTCGTATATGTAGCCGCTCACGAGGCTGTCCAGCATGCTGGGTACGAAGGGGATGAAGCCCTAGACGTAGCCGCCGCTGCTTATCACCGGCCTGCTCCCGCCCAACTCCTGGATATAGAGGCTCTGGTACGGGAACACCACGGACATGCTCAGGCTCCATATTATCCGGCTCACCGTGAGCACGAGGATGTTGGCCCTCATGAGCTGCCTGAGCATTGGCCCCTGTTTCGCCGCAGTTTCCGTCAAAACTAGAATCCGCTATGGTTTGGCGGTCACGATATAAAGTTTATCAGGAAGAGCTAGAATGTGAACTCTTCTTCTTGGTTCGGTGCGACACCGTTGAGGTCGAGCTCGTCCCTGACCCACTCGGCCAGGAAGTCACAGCTCTCCTCCTCGCCGTGGATGACGTAGACATCTGGCTTGCCTTTGAGCCCCCTGATGAACTGCTGCAGCGGCGTCCTGCCGCTGTGGCTGCTGAAGTCGAAGTGCTTCACCTTGGCGTTCACCCTCGTCTCACGGTCCTTTATCGGGAACATCCCCGTCTCCATGAGCTTGGCTCCGTTCGTCCCGGGCACCTGAAAGCTCACTATGTAGATAGAGTTGTTGGCGTTCAGGGCCAGCTTCTCCATGTAGAACATGACGGTGCCTCCTTGGAGCATCCCGGAGGGGGCCACTATCGCGTCCGCCTTCCTGACGGCCTGCCTCCTGTCCCTCCAGCCCCTTATCATGTGGACCCTGGCCATAGCCTGGGCGTAGGTCTTCGGGGTCTTCACGGACTCGGGTATGTCGAGCATTACCTCGTTCACGGCCCTAGCCATCCCGTCCAGTAGTATGTTGCCGTTGAACTTGTGGGCGTTGAGGACGCTTATCATCTCGTGGCTGCGGCCCACGGCGAATGCTGGTATGAGCACCTTGCCGCCGTCGTTCACAGTCGACTTGATCTCCTTCACGAACTCTTGTTCAAGCTGCTTCCTCTCAGGGTGCTCATGCATCGCGTACGTGGACTCGATTATGACTGCGTCGTACTTCTTCTTCGGCACCTTGGCGCCGCGACAGATCCTTGTCTGTATTGTGTTGAAGTCGCTGGTGTAGAGTATCTTCTTGCCCCCGACGTCGATGTCCACCATGGCGCTGCCGGGTATGTGCCCCGCGTCGAGGAGGCTGAACTCCGTGTCCTTGATCTTCACCCTCTGGCCGTAGACGATGTCGTTCCTGTACTTCTGCATGTTGTCGAGCTCAAGGTACTCGAAGGGCAGATAGTAGCTGTTGAGCTTGATCATGTCCTTTATGAGTATCTTCATAAGCTCGCTCGTGGTACGGGTCGCGAAGTACGGCTTCTTCTCCGATAAGTAGAAGAGCGGGACCCCGCCGCTGTGGTCGAGGTGGGCGTGCCCCACCACTATGGCGTCCACGTCCCTGGCCCTGATGTGGCCAGGGAACTCGGGTGGGGTGCCGGGCTTGACGCCGTACTCTAGAAGCAGGTTCGCCTCGTCTGATATTACTTGGACGGCGTTGCCTCCCACCTGGTGGGTGCCGCCCATGAAACTAAGTTTAACCATTCTTACTATTACCTAACCTAGTCGAAAAGGTCCGCGTATATGCACATGCGGGCCGTTTCAGTCCTTTCCCCGACAACCAGTCGAAGCTGAGTCACCTAGGGGGACACAACATATCCTTACTACCTATTCTTATAAGTTGCTTTTTTCCGAGCTAAATGTTCAGTCATCTCTAACCCACGTCTTATTTAATAGTAGCTATAACAGCTTCAGAACCTGTTCCCCTGTCTCTTTCTCCCACATCGTCTCGGGCCTCATTACGAGTATTGAAGGCGTGGAGCTTCTTATCGCCTCCTCAAGCCTCTCGTCGAAGGGATCGTTTCCCCTCACGAGCACCACCTTCTGGTGGCCGGTGGCCTCGACGTACTCCACAGTTTTCTCCACCGTGAACTCCTTGGTCTCGTGGTCCAGGGGCTCCGCTATCTCGTACTGGCTCAGGGGGTAGGTCTCTGCTAGGCTCTCCGGCACGACGCCGTAGGGGGCCGCGACGAAGCAGATGTGTATCTCCTCCAGCCTTGGCCGCAGGCCTTCTCTCAGCCGCAGGTACCCAGGGTAGGTGTTGAACGGCTTCTCAGGGGGCGCCGGGATGAGCAGCAGCGTGTTCTTTCCATCCGGCTTGCCATAGTTGTCGATGAGCTGTCTGCCGTGCCTCGTCACCTCCGGCTTAGCGAGGCTGTGGTAGTCGTAGTAGAAGACGCCGCGGCCCTTGAACCCGTGGCTCCCCCTCTCCAAGTGCTCCCTGTAGGCGTAGAGCCGCTTTAGGGCGGAGGTCATCTGGGGGTGCCCCCTGGCCCTGGCCTCCACCAGGTCCCAGAGGCGGCCTTCCACGATAGCCTGCTTCACGACGCCCATCTCCGTCATCGTAGCGTGGAGGTTGTGCTCGGCGAGGAGTCTCTGCCTCTCGCCCATGGGCATGGATTTGAGGCCGTCGGCTGTGTGGCTCCTGCACACGGGGCAGCTGCAGGGGAGGTACTGGAGGTCCTTTAGCTGTACGGTTCCCCTCTCTGTCAGGTATCGCCCATCCTTGGCGTAGAGGACGTAGGCGGCGCTGTCGAAGAGGTCGCAGCCCATGGCGACGCTCATGGCCAAGACCATGGGGTGGCCCGCGCCGAAGAGGTGGAGGGGCCGCTCGGCGGGAAGGTTCAACTTGGCGGTCATGGTCATGTCCACCAGCACCGGGTACATGTATCGCTCCATGACCTCGGTGGGACTGCCTAGCGCGTGCACATCGTACGGCATCTCGCCGACAAGCCTCGCCGAACGCGCCACGAGGTCTAGATGCCTCCCCCCTTGGACGGGGCCCACCCATAGGGCCTTCGAGTCCTCTATGAGGGGGAGCGCCGCCTCCGCCCTCCGCAGCGTCTCCTCGACTGTGTACTCCACGTCGCTTCTCGGCACCTCCCACCCCGTGGGTATGTCAAGGATCACTGCGATGTCCGATCCTATACGTTTCTGGAACTCGATTATATCGGGTTGGGTCACCTCTACGCCGCCGTAGACCAGTATCTGGTATGCTCCGCTGTCCGTCATGACGACGCCGTCATAGTCCAGCAGCTCGTGGACGTTGAGGTCTGGGACGTCGCCGAAGTGTCTCTTGATGATGTAGCTGTTGGTTATGACTATGTCGCAGCCGAACTCTTCCCTCATCCGCCTCGGCGCCAGTGTCTGGAGCAGCGGGTTGATGACGGGCATGAAGGCGGGGGTCTCTACCTCCCCGCTCCTGGTGCGCAGCCTCCCGATACGGCCCAGTAGGTCCCTGTCCCGAAGCTCGAACGACATGTGGAGTCTATTCTGATGTGGCTGTTTTAACTCTTGTTCAGATCAGGAAAAATAGGGGTTATGTGGTCTCCGCCACGAACCTGTTGTATATATCCTGGACCCTGTCGGCCGCCGGCCCCGTCCCATCGATGACGCCTGTCTCGTTTATCCTTATCTTGTTCATCACGACGAGTACGCCGGCCTCAGAGAAGTACTGGACCATGTTGGGGAAGACGCGCTCAAGCCTCTCCTTCAACCCGTCTAGGTTGAACGGCCTCTCAGTGGCCATAACCTTGGCCACGGTGTTCCCAGTGAGGAATAGCCTGTGGTACAGCGTTCCCTGCGTTCCCTTGACATCTCCCATGGCGACGCTCATGCTCTGGCTGTCGAAGCCCAGGAGGACGCCCTCGAAGGTCTTTCCAGAGGTGTCCTCGACGAAGACGGGTTTGCCGACCAGCTGCCCCAGCTCCTCAAAGAATTTTCTACCTGTTATAGCCGCCAACGTGCTTACCTCTAACCCTACACTATCACCTACTCTAATATAAAAACCAGAAACTTTTCCCCGTATCAGAAGCAGCCCAGAGCAGGTTCAGTCCATATTTTAGACCCTGAATCGCTTGAACCTGACTCCTGGGCGTTTCCCCGCTTCCCTCTCCTTGAGCCTCTGAATGATTTTGACGGCGTCCTGGCTGGTCTCCGCCCTAGCCAGCACCAGCAGGCTGAACAACTCTGCTTTAAAGCCGCAGTGGGGGCATGTCCGGGTCTTGTTCGCCGTATTGGCCATCACATGCTTCCCGCAGCTAGGGCATCTCGCTATAAGGTACACTTCTCTTGATCAGCTCCATGGTTCTCGGGTGGCTCAGCCAGTCGACCGGGCCGTCGCACGTCGCCTTACCCTGTAGACGTCGCAGCATCTTCCGTAGGCTATCCTCTGGGGTTGCCGTCGTCGTGTCTATCTCGCATATCTTCCTACGTTTATGTGTCTCAAGGGCCTCGGCGGTGCACACCCCCATTATCTCGGCCTCCACGTTCTCCCAAACCTTCGCCTCGCGATAGCCGCGTCCACGCAGGATCTCGGCTAGCACCCAAGGCGTCTTCCTGAGCACGAACACGATCATGGTCTCGTTCGGCGCCGCCACCTCGTGAGCATAGTGCCCATCGAGTACGACTGCCCCCTTTGCGGCTTTTAGTTCCCGGCTTATCTTCATCCTCAGGGCTTCAAGGTCTATTATTCCAGTGTCCATCTCCTCGTCCTTAGACATGATGAGCCCTAGGCTCTTGGAGTATACGGAGAGATCTATGTATCTGGCGTCGATCTCGTCAGCTAACAACCTAGACAGAAGGGACTTGCCGGTTCCCGGCGTACCGGTGACAACTATGGCTCCGTTTATGGCTAGCCTTCCTCTTCGTCTTCTTCCTTGGTCTTGAGCTTAATCATGTCGCCGAGGGTGCGCGGACCCATGGGCCTGGTGAGGACGGTCCCCGTGCCCACCTCAGCCTCCTCGATGAGAGTGATCCCCAGCGCCCTCTCCACCTTCCTAACTAGGGTCATGGTTGGGTTCAGCTGCTCCTTCTCGAGTTTCTTGATGACGGACTCTTTCTCGCTGAGCTTCTTCGCGAAGTCCTCGACGGTCATCCCCTTTCTCTGCCTGGTCTTCCGTATGAGTTCGCCGTAGTTCTCCACAAGCTCCGTGGACTCGGCTACCTCGATGTCGCTCCTGCGTCTCGGCCGGGCGTTAGCCGCAGAGCGCCTCCTCCGGGGCTGGGCCATCGGCTTCCGGGGGTCCCACTCCTGGTTGCTGAACTGGGCGCATCTTCCGCAGACCGTCATCCTACCACCCTCTATGACCCTGTAGTAGGGCTGCCCGAATATCTCGCGTCCACATACCTCGCAGCGCAACTCGAAACCTCATAGCATCATGTGTGAATTGTCTTATAAATCCTAAGCGAGTGTATCTCAGCGATGAACGAGGACATAGCCCGCCTGAGAGCCGTGGCCGACTACCAGTTCGGGAGAGGCGCGGGGGCGGCGCTCTTTCCCCACGACACACGGATAGAGTACTCCAAGAACACTGGGAAACCTCGTCACCTCTGGGCCGGCGACGAGCTGGTAGCCAACTACAGGCCCAATGACGCCTTGTTCACAGTCACCATCGCGGGAGCCAGGAGGCTCGTCGCGGCCATCAAGGAGTTCAAGTACAGCGTCTGGATCATGGACGACGTCGTCGAGATCGTTGAGCAGGGCAAGAACGTCTTCGCCAGACACGTGAGGGACGCCGGGGAGTCCATAAGGCCGGGGGACGAGGTCGTGGTGGTCGATGAGAGCGGAAAAGTCGTCGCCGTCGGCAAGTCCAAGATGAACCGCGGCGACATGCTTTCCTTTAAGACCGGCACCGCTGTCCGTGTTAGAAGAGGTAGAAAAAAGGATAGGTAGAGCTAATAATTGTCGTAGAGCTTGACCTTTCTGCGGCGGTTGCCCTTGCTGAAGTGGGCAATTCGCACAGCTGTGTCGTTGGCCTTCTCTATCTCGCGAGCCTCGTCGGCGAGCTTCGCCGCCTGCCTGAGGGCCTCGTGGGCCGCCGTGAGCACTGGGATCGCCTCCTCCCGCTCCTGCAGCTTGAAGACGGCCTCGGTAGAGAGGCTCGCGACTCCTCTGGCTATCTCGTATGCCGCCATAGCCTTGCCCTGGGCATAAGGATTCTGGATCTCGCTGGCCGCAAGCGCCCTGGACTTTGTGATGACTAGGCGTGGGAGTTCGGGCTTCTTGCCCTCCTTTATCTCGTCGATGACTCTGTCCAGCTCACTCTGGATGAGCCTGAAGGCTCCGGTGACGGCTAGGACCTTGAGGACGTCGCCGTTGAAGCTCGCCATCTCCACGGGGTCGAGGAAGGCGCTCTTGGCGCTGATCATGGGGTCACCATAGATGACGAAGTACCCCATGTTCTCGGGTAGCTCCCTCACGGCCTTCCGGGAGGGCTCGTCGGATACCACAATGATGGGTTTGCCGGTCTCCTCGAGGATATTCCTGGCGGCCGCGGGGCCCTTGAGGGCGGCGTTGGGGGAGATCACTACGTAGAGCTCGCTCTCGATCCCCGCGGCGATCCTGGCCACCTCCTCCGCGTCCTCCACTTCCATGCTGACGGCGCAGGAGATCACCCTCATCTTGATGTCCTTCCTTGCGCTTCTCTCGTCTAGGAGGGCCTCGATGATGATCGTCGTCCCGATGTAGCCTATCTTCACAAAGGTTACTGTTACCAATCTCGTTCACCTGTCGGTTGTCTATTTTTCTGGCTGATACTAAGATAAGCTTTGGGTGAGGGAGCCCCGGCGGCTAGTAAAGATTCTATATACTGGAGCCCTACTCTTTGCTGGTGGCTGTTTTGAGTAAGATCCAGGAAGAGAAGCAGACTGCGCTGGATTTCGTTGACGAGAACAGGCAGTGGCTCTCAGACTTCCACATGGAGATATGGAACCTCGCAGAGCCGGCGTTCAGGGAGTACAGGTCCGCCGCGGCCTACGTCAAGCTACTCAGGGACGACGGTTGGACGGTGGAGGAGGGAAGCGGCGAGATGCCCACGGCCTTCTGCGCCGTCTGGGGTAAGGGAAAACCGGTGATAGGTGGCTTCGCCGAGTACGACGCCGTCCCCGGGATGAGCCAAGCCTCCGTGCCCTATAGGAAGCCCAGGGACGAGAACCTTCACCCCTACGCGGCGGGGCACACCGACCCCCACTCGGGGCTAGGCACGGGCGCCCTCTTCGGTTTCCTCGCCGCTAAGCGCGCCATGGAGAAGCACAGGCTGAAGGGGACCCTCAAGCTGTTCGGGGAGCCCGCTGAGAAGGTGTCCGGCTCCAAGCAGGTGCATGCGGCC
>Ga0209536_100002477_pt1 | contig 30137 bp, 29 predicted proteins | sample DeeMarSeWOR28_12_FD_187461 | JGI IMG/M metagenome (GOLD analysis project Ga0209536, IMG submission 187461) | Marine sediment microbial communities from White Oak River estuary, North Carolina - WOR-2-8_12 (SPAdes) (version 2) | ecosystem: Environmental > Aquatic > Marine > Intertidal zone >...
ATTATTGGCTTCGTCTTGCAAGAAAAAGGGAAGCCATCCTAGCATCAGAAGCAGAATCAGGCGGCTCCGCTGCTGAACTCAATAATCTTGGTGATCAGGATTTAGAGATTAGCTCGCAACTAAGAGATATCCATATCCAGAGGTCAAGGGTAAGTCAGAAACAGAGGAAAAATGTATGAACCAAGATAAACCAAGCAACGTCAATGAGACTAAAGAATTACCCACCAATAATGATGACGAAAAGGAATCGGTAGGAATATCGGAAAGCGAAGTCAATTCTAAAGAGAAAGCGCAACCTTCTGAAATCTCATTACCCCTAGAGCAAATAGATGAACCAGGGATAGTCGATGATCCTATCCGTATGTATCTGCATGAAATCGGCAGAGTGCCTCTTCTTACCGCCAGGGATGAAAAGATTCTTGCCAAGAACATGGAACAGGGTAGACGTATCAAAGACATTAAAGAGGAATGCCTCAGAGAAGACGGCAGGCCGTCATCAGTAACCAATATTATAATACGTATGCTTAAAGAGCTGGGGCAAATGACTAGCTTCATCCATTTTGTTTACCAAGAATTGGGGTTGATGACACCATTACGCTTCAAGGAAGCCATATTAAATCAGAAATTTAGGGAGAGCTTCGAAGATGAAATAGATCAGAATATGACACAGTCGATTGCCCTGAAGACAGGTACTTCCATCCCTGAAATTGAGCACTTGCTTATCAAATTGTCCCTTAATATTGGTTTGCTACCACAGGCAGTTCTTGATTCCATAAAGGATGACGTTACTCTTGATGAAATACACAAATTTGCAACAAATCCCAAATTTCAGGAGTTAATAAAAATCCATGAAGATAATTTTAGGTCCTACATATCCAATATTGAACGAGCCGCTGAAAAATCTGAAAAACACCTTATTGAAGCTAACCTGCGCTTAGTAGTTAGCGTTGCTAAAAAACATATCGGCCGTGGTATGCCGCTTCTTGACCTCCTCCAAGAAGGTAATATCGGCTTAATACGGGCGGTTGAGAAGTTTGATTACCACCGCGGCTATAAATTCAGTACTTATGCTACCTGGTGGATTCGTCAGGCAATTACTCGTGCCATAGCTGACCAAGCGCGTACCATCCGTATTCCTGTACATATGGTAGAGACAATAAACAAGCTACTGAGCCTCAGCCGTCAGCTTTCTCAGGAGTATGGCCGGGAACCCACTCCCAAGGAAATCGGCGATGAAATGGATATCTCACCAGAGAGGGTTAGGGAGATAATCAAGGTCTCGCAACTACCCATATCGCTGGAATCCCCCATCGGTGAAGAGGAGGACAGTCACCTTGGTGATTTCATAGAAGACCAGAATGCCTTACCACCTCCTGATGCTGCCTCCCGTCAACTACTAAAAGAGCAAATTGATGGTGTTCTTTCCAGCCTTTCACCCCGTGAACGGCGCGTTCTACTTCTCAGGTTTGGCCTTGAGGACGGTCGTAGCCGTACACTAGAAGAGGTGGGTAAGGAGTTCAATGTAACCCGGGAACGCATCCGCCAGATTGAAGCCAAGGCTCTTAGAAAACTACGTCACCCTACTCGTAGTCGTAAGCTTAAAGACTATTTGGAATAATGGTTGTATGCAACTAACTAATTAATACACAGCTAACCATACGGATTGCTATTATGGAACCGCTATACCTGCCCTGCACCGTTACAGTCTGTCCTCTTTCCAGTTCTCCCAACGCCGATGCATATTTTTTATCGAACATGCATTGAAGGTTCTGCCAAGGATCTGCGCCACTGCCAGTTATCCTTATGTAATGAATATCAAGCTTATCTTTAATATCTATAAGTGAAACTGTTCCGGTTACCCTTAAGGTCTTATTCATAAACATCTCATCAGCAGTGGCATCATCCCTCTCGTATTCCTCTAAGATATCTTCAACATTTAGTTCCATATCTGGAGATTCTAGTTCTATTTCAGTTTCCTGTATCTGTTCAATCTGCGACTCTTCTACTGAAATATCTTCAGTTTTAGGTTCTATATCAACTTCAGCCTTTGGTTCTAGTTGTTTTTCTTTTTCAACCTCCACTTCAGCTCCATCTTCGGTTTCCTGGGTTTCCTCGACCTCATGTTCTTTTGACATTTCAGTCGCCGATTCAAATTCAAATTTTTCCGCTTCTTTAACTTCAACCTCTTCTGTTGGTTTTGGTTCAAGCTTTTGACTCACTGTATCTTTTTTAAAATCAAGCTCCGGCTCCAGTTTTATCCCCTTTATTATTGCTAAATCCTGTTTGAGTACAACAGTCTCCTCTGATTTCAATTCAGTATCCGGCTGCTGAATATTTCCCAACTCTTTTATGGGTTTTTCAAGTCTCCCCTCTTTCAGTTGCCTGTATGTTTTATCAATCTTCTTAAAGGGTCCGAATGGAAGAGGATGGCCACACCACTGGCATGCCCAGTCCTCAGTCCGCAATGTTTCTCGGCCGCAATTATGACACTTTGCCATGCAACACCTCTGCTAAAAGACTATATGTCACAGTTAAATTTGTCAATACTACCAAAGTACAATTTCTCTTACTGGAGAGAGTGAGTTTCACAATATAGATAAATATAACACCGTTATATGCTAAAATAAATTAAATAATTCGGTCAGTCAAAAATGATTCCTTCAAGATTGAAGATGCTCAACTTTATGCCTTTTCAAGGCGATTTACAGGCGTTCTCCTTTGACGGTATTCATACCGCCTGTATCTGTGGCGATAACGGTAATGGTAAATCAGCCCTTATCGATGCCATTACCTGGGCGCTCTGGGGTAAGAGTAGGGCAAAAAGCGACGATGACCTTATCCACCTTGGTGAAAAGGATATGGAAGTGGAGTTTGATTTCTTTGCCGGAGATCAGCTCTACCGAGTTATACGCAAGCACTCCATGCCTAAAAGCCGCAAAGTTTCCGGTCAAAGTAGTCTCGACCTTCTCATAGCTGACAACGGAAGCTTCAACGTAATCAGCGGTGACACGAAAAGTAAAACTCAACAGAAGTTAATCTCTCTTCTCAATATGGATTACGATACGTTCATTAACAGTGCTTTTTTAAGACAGGGTCATGCCGACGAATTCAGCAAACAACAACCAGGGAAGCGAAAAGAGGTACTTGCTGCTATATTGGGATTATCTCTTTATGACCGCCTTGAAGAAAGAGCCAGAGAGCTATCTCGATTGCAGAATATGGAAAAAACACAGCTTGCGAACACCATTCTAGAAATTGAAAAGGAGCTTGTGTTTAAAAAAGAGCTTGAAGTCTCTCTGGATAAAGCTCGAATCGAACTTTCTCTATTGGAAGTTGAAATAAATAAACGACAAACTTTCTTGAACCATCTTAGACAGAAAAGGGATTCTTTGGTAGGTAAAAAGCAGCAACTGGCACAGCTTGAAGAACATATTGCTAAGATAAAAGAGGACCTTAAAAACTGGCATAACCGTATAGAACAACGGCAAAAAAATATTAATAAGTATCAGGTGCTTATAGCTGAACGCCAGTTTATAAAAGAAGGTTACCGTCAGTTTCTAAAGGTTAAGAAGCTGAATGATGAAATGAATGAAAAGTTACAGTTTTTCAGCAAGATGAAGGATACAAAGAGTAAACTGGAACAGGCTATTCAGAAAGCACAGGCAGAACTGCTTTCGCAACATGCCGTCTCTCAGAGTAAAATCGGTCATCTCGAAGCCGACCTTAAGAAGTTATCTCTCCTTAAAGAAGATAGAGCAAATCTTGAGTACGCGCAGAAGCGTTTGTCTCAAATGGAAGAGGAATTGCAGAACAAAATACTGTATTTTAAAAAACTACAAACTAGTGTTAATAAACTTGAGTGCAACCAACAGAGTCTCGAAGAAGAGATAAGAAATCTAGAGGAGAAACTTGCGTTCTTCGATACCAAGGGCATCGCCAGCTGCCCCCTGTGCGAAACCGAGCTTGGCGAAAAGGGTGTTTATGTCGTCAAATCAAAGTACAATCGGGAAAAGGAAGAAAAAACAGCAATGCTTGATTCCCAGATGAACAACCTTGCAAATAGAAGTGTTGAGTTAAAACAAATAGAAAAGCGTATTAGGGATCTGGAAACTAGTTTAAGCCAAGACAGGACTAAAATACAGGTTAAGGTGGATGTAATAGCCAGCTCAACTAAAGATTCAGAAGAAGTCACCCAGCAGCTAAACAAGGAGAAAGTTATTCTGGCTAAAATAAAAAATAGGCTAGTTATCAAGGAGTTCGCCATGCAACAACAAAATGCGCTGATTGAGCTGGAGAAAGAACTAATAAATATTAATTACGATCCTGATCGTCATCAACGGATCGGCCATAAGTTGGCCGATCTTGTAAAATTCGATCAATTTAATAGAAATTTAAACGAAGCCGAAAAACTGCTTAGCCTGGAACAGGAAGAATTGCTCAATGCTCAGAATGCATCTCAGGAACTCAGCCGTCGTCTCGATTCCGATAACAATAAAAAACATCTACTATCCTCCGATCTCGAATCTTTTCCCAATCTAGAAAGTGAACTTGTTAAAGCCGAGAACGGATATATTGTTCTTTCTGAAAAACAGAAACGGGCACAGGAGTTAAAAGGTAGTTTAAGTGGTAAACTGGAACATGTTTCAAGTCAGGAGAAAAAACAGCAGGAAAAGAAAAAACGGCTGGAGCAGGTAACAAAAGAAGCAACAATCTACTTCGACCTCTCCCAGGCATTCAGCAAAAAGGGAATTCAAGCAATGCTTATTGAAATGGCCTTACCCGATATAGAAATGGAGGCCAACAAACTCCTTAGCCGTATGACGGATAACAGAATGCATATCAAGATTGAAACACAGCGTCAGTCGAAGAAAGGTGAACCGATTGAAACACTGGATATCATTATCTCCGACGAATTAGGGCCGCGGCCCTACGAAAACTACAGCGGCGGTGAAGCCTTCCGTATAGATTTTGCCATCCGTATCGCTCTCTCAAAACTGCTGGCAAAACGTGCCGGAGCTCCAATACCTACTCTCATTATAGACGAAGGTTTCGGTACCCAAGATAATGTCGGTCTGGAAAAGGTTAAGGAAGCCATCAACTCGATTCAGGACGATTTTGAGAAGATTTTAGTTATCACTCATATCGATGAACTCAAAGATGCTTTTCCGACGCGTATCAATGTCATAAAAACGGCAAATGGCTCAATTCTTGGTGTGATTTAGTTTATAATCCCAGGTCATGGGCAATTTCCTTCATCGCCTCAAGCCCCATCTCAATGAACTCATCAAGCTCGAAGCCTATCTCTCTGCAGGCTGCTATCTGTTCCCGTTTTGCACCAGCGGCGAAGCTCTTTTCCATGAAACGTTTCTTCACCGATTTAACCTGAACCTTAGCCAGCATCTTATCTGGACGGATAAGAGCAGCGGCAGTTATTAGACCGGTCAGTGGATCAGTGCAGAACAGCGCTTTATCAAGTCTCGTTCTACAGGCAATACCATGCTTTTCGTTATGGCACAGAACGGCATGTACTACGTTTTCACTAGCTCCCATTTCCCTTACCAAGTCAGCGCCAAGTTTGCTGTGATTATTCATATCCCCTTTAGTTAATTCTATATCTATATCATGTAGTAAACCGGTAAGCCCCCACTCTTCTTCGTCTTCGTCCAATTTTTTAGCAAGATTCCGCATAATGACTTCTGTCGCCAGCATATGCTTTATAAGATTTCTGTTTTCAACATTGGATTCTATTGAATCAATTGCATCTTCTCTATTCATTTGCATCACCTTTCTTATTTACCAATAGTTATTTTTTCTGGTAAATACTTCTTGAGATAAGTACCGGTGGCAGATTTATTCTCCCTGCTTATTCCCTCTGGCGTGCCTGTAGCAACTATATTACCACCTTTATCACCGGCGCCGGGTCCCAAGTCAATAATCCAATCCGCATTCTTAATTACATCCAAATGGTGCTCTATCATCACTACGGTATTTCCGGTATCCACCAGCTGCTGAAGCACCCGTAGCAGGGCGGCAACATCGACAAAAGCAAGCCCGGTGGTTGGCTCATCAAGTATATAGAGAGTGGTGCCGGTAGCTCTTTTTGATAACTCGGTAGCCAGTTTTACTCTCTGTGCTTCACCACCGGAAAGTGTTGTCGCTGGTTGCCCCAAGTGGATATAACCCAGCCCAACGTCGTGTAGTGTCTTTAACTTGTTCTTCACTTTCGGGAAATGATCAAAGAAATCGAGTGCTTGCTCTACAGTCATATCCAGCACCTCGGCTATATTTCTGCCCTTGAACCTAATCTCCAGAACTTCCCGGTTATATCGCTTGCCCTTGCATACCTCACAGGGGATTGTTACATCCGGTAGGAACTGCATCTCTATTTGTATATAGCCATCGCCTCGACAGGCTTCACAACGCCCACCCTTCACATTAAAAGAGAATCTCCCCGGTGCGTAACCCCTCATCCGCGCTTCGGGAACAGTAGAGAAAAGCTCGCGGATAGGAGTGAAGGTGCCTGTATAGGTAGCTGGATTGCTGCGTGGGGTGCGTCCTATAGGTGACTGGTCAATATTTATTACCTTGTCGATATTTTCAACGCCCTCGATTAGATCAACTTCACCTGGCTTTTCTTTGGCCCGATATAACTCTTGAGCTAGCTTTTTAAATAGAATGTCATCAATCAACGTGCTTTTGCCGCTGCCGGAAACACCTGTTATGCAGACGAACATACCCAAAGGGATGGTAACGTCCACATTTTTAAGGTTGTTCTGTCGGGCACCTCTAATGGTGATTAATTCCCCTGAACCACAGCGTCTTTCATCCGGCATTGGAATAATTTTACGCCGGCTTAGGTATTGCCCCGTTGTGGATTCTTCGGTCACTATAATATCTTCCATTGTTCCACAAGCTACCACCCAGCCTCCATATTCGCCAGCTCCAGGACCGAGGTCTATTATGTGGTCAGCAGCACGCATCATTGCCTCATCGTGTTCAACTACTAGCACCGTATTCCCCAATTCCTTTAATCCCCTCAGGGTCTCAATCAGGCGGTAGTCATCTGCTGGGTGAAGTCCCACTGTCGGTTCGTCGCATATATAGAGAACCCCCATCAGACCACTGCCGATCTGGGTGGCTAACCTTATACGCTGGGCTTCACCACCGGAAAGGGTTGCTGAGGTTCTATTCAGGTTGAGGTAATCCAGACCAACGTTCACAAGAAAGCCCAGACGCCCCTTTATTTCTTTCAATATATCGCGAGCTATAATCTGTTCGCGCGGGTTGAATATTGTTTTCTTACTGCATAGCATATTTATCCAATTCGATGCTTGATCAACTGACATAGAACTTATATTATCAATGTTATTGCCACCAATGGTTACAGCTAATGCCTCCGGCTTCAACCTCTTCCCCTCACAAAGCTGACAGGTCTTATTTACCATATAACGTTCGATATATTTCCTTGATGTCTCCGATTCGGTATCGCGATATAACCTCTCCATACGCGGAATTACACCTTCAAATCCTTCAAAATACTCTCTTTCCTGCCCATATCGGTTACGGTATTTATATGAGAAACTTTTTTCTCCATATAGAATCATCTTCATCTGTTCAGGTGTTAGATTTTTAACCGGTTCATCCAGTGAAAAACCATTGCGCCTGGCCATTTCTTCCACTGCGTAGAGATACCATGTATGCCACTGGTATGGATGTATAGCGCCTTGGGAAAGTGACAGTTCCTTGTTGGGTATTAGTAAATCAGGATCAAGTTCTGATTTGGTGCCCAGTCCTGTACATTCAGAACAAGCGCCATGTGGGCTATTGAAACTGAAAGTCCTTGGTGCTATCTCACCCATACTTATGCCGCAATTAACGCAGGCGAAATGCTCTGAAAAGAGTAGTTCTTCGCCGTCAATAATAGACACGAGGATCACCCCGGCTCCCAGCTTTAAAGCTATCTCCACAGAATCAGCAATCCGGCTCCGATTTTTAATTTTCTCCACTACCAGTCTGTCAATAACAACTTCGATGGAATGTTTCTTGAATCTCTCAAGCTTAAAGTCCTCCGAAAGATCATGGATAATACCATCCACCCTTACCCGAGCATAGCCTGCTTTACGTAAATCGCTGAATACCTGCTGGTATTCACCCTTTCGATCTTTGACAAGGGGAGCTAGAATCATAATACGGCGACTTCCTGGTAGTGCCTGAATGGCATCTACAATCTGTTCCACCGTCTGCATAGTTATTTCACGGCCACACTGCGAGCAATGGGGATGCCCAGTCCGGGCAAACAGAAGCCTCAGGTAATCATATATCTCAGTTACGGTACCTACTGTGGAACGTGGATTTCGGCTAGCACCTTTTTGGTCTATTGAAATCGCTGGGCTCAGGCCCTCGATATAATCAACATCAGGTTTCTCCATCCGCCCTAAAAACTGGCGGGCATATGCTGAAAGCGATTCCATATAGCGTCGCTGTCCCTCGGCATAGACGGTATCAAATGCCAGTGAGCTTTTACCAGAACCAGAAACACCCGTTATGACTACTAGTTTATCCCTTGGAATTGTTACATCTATGTTTTTTAAATTATGTTCTCGGGCTCCCTTTACAAAAATGGAATCCAGTGGCACTTTTTTAATCCTCCAATTATTATTCTATCACTTGCCTCTTTATAGTAACAACAGTTGGCAAAGTCTTGATTATCTGGTCTATAATATGCTAAATGGAATATGATTTGTTATTGCTGAAATCTACGATTAAGACAGATATCGACGCCAGCCGTCAGCAGCTCGCTGAGCTCAGTTTGAAGATCCATTCCAACCCCGAAAACGGCTTTAAAGAGCACAAGGCTTCAAACTGGCTCGTTCAATATCTTGAAAATAGTTGTTTTAAGGTTGAGTTCGGTATCTGCCAACTGGAGACCGCTTTCAAAGCGGTCTATGGTAATAAAAAACCAGCGATTGCTATTATTGCCGAATATGATGCCCTACCACAACTCGGTCATGCCTGCGGTCATAATCTTATAGCTGCCATTGCCGTCGGTGCTGCAGTAGCATCCAGAGCTACCGTTGACAAACTAGGTGGTAGTGTTCTTGTTATCGGCACACCTGCCGAAGAGATCTACGGTGGTAAAGTATTAATGGTTCAAAGGGGAGCCTTTAATGATATTGATATGGCTATTATGGTTCATCCTTCGACAAATAACACTGCTACAACCAAGGCTCTCGCTTGTGCTTCTCTTGATATTGAGTTGTTAGGTCATGAAGCTCATGCAGCCGCTCATCCCGAAGAAGGTATCAACGCCTTGGAGGCAATAATTCTATCTTTCAATGCTATTAACTCATTACGTCAACATTTAAGGGATGATGCTCGTATTCACGGTATTATAACAGATGGCGGACAAGTTGTTAATGTTGTGCCTGCTTATAGTGCCGCTAGTTTTTTAGTGAGAGCAAAGGATGAAACATACCTTGAAGAGCTTAAAGACAAAGTCCTGAATTGCTTTAAGAGTGCCGCTCAAGCCACCGGTGCTAAACTGAAATATAAATGGAGTAATGTCCAATATGCTCCGATGCGCAATAATATGAAAATGGCTAACCTTTTTATCACCAATATGAACAGTCTTGGTCGTAGAGTGAAGCTTATAAATCCCGACCAGTCCTTTGGAAGTACCGATATGGGTAACGTCAGTCAGGTCGTTCCAAGTATCCACCCTTCGATAGCCATTGCTCCCAAGGGAGTCAGCATTCATTCTCGCCAGTTTGCAAAGGCAGCCGCCTCCGATATTGGCATTCAAGGAATGATTGATGCAGCCAAGGCCGTTGCCATGATGGTTGTGGATTTGCTATCCAGCCCAGAAACAATCAAGCAGGTTAAGAAAGAATTTACTAGCAAATCCTAAAACTATCCGTCTTTTACCGCTTGAGGTATAATTATTATATATTCAAATATTCCGTATTAATTAAGAAGGAACGCTATTGAAGGTGTATCTTGGCGTCGATGTCGGTTCGATAACTACCAAAACAGCTGTCATTAATGGTAATAATAAACTCTTATGTCACACATACCTGCCAACACAGGGTAATGCGATTTATGCTTTAAAAAACACATTTAAGCAACTAGAGCGACTTATACCAAATGGCGTAAATATCCAAAGAGTGGCAACCACTGGTAGCGCACGGCATCTAGCTGGAGCTATTATTGGTGCCGACCTTATTAAAAACGAAATCACAAGTCAAGCTGCCGCCGCTCTTGACTATATGCCTGATGTGCAAACCATTATTGAAATAGGTGGACAAGATAGTAAGATAATAATTTTAAGAGATGGTTTGATAACCGATTTTAGCATGAATACTGTATGTGCTGCTGGAACTGGCTCCTTCCTTGATCACCAAGCACACAGGCTGGGTATTGATTGCCAACAGTTCAGTTATCTGGCAGTGACGAGTGGTTCTCCGATAAATATCTCGGGTAAGTGTACTGTTTTTGCCGAATCAGATATAGTTCACAAGCATCAAACAGGTTATTGCCTCGATGGTATCGTATACGGTTTATGCCAAGCACTAGTACGCAATTTTCTCAGTAACGTAGGACAGGGTAAGGATATGCTACCACCAATATTATTCCAGGGCGGAGTAGCTTTTAATAAAGGCATTATTCGGGCTTTCGAAGAAGAGCTAAGAACTGATATTCTGATACCACCACACCCCGAAATTATGGGTGCTATAGGTGCTGCTCTTCTTGCAAAAGAAGAGTTGAAATACAACAAGAGCAGCTTTAGGGGTTTTCAACTGATCGATTGTGATTATAAAATTTCTTCAACCGAATGCAGGGAATGTAATAGTCTTTGTCAGATATTCCAGCTATTGCTTAACGGCAGTGTTATCACCAGCTGGGGTGGTCTCTGCGATTCTTGGCAAGAAACTTTGAAAATATAAATAATAGATGAGTATATAAATGAGGATTGCTATAGATGCTTCCGGTGGTGAATATGCTCCCAACGAGATAGTAAAGGGTGCCATAAAAGCCGCTCATGAATATGATGTTGAAATTTCTTTAGTGGGGAAGAAATCCCTGCTCCATCTTATTGCCGGTAAACATCTTAAGAAATTGAATTTGAGTATAATTGGGGCCAGTCAGAATATTGACTTCAACGAACACCCGATGGAAGCCATTCGCAAGAAACCCCGTTCCTCTATTGTTATCGGTATCAACCTGTTGAAAGAGGGTAAAGCGGATGCCTTTATCTCTGCAGGTAACACCGGTGCTGTTTTGTGCGCCGCCCTTTTCGGACTGGGTAAATATCAAGGAGTTGAGCGTCCCGCTTTAGCCAGTATTATAAGTCTCAATCGTTACTCACCAGCTCTGCTACTTGACGCCGGCGCTAATGCAGATTGTCGCCCTAGTCACCTCTTTCAATTTGCACAGCTGGGAGAAATCTATGTCAGGAATATTTTTGGGATAAAATCACCGCGAATTGGCTTACTCAGTAATGGATCGGAGGAGACCAAAGGTAACCGCCTTATTCAAGAAAGTCATCAGCTTATAAAGAAATCAAATCTCAACTTCATTGGTAATATTGAAGGTACGGATCTTACCCAAGGAAAAACAGATGTTATCATAACTGACGGTTTCACTGGGAATATCGTAATAAAAACGGTTGAAGGATTAGGGGATTCATTTGTCAAGGTTAGATCCCCAGATCACTCTCGCCATCTCCGTGGGCGAGCGCTACTCGCAGATGTTGGTCTTGGTTTTCTTGTAAAAAGCATGGATTATAGTGAATATGGCGGTGCCTGCCTATTGGGTGTGAAGGGAAATGTTATCGTATCCCACGGGCGTAGTCGGGCAAAAGCTATAAAAAACGCAATCGGTTTAGCTAATCGTACAGCTGAGGTTAATCTCAGTCAGCTTATCAGCGAGGTTAAAGGTGGACAATAAATATGATGTAGTTATTATTGGCGGCGGTCCTGCTGGCTTAACCGCTGGTATATACACTTCAAGAGACAAACTTAAAAGTCTTATAATTGAGAAGGGTATAATTGGTGGTAATATGAATAACGCGGAAATTATCGATAACTACCCAGGTTTCCCAGAAGGTGTCAACGGACCAGAGTTGGCCGATTTAATGCACAGGCAAGCCAAGAAATATGGACTTGAAAATATAACTGCCGAGGTAATAGCTATTAAAAATTGGGGTGATAAAAAACTTCTTGAGACTTCTAATGGAGATATTATTGCAGGGGTAGTGATTATAGCCGGCGGTTCTGAAAAGGTAAAACTGGATATCCCTGGCGAAAAAGAGTTTACTGGCAGAGGAGTTTCCTATTGCACTACCTGCGATGCATTTTTCTTCAGAAATAAAAATGTTGTCGTTGTTGGTGGCGGTAACAGTGCCATCTATGAAGCTATGCACCTCACTAAATTTGCTTCAAAAATATATATAATACACCGCCGCGATCAATTACGGGCGACTGCCATACTTCAGGATCGAGCCCGAGCCGAAACTAAAATAAAGTTCATACTGGATACTATTGTTAAAGAGATCCAGGGTAAGGATTTTGTCCAAAAACTGGTGTTAGAGAACGTTAAAACGGGTAAAAAGTCCACCCTTGAAGTCGATGGTGTTTTTATATCCATCGGGTTGAAGCCAAATACCGGTTTTGTAAAGGATTTACTATCGCTAGATAAGCAGGGTCATATTATCACTGACGAAAATATGAATACAGAAATTGCTGGTATATTTGCTGCAGGTGACATCCGCTCTGGCGCAATCCGCCAAATTACAACAGCCGCCGGTGACGGTACTATTGCCGCTATTGGTGCTAAGAAATTCATTGACGATCAGTAGTTTTATCCATTTCTTAATTACAGTATAATAATAAATAGGATGTTAGGTTAAATATGAAGGTTATTTTTCTAGAAAACATACCAGGCATAGCTAACGCTGGAGATATAAAAGAGGTAGCCGATGGTTATGCCAGAAACTATTTAATACCCAAAAAACTAGTTGCTTTTGTAAATCCAGAAACTACAAGTGAGCTGAAAGCCCAGCTCCAGGCCAAAACAAACCAGCAAGTTAAAAAAGAAGTCGAACTTGCAGAGATAGCCCGTCAGTTAGAGGGCAAAGAGGTTTCGCTCAAGGCTAAGGTTGGTGCCAAAAACCGCCTTTATGGTTCAATCACCAGCGCCGATATTGCCGCCGAGCTACAAAATACAATCGGTATCACTATAGATAAAAGAAAAATAGAATTAATTGAACCCATCCGTGAGCTTGGTAACTTCGATATAGCTATCAGATTAAGTAAGGATATAATCCCAAAGGTTAAGGTTCTCGTTATTGAAAGGAAGGCTGATTCGAGTGACTGATAATAAACTACCACCATATGATATCAGTGCCGAAGAATCAGTCAATGGATCACTTTTAATAGACGGTAAGGCGATTTATGATATAGTCATTATTCTAAAAGCCGAGGATTTTTATAGTGAGCAAAACAGGTGGATATACCAAGCATGCCTTTCACTCTACCAACGCGACGAAGCAATAAATCAGATAACGGTAGCTCAGGAACTTGATCGACAGGGTATGCTCGAAAAATGCGGTGGTGCTTCTTATTTAAGTCACCTTATATCTACCGTTCCAACTTCTCTCGATATTGAACACTATGCCAATATCGTCTATCGTCTATCCATAATGCGCCAGCTTGTAGTGGCTGCTGACAAAATATCTCAAATCGGTTATGCGGCTGACCCAGATATAAGTGAATCCCTTAACAGAGCAGAGGATATAATTTTCAACCTTCGCCACGAGCGAGGGACACTTGATTTTATCCACATCAAGCAGGTACTAGACAGGTATTTCGAAGCCCCATCACCGGATACAGAAGGTTTTCAAACAATACCACATATACTATCTGGATTTATTGGTCTTGATGATTTTCTTGGAGGTTTTCAGCGTTCTGATCTAATAATCATTGCTGGTAGACCCAGTATGGGCAAAACCAGCCTTGCGCTTAATATTGCAAGGAATGCTGCTGTAGATCAAGGAGCCTGCGTAGCTCTATTCAGTTTGGAAATGTTTCGTGAATCACTAGTGCAGCGATTGCTTTCAAGTGAATCAGGAGTGAACTCAAGGCGTATCCGTTTGGGGCTCAATACCGAAGATGAAGAGAGTCTGATTATGGAGGCTACTGGTAAGTTATCAGAAGCTCCCATATTTATTGATGACTCACCACAACTCAGAGTGGTGGAGATGAGAAGCAAAGCTCGTCGTTTGTTTTACGAGCGCGGTGTGGATCTTATCATCATCGATTACCTCCAGCTGTTACAAGGCGATGGTAGAAATGAAAACAGAGTTCAAGAAATCAGCTATATCTCACGTTCTCTTAAGGCATTGGCACGTGAACTTAAAGTACCCGTCATAGCCATTTCTCAGTTAAGCCGCGCTGTAGAATGGCGTGCGTCGCATATTCCTCAGTTATCCGATCTCCGAGAAAGCGGTAGTATAGAACAGGACGCAGATCTTGTCATCTTCGTTTATCGAGATGAAGTCTATTACAATGAAGAGGAATGGCAGAATCAGCATCCGGATAGAGAATACCCAAGAGAAATAGCTGACATTATTATTGCTAAGCACCGCAACGGCCCAACTGGTCAGATAAAACTACGCTTCAAACATAATCTGACCAAATTTGAGAACATTGCTAAAGTGGAGCCGACACTATTATGAGACCATTTCAGGGTTTCCCCAGAATAATGGATTTCACGCCGATACCCAATCTCTTTCTTAACAGGTTAATGCCGCATATCAATAATATAGCTGAGTTAAAAACTACTTTATATATTTTCATGTCTATCTACAAGAAGAAGGGTTACCCACGCTTTGTTACTTTTAATGAGTTATTAGGTAATGTCAGCCTGATGGAAAGCCTTAAAAACAATGGTGAAACGCCTGAGGATATGCTTTTAAATGCCCTTAAACTTGCAACTAAGAGAGGAGTTATCCTCCACCTATCAGTAGACAGCAATAACAGGACAGATGATATCTTTTTTCTAAATACGCAATCTGATAAACAGGCAATAGAAAGGATTACAAGTGGAGATCTCAATCTAGTCGGCTCAGAACCCAAAAAAATATCAGCTACACAAGCCGGGGAATTACCGGATATCTTCACTCTCTATGAGGAAAACATAGGCATTCTTACGCCGATTATTGCCGAAGAATTGAAGGAAGCAGAAAAACTTTATCCCTCTGAATGGATAAGTGACGCCATAAAGGAAGCGGTAGTCCAAAATAAACGCAAATGGAACTATATTTCAGCTATATTGGAGCACTGGTCAGCAGAAGGTAAAAACGATGGAACATATAGAAGAGATGCTCAAAAAGAAGATCCGGACAGGTACATCAAAGGTAAATACGGGCACATGGTCCGAAGACGTTAAAGGTAAAATTATCCAATCCCCCTGCCCTATTTGTTACGGTATCAGATTCGTCCACCCACCTCTGCTATCGGGTAAGCCCGATTACAGTCGGGTAGTCGCTTGCAGTTGCATTCGAGATGAAAAAGATGATAAACGTCGTGTTAAACTACAACAATATAGTAACCTCGGCGCCCTTAAACGGTTTACCTTTGAAAACCTGATGCCTCAGGGTAGGAGTGGACATCAATCCAACCAGCAATTATTTCAGTTAGCTTATGATGCCGCCAAGGTATTTTCTGAAGATCCCAAGGGATGGTTTATTCTACTTGGCCCTAGTGGTAGTGGTAAAACACATCTCTCTGCGGCTGTTGTCAATGAACGTATAAAACGTGATCAACCAGCATTGTATAAAACCGCACCTGATCTTCTCGATGACCTTCGCTCTACTTTCAATCCAGAACAAGAAATTCCCTATGCCCAGTCTTTTGATATACTGCGCAATACTCCTCTTCTTGTTATCGATGACCTCGGTACACAGAGTAGCACTCCATGGTCAAAGGAAAAACTTGATCAGTTACTTAACCACCGCTATAACCAGCAACTGCCTACAATTATTACCACTAGCATACCTGTTGAACAATTAGACGACCGAATCAGCAACCGCTTATCCGATAGCAACCTAAGTCGTGTTTTTATACTTGAGGAAAAACTAACTTATAGCCCCGATTATAATTGGGCATCAGGTTTGGAGTTACAAAGACACATGACATTTAAAAACTTCGATTGGCACCGGATCAATCTTCCACCAAAACAACGTGAAAGCTTAGAATTTGTTTATCGTCAAGCAATGGACTATGCAAAATCACCCGAAAGTTGGATTATATTCCAAGGTGTTACCGGCTGCGGTAAGACACATCTAGCAGCAGCTATTGCGAACTACCGCTATCAAGCCGGGAATCCAGCTTTGTTTATTGTAGTACCCGAGTTTTTAGATCACCTACGCTCCGCCTTTAGTCCTGAGAGTAAGATTTCCTACGACGAAATATTTGAAAGTGTAAAGAAGACACCACTCCTCATCCTCGATGATTTTGGCGAACAGGCAACCACTCCTTGGGCGCAAGAAAAACTCTATCAGGTAATAAATTACCGTTATAACGCTCAACTACCAACAGTGATTACCACCCGCTATTCGCTAGATGATATTGATAGCAGAATAAGTTCCCGTTTTGTCGATCGAAAACTGAGCATGACTTATAATATTAATGTACCTGATTATCGTGGTGATATGGGCGTCAAGAAAAGTGGTAGATCTTCAACGCGTACCGGAAAATATTATCACCATAAATAATCTGAGGAATCCAGTTCTTGTGTCAAAGGTATTTCTTTATTAGAATATTCTAGTTCATATTAAGAGATTAAAATGTTGAATAATCCAGTTCTTGTATTAAGCCAGAGTTATGAGGCAATTAATATCTGCCATGTACGACGGGCTTTAGTATTGATACTTTATGGTAAGGCAGAAATAATTGAAAACGGCCTAGGTTACATTCACTCAGCCAATGATATTTTTCCAATTCCATCTGTAATTAAATTAGCCTATATCGTAAGACGTCCGCGTTATGAAAATAAATTAACTCGCTTTGGCGTTTTTCAACGCGACCGTTACACCTGTCAGTATTGCTCCAAGGCAAGCCATCAGCTTACCATTGATCATGTTCTACCGAGAAATCAGGGTGGGGAGCAATGCTGGGAGAATGTTGTCAGCGCCTGCGTTTCTTGTAATCGCCGTAAGGCAGGTAGAACACCAAAACAAGCAAATATGAGACTCGTGCGCCAGCCTTGTCGCCCACGAAATAGCCTCCCCTTCTATATCACACGTCAACATCTTGAAAATCTGGGTGATTGGCAGAAATATCTTTTTCTGGATTAATTAATTTCAACCATCCCTGACTACTTTATTGATGTGCATTTTTGTCCACCTCTACTTTTCCCTCATTTATAATCTCGTCGAGCAAGACTTCTATCCTGGCGCCACTTTCCAATTCAATAATAACTTTTTCCTCTACAGGCTTACTACCAACTACAATTCCTTCTCCCTTTGTCGTTTTGATACTTTTTCCTTCCCTAGGAATCTTACCTCTCATTTCGCGATATAAATCAAACTCATAACCTAAACAACACAAAAGACGGCCGCATAATCCAGAAATCTTCATAGGGTTAAGGGGTAAATCTTGTTCTTTTGCCATTTTTATTGATACAGGATTGAATTCACTCAAAAAACTAGTACAACAAAGAGGTCTGCCACACCTTCCAAAGCCACTCAGTAGTTTTGCTTCATCCCTAGGTCCAATCTGGCGCATTTCCACGCGAACTTTCAGGTTACGGCTTAAATCCCTGACCATCTCTCTGAAATCAATCCTACCCTCAGCGCTGAAGTATATAGTAAGCCGACTACCATCTACGTTATATTCAGCAGAAATGATTTTCATTGGTAACCTTAACTTTTCAATAAGCCTATTACAGGCTTCCATAGCTTCACCTTCTCTTTGTTTGAACTCATCGGCAGACTGTAGATCTTGAGTACTTGCTTTACGTACTACCTGTTTTAGAGGTTTTTTTGTTTTATCATTCATTTTCTTGATATCTGTCATCACTATCTCGCCCATCTCCATACCTTTAGCTGTTTCCACAATTACTCTATCACCTAAGTCAAGTTCAATACCGGATGTGTTAAAGTAATATATCTTTCCACCTCTTTTGAAGCGTACACCAACGACTTCCTTTATATTATTCTCTTCCTTTATTTGTTCCATTTTATAATTAACTTCCTCCCTTTACCTTGGTCCTTTCAGGTATATTCATCATCATTATTTCTATCGCTAAACGTGCATTTACATTACTTCTTAGATTAATTATTGCTTCCTGAATCTCACGTATGAAATATCTTATATCATAAAGGTTCATATCCCTACTAAGCTGCTCCAACCTTTTCTGTATATCGATATTGGTTATAGCTTTGTTAAGTCCTGTCTTGATAAGCAGAATGTCACGCCAGACATCAATCCAAACTTTTAGCATTTCCTGAGTAATCTCTCTATTTCCTTTGTATTGATCAGCCAAATGGGTTGCATACATGAAACGTTCTCCGTAATCTGCATGTATCATATCAAGTATGGCATCTCTGTCTTCATAGTAACTCTCAAGTAATTTTTCATCTTTCGATGCTGATATCGCCCAACCTATACACCCTTGAGACAACGCTGACAGCACCCTTGCCTTCTGTTTTTGAACGCCATACATATTTATTAGTGCTTTTTCGACTTCATCCACTGATAAGGGCATCAGCTTTATTTTTTGACAACGAGATAAGACCGTAGTTGGAATTGTTTCGGTAGTTTTTGCCAATAATAAAAAGAGGATTTTTTCAAAGGGTTCCTCTAACGTTTTAAGTAAACAGTTAGCTGCTTCTAAAGATAATAATTCTGCTCCGTCAATAATGAATAACTTATATTTGCCTTCAAATGGTGGTAGACTGGCTGCACGCTGTATTTGCCTGATTTGTTCTATACTAATTTCAGATTTATTGCCGGGTTTATCCTTTTCTAAAGCACTATCCACGCATAAAATTTGAATATCTGCATGCTTCCCTTGAGCAATCTTCTGGCATGAATCACACTCCGAGCAAGGTGGCTCATTTCCTCGACAATTCAATACTTGAGCCATATTTATGGCGAGCTGCATTTTTCCTATATGGGGGGGGCCGATAAACAGATAGGCATGAGCCAGCGAACTTGTTTCCAGACATTTTTTTAAATAAGATACCGCCCTCGACTGCCCAACTATCTGCCACATTCAACAATCCTTTTCAGTATTTATAATAAATCACAACTGGTAAGGTCATCATACGTCTGTCGTCGGCGGATAAGGCGCCTCTCACCTTCATTAACTAAAATAATGGCTGGCTTGAGAGAGGCATTATAATTACTTTGAAGGGGCAAGCTATAGGCACCACAAACTGGAACGGCTATAATATCACCTCTCTTTATGGGCGGTAGATTTATTTCTTTAACTAATATATCTCCTGATTCACAGAATTTTCCGGCAATGGTAACCAACTCTACTTTCTCTTCAAGCATATTATTAGCCACAAATGCTTCATAGTGTGAACTATAGAGGGCGGGTCGTATATTATCAGCCATACCACCATCTACAGATATATACTTTTTTATTCCTGGTATATCTTTTATTCCTCCTACCCTATACAATGCAACACCTGCTTGGGCAATTATCGCCCTTCCCGGTTCAATTGTCAGCGTTGGGAGTGAGAGATTTAATTGGTGACATCTACTTATTAACTTTGTAACTATTGTCTCGGCGAAAAAGGATACCGTTGGTACAGTTTCCTCCTCTGTATATCGCACGCCAAAACCACCACCTATATTCAGCTCTTCAAGCTCGAAGCCGTGCTTCTTTTTCATCTCAGCCGCAAAGTCTAGGACAACTTCTATTGATTCCTCATATGGTTGAGTCTCTGTTATCAAGGAGCCTATGTGAAAGTGTAAACCTACCAGATTCAAACTAGGTTTCGCCATAGCCTTTTCGACAAGTTCGTCTGCTGCAAAAAGGGGGATACCAAATTTGCTACCAATAAACCCGGTGGTAATATGTTCATGAGTATGGACATCTACTCCCGGCGTTAGGCGTAACATGATATTTGGGATATGTCCCTTTTCTTCAGCTATTACCGCTAACATCTCTAATTCATCCTGACTATCAACCACTATACGGCTTATATGGTATTTGATCGCCATATTTAATTCTTCAACCGATTTATTGTTGCCATGAAGATACACCATATCCATAGGGAAACCAGCTGATCTGGCAATAATAATCTCACCAGCGGAGACTACGTCCAATCCCAATCCCTCTTCCTTAATGATGTTTGCTAGCGCTTTATTTAGGAACGCCTTGCTAGCATAAATAACAGTTGTATCAGCATAGCGTTGGCTAAAAGCCAGTCTAAACTCCCGACATTTGCTGCGAACCGTAAACTCATCCAAAATATACAAAGGTGTTCCGTATTCAGTAACCAGATCTACGGTATCGCATCCGCCAATTACAAGGTGGCCGCTCTTGCTCACTGTAGTGGAAATTGGTAGGATTGACTGTCTTGATAACATCACCTTCAATGATATCAATACACTATAACCCAAGTCAATTGGAGTAAATTGTATTTTACTTTACAGCTTTAGTATATTTGGTTAAAATACATTTATCCCGTATCAATGGCTAAAATATTAACAATCTTTTAGGTAGTATGAATTAATGGTAAAAGCGGTTTTTTTCGATTTGTATCAAACCCTGATTGACTACGATCCACCCCGGGAAACAGAGCTAGCACGGATAATCAATGATTATGGAATCAAAGTAACAAAAGAAATGATACACCGCCCTATGGTCATAGCTGATGAATTCATGTACAAAGAGCATGCACGTCAACCTATAACCAAACGTAGTAAAAGCGAACAAAAAAACCTTTTTTCACAGTATCAGACAATAATTCTTAAGGAAGCAGGCATAGATCCTACACCGGAGCTTATTACCAATAATATTACCAAAATGCACCAGGTTAATTTCCATCGCGTCCTGTTTGATGATGTACTACCAGCTCTTAAGCAACTTGAAAAAAACGGGATAATACTAGGGCTTATATCAAACATAGATAGAGACATATCTCCTCTTTTTGATAAACTAGGTCTTACACCATTCCTTAAGGTTGTAATAACATCCTTGGATTGTGGTTTCCATAAACCCCAACCTGAAATATTTCAGGAAGCGGCCAGGCAAGCTGGTGTTACAGTTAATGAATCCGTATACATCGGCGACCAATATCAAATAGATGTGCTCGGTGCAAAAGAAGCCGGTATGAAGGGTGTTCTTATAGATAGAAACGATTTCTTTAACGACGACACAGACGAACTCATCATAAGAGACTTGAAACAGCTTGTTGATTATATTGACGCCGAGCGGAGGTAACAGTGGTTCTTTCTTTATCAAGTCCCGCTTTTGGTGATGGTGAAAAGATACCAGCTAAATATACGTGCGAGGGTCAGGATATCTCACCACAGTTAGATTGGAGTGGTATTCCTAAAGGGACCGAATCCTTAACTCTCATAGTCGAGGACCCAGATGCTCCCAGTGGTATATTCACGCACTGGATTATCTTCAATATATCACCAGATATTAAAGGTCTATCAGAAGCGTCTCCAACAATACCCAGACTTCCCAATGGTTCCCTTCAGGGAGGTAATGATTTCAGCAGAATAGGGTATGGTGGTCCCTGCCCACCACCAGGGAAACCACATAGATATCGCTTTACCCTTTATGCCCTTAACAAGAAACTTGATTTAGCTAGTGGTTCGTCTAGATATCAAGTCCTCAATGGTATTAAAAACCAAATTTTAGCGCAAGGACAGCTTACTGGCATCTATCAGCGCTCCCGTAAAATAAGATAACTCTATTTATCTCCCTCTTCTTTTTCCCCCTGGCGTTTCTTTTGAATAATATCGTCTTTATTCTGTGCCCAGCGTCGTAATTCATCTAGGCTGGGTGGAGCAACATAAAATACTTGGATATCCCGAGGAAACTGTATTTGATGTCCTTCCCTCATTAATAGTAGTCCAATCTGATTATTCTTGAGTGTTTTGTCTATGTTATTGGTTATTATTTCGTTTCTCTTCTTTTGTACCTCTATAAAAGACTTATAGACTTGTGAAAAAACTTTCTGGTTTTGGAGGCCAATTGATATACATCGGCTCCAATCCATAAACTCAAGTAATGTGTCATCATCCTCTATGGGTTGAATAATGGCACCCTTATTTAGGCTGTTGTTAACGATTTTATAACTGCCCGCATTTATCTTCTTTATCGAAGTAATTCCGCTTTTACCTGAATGTGTAATCAATTCATGGTATATTGTTTTAATAATCCCTAACTTTCCCTCGAGGTTGTTGATGTGTTCCTGTGCTTGTTTCCAGTATTTTTCAAACAATTCTTTAAACTCTTTATCTTGCTCAAAAGGCTGGATAATTAGCGGCACAAAAATAAGTTTCCTGTCCTTTTTAAATTTCTTTGCCGAAGGTTTCGTTAATCGACCCAATTTTTCAACCATATCACCGATTTCCCCCTAACTTACCTTTACTTTTTCTATTATATTATCATAGTTGCATATAGTTGTCTTTTCCGCAGATAAACATCCGTAATATAAAACACAGGTCGGAATTTTTATCCGACCTGTGTTAGGCTTTCACTTATGAAAACTATTGCTGACTTAGCTTGACTTTACTGTAACATTCACTGCAGTATACCGGCCTGCCTTCACGTGGCTCAAAAGGTACTTCTGTTTCTTTGGAACAATCTGCACATACTGCAGGGAACATCTGCCGTTGCGACCTTAATCCATAACCACCATTTTGGTACCGGGATGTTTTCCTCGACTGACGGCAAGGGGGGCATCTCTTGGGTTCATTAGTATAGCCTTTTGTCTGGAAGAATTCCTGTTCCTGTGCGCTGAAGGTAAAATTCACCCCGCAATCAGAACACTGGATAGTCTTGTCTTCGAAGCTCAATGAATGACCTCCTCTCTTCTATAATTAGTAGGTTACAACTAAGGTCATCCATTTTTTGACTGAACTGGAAATGTTTCTATGTAATCCAACTATCTATGATAACCTTGTACTGAAAACCACCATAAACAATATACACTAACTAATTTTAATTTGCAAACACTGCAAGCGTTATGTATCTATATGAAATACTTTGGTTTCTTTACTTTATTCGCTGATCTTTGCCTGAAACTCTTTCCTTGCCCGCGTCAACAATCCCTCGACTGATTTTGGTGAACGCTCCATCACTTCACTTATTTCCGAAACGGGTAGTTTCTCTACATATTTTAATAATAAAACCTGTCTATAATGTAGCGGCATACTAAACAATATATTTCTGATTGCCCTGCCTGACTCTTTAGATTCAATTATGGCAATAACATCTTCTTTTGTATCCTGAATTCCGTTAGACTCAACAGCATAGGAAACTCTTTGACTTGTTTCTCTTTTTTTATGACGGTAATAATCAGCAACTTTTTTATTAGCTATAGCACAAAGCCATGTATATAATTTGCTCTTCCCACGAAATTTTCTAGCTGATCTCACAGCGGCAAAAAAGGTTTCTTGAAGTATTTCCTGAGCCGTTTCCCTGTCTCTATCCACTTGGTTGAATATCAATGTATAAAGACGGTCTACATATGTATTGTACAATTCAGTTACGGCATCATTGTCACCTTTTTCTATCCTTTTCAGCAACTCTAGATCATCTTTTCTACTTTCGTATTCCATTACACTATCAATATTCTATACTCAACAATAACAAAAAAGAATGTAGCGGTGATATACTATCACAGAAAATAGTAAGAAACAATTTATGAATAAACTTGGAAAAATACTAGTTGTCGATACTTAAATTATCTTTAAAATGCTAACATCTTAGAGGTGTCTATGTAACTCCATCCAGACCCATCTGTTGATGATTTCTGAGACCCTTTTTTGATTATTTCTAAGACTTCATCATTTTTAAAGCCGTCATTATTGGAATCATCCACAATTGTAAGCAGTAGAGCTACGACGCCACTTACATGAGCAGAAGCAAATGACGTACCTGTTTCGAATCCATAATTACTACCAGGCAGCGTTGAGAATATTTGGTATCCTGGTGCAGCCAGGTCTATCCATTGGCCCCTATTTGATAGGGGTGATAGGCTATTGTCATCTTTTATGGCAGTTACTGATATACAATTCTCATAATAAGCTGGATATACAGGATCCAAAGTACCGCTGTTACCAGCAGCTGCCACTACAACAACTCCTTCTTGCCAAGCATAATTTATTGCTGTTTCCAGTTCTAACGAAGCTTCATTTATCTCTATGCTTATATTAATTACATCCGCTCCGTTATTAACCGCCCAGACGATCCCTTCAACAAGATCCGATACATCACATCTACCCCTATCATCTGCTACCTTTACATTCAGTAAGCGGCAATCTGGAGCCAACCCTAATATTCCTTTTTGGTTATTACCCGCAGCGATAATACCTGCAATAGGGGTACCATGTCCGTAGATATCGTCTGAATTCTGGGATTCAGTAAAGTTCACTTCAGCTTCTAGTTTGCCCTGTAAATCCTCATGGTTTGTGTCAATTCCAGTATCCAAAACAGCTACTAAGATTTCCTCGCTTCCCATTGTCATTTGCCACAGATCAGTAATTTTTAAATGCGCTAATGCCCACTGTTTTTCGACGAATTCACTATCCGGGAATGCGTTGCTTTCACTGTTAGTTTTATATTGGATTACTTGTTCATTATCTTCATGCATAATTGATTCGATAGTCCTATATGAAGTTATTTTTCCAGCTACGACCTGTGTCGTAGTTAATATAATAACCACTATTAGTATTGGTACTAAGTACTTTAGGTTCTTCATTAATAATTATAATAGACATAGCCACCTTCTTTTCCTATAGCTCAATAGTCACAAAACAAATGGCCATATAGTAATATAGTCTTATCCATATTTGCGGTATTATTGTTAAGATAGGTATGTTGCCCTTATAAAGTAGATTAGTAATATGGTATAAATCCATGATCCTCCCCACTCTCCTGATATGGATAATCAACCACTTCTTATGCTCTCAATATTAAGCCTGGTGGATAGAATAAAGAACAGGTGATTGGTTTAAGAACATATTGGATGAGATAGTGATCAACAGGTGGTTGATGCCCGATTTGCCTCATTTATACAAATGATTATTTTGAGTGAATGGAATTAAGGTATTATATGAAGTGTGTTAACTTACTTGAGGATCCTAGTGATCCCATCTATCACACATGCCTAGAAGGACCGTAATTTTCCCAAAATCTAACCCTTGTTTTATAGTTATAATATACTGGATGGTTGACGATCGTTATATTATTATGGTTCTATATGTATCAGCACTATCATCATTAATGTATCAGCACTATCATCATTAATGCAAAACATTATTAATACTACTCAGGAGGAATAAAATGTCACAACAAGTAAGAACATTGGTCAAGTATGTCTCTGGAATGGAATATGATGATATCGCCGACGCCGAGAAGCTCGTAGTACGACAAAATAATCATACAGAAATATCCTTTGAGTTTTGGGATTATGAGGGAAAGAGAAGTGAAATGACAGTCCCGACTAATGTTGCTGTTGTTCTTGCCAGATCTATCTTACTTTGTATCGATGGTGAACTTGATCAAATAGGGGTGAATATTTAGTTAAAGGAATTATGCTATATGAATAATAGTAAAATAAAGTTATTTGTTATCTTCCCAGCTAGAAATGAGGGTAAAACAATAGCCCAATGCATCGAAATAGCTAATAAAAGCAAGTTTAAGCCCGAGATACTTGTTGTAGACGGTCATTCGGCTGATAACACTAAGGACGAAGCTAGGGAGGCCGGTGCTATAGTAATATCACAAAGTAAAGGTGTCTATCCAGCTAAAGGAATAGCTATGAAAGATGGTGTCAAGGAAGCTATTAAAAGAGGCGCTAGTTGTATTGCGTTTTTAGATGCTGACATTATTAATTTAACTCCGGAGTGGATAGACCTTCTGGCCGAACCTGTTATTGAAAAGGCATGTGATATGTCTCGTGGTTATTATAGAAGAGCTGAGTATGATGGCGCTGTTACCAAACTAGTAGCCAAACCTTTAGCCGGCGTTTTTTTCCCCGAGATCGCCCATTTTAATCAGCCTCTAAGTGGTGAAATATGCGCTATTCCCGAACTTTTTGAAGACTTACTTACAAATCGAGACTGGCCTGTTGGCTGGGGAGTAGATATCTGGATACTCATAGAATCCACAATGAAAGACTATCAAATCATAGAAGTATACCTTGGAACAAAAGTACATACTTCAAGACAGGAATATCTCGTCGATGTGATAAGACTGAGCAAGATGGCTGAACAGGTATCCCTAACCATCTTTAAAGAAGCAATAAAATACAAGCGTATAGGTAATTTAAAGAGAATTCGCCTTTAATCACCAGAGGGAAAATTGTTTTCGAATTAATGGTGGGTATTGTAAACGTATAAATAAACGATTAATTTAATCAAACTTTATTTAATTCTGTAATTGCTCTACTCCAGCCTTCTGGTCCTATCCCTTTAATCTTATTGACATGCTTAACTTTTATCTTGCGCCACCTGTTACCCTTTCCTTGTACCATCATTGGTAGATTAACATTAGACAGCATCGCCTCATCAGATTCGTCACTACCTATACCCATAGTAAAAACGTCTCCGAAGTTTAGATTGAAAAGTGCCACCAAAACCTGCACCGCCTTGCTCTCACTATTTCCTTGCTTTATTTCACACAGCTTGAACCTTTGGCTATAACTTAATCCAGATTCCTTTATGGCATTTAAAACAGTCTCTACTTCTTTCTTGTTACCTTCAATCTTTATGATTTCGCTGTATTCTCTTTGTTTCATTGACTCAGCAAATCTCAGATTACGAGCTGTTTCTCGAGCAACTTCTTCCACGCTCATATCGCCAAATCCTCTTATAATGATACCTAATTCTCTTTGTATTCTCTTTAATTTCTGTCTTATTCCCTGATACGGTAAACCAAGCTCTATTACAAGATAATCTTGAACCACCTTATCATAGGTGAAAGGAAGTCTAAAATAATTCTTGGGTATAAATACTGCTCCCCCACTTTCCGCTATGAAAGGATCTTTGATATCGAGCTCCTCCCTGTATACTTGCTGTTCATTCCTAGTTTTTGCAGAACAGAATATTATTGGTATTCCGTTTTCCTGAAGCAGTCTAATAGCATCTAGGGCTTGAGTATAAGAATTAGTAAGAGGATGGAATAGCGCCCCTTCTAAACCTGTTATCACTATCTTCTTAGATTCTTCGCCTGTTTTTTCTCTTTTTATACTAATTACTTGCCCCGGAAGCATATCACCCTTAGGCACTGAATATATTGGTAGCTGTTCCTCTAAAGAACTGATAAATTGTTTCTTATCAATTTTCTGTATTGGCGGTAGAAGGGCTATCCTTGGTACGTCTTCATTTTCCGCGATACACCCTTGCTCAACCAGTTGTTCGATAATCGTTTGTCTGGTGGAGTTTTCGCATAGCCGACTGTGATATATCACGGAAAGACTTGGTAACAACATCTCTTTTAATAGATGATCACTCCCCTTTTCTTCATGAAGATGGGGGTTTATCGTTTCTATTTGAACTATCTCGACTCCCTTTTCTGCTACTTCTTTATCGCTGTGAGGTATTGAACCACCAAACTGCTCAATAATAGAAATCAACTCCTGAGTTTCTATACCGTATCCGGTGGCATAAGTCAGTTTCTCCGCAAGATCTAAACTCATTGCATGTTCACCAGCATTTGCCGTTTTTATAATATCAGATTCAAATTTGCCCATTGTGGATATAAAATCATTTATATAACGGTTTGTTATCTCCGAAACTCTACCCCACTTCTTAAAATACAGCTCTCCTTCAATTTTCGGTTTGTATTGCCATAGAATCCTTACCATTGCATAGGGGGACTTTACTAGATTGAATCCTATAGCAAAATCCTTGATATATTCCCATACAGCACCGGGGATATAGTTGTCTGTGTCTATAAAACCCACGTAATCCTTGCCATATAATCTGGCCAATAGTATACCGAGTAGCATACCTTCGCTTTTACCGTTTCGTATTAAACCTTCCTCATCTAAAAGTTCTGCATAATCGGCCTGTTCTAAAGCTTTAGCTATAGCCTGATCCTTCTGATGCACAATGACCGCCTGGCGCTTCGTGGCACGACAGAATGAGTTTAAAACATCTCTTTCACTTCGAAATGCATCTGTTTCTCCCCTCTGACTATTGGAAACGACTATCATCAGGCAATTATGTGGTATTCCTCTGAGAACACCTGCAAAAACCTTTAATTCTTCATCCTTTATCGGCAAAACTATAGCCATCCGTTGTTGCACATCCTCCATGGCATCGATTCCCACATTTTGGATTTCTAATCCTTCGTTAATATGAGAAGCTATATTCGCCTCCGAATCCAACTCAAGAACCTTCTGAACTCCATTGATTTTTACTGATCCCAGATGCTCAACCAGACTTGTACCTTCTATGCGCATTTTTCACCAATACAAAAACCAAATTTGGACTCTCTATATCCATTCCTATTCTACGTCAAGATATTTTCCATATCAAGTACTCATTGCTTAACTTATTATGTAATCCAATGTCTTAATTAATACACTATTAGTTAACTTTTTGTTATTATTACAATATAATGGCTTTTATCTCTTATGCTTTTGTACAACACGTTACTATTACGGGTTGTTCATACTTTTTCCAGCCCGTAATACTCCACATACAAGTAAACTCTTTAATATCCATTACAGGAGGTCTAAATGAAACAATTCGGAGAACTTTTCCAGACAGCTGACTGGAAAAAGGAAAAGCACGTCCCTTTTATTGAATGCCCAGAACATGTAAAAGTCAATGAATCCTTCTCTATCAAAGTCACTATCGGTAAGGAAATACCACACCCCAACACTACTGAACATCACATTAGATGGATTTCAGTTTTTTTTCTACCAGAAGATGAAAAGTTCGCCTATCAAGTAGGATACTTTGAGTTTTCCGCTCATGGTGAATCCTCAAAAGGTGCCAATGAGGGTCCGGTATATACCAATCATGAAATAACTACATCACTAAAGACTAGTAAACTAGGGATTATTTACGCTATAGCTCTGTGCAACATACATGGGCTATGGCAATCAAAAAAAGATCTTCAAATTGTCTAATCCCTTTCTCTCTTTAATAACACATTCCGAAATTTTTATCAGAGTATCTAAATAAACTCTCTGATTGAGATTTGTAAAACACTGATTTTAAAGATAGTACCATGAGAGATGTTTTAGTTAACTGTTGCGGTGATTATGAATGAAAGATAGGTGATAATTATTTCATCACGAAATCTTTAAATACCAGCGGTAAAATGAGTAATTGTTATTCCTCAATCATTGCAAGCGGGATGCCATCTTAATTTCAAGTCTTTTTCTTCGGCTAATCGTGCATCATTATCATTACCACTTGTATGTATGTGAATATGAGTGCCCCCGCGGTGTTTAATGCAATCCATATTCTTATGGTCTTTGAAATGTTCACTTAAATCATTTGTTTGGCCGATATATACTGGACTCCATTCGTTTGGTTTTACTTCCTTTGCGATTATATAGTTACCGGGGTTTTTACTGAATGTAGTCCCTATTTTAAAAATCCAATATCGGTATTCTCTCCCCGATTTACCATCCCAGTCTATAAACAATGGTTCAACCATAATCCACTCTCCTTTCCGTGATTATACTCTTTTATTAATCGTTGTCAATGAATCTTCAATCTTTGTTGACATCTTTGAGCATTCTTGCACTTTATATGTACCCAGTTTTACTTGTCATTCGTCCAGTGGTATTAATAAATGATTGAAAGATCGTATATGAGCACGCAGAGGACGATCTTCATCAAGTAAAGCACGCACTAGATTGGCACCAGCATGTCCAGTAACACCAGTTACAACTACAACCATTTAGAGGCAAT
>Ga0209536_100002478_pt1 | contig 30126 bp, 29 predicted proteins | sample DeeMarSeWOR28_12_FD_187461 | JGI IMG/M metagenome (GOLD analysis project Ga0209536, IMG submission 187461) | Marine sediment microbial communities from White Oak River estuary, North Carolina - WOR-2-8_12 (SPAdes) (version 2) | ecosystem: Environmental > Aquatic > Marine > Intertidal zone >...
AAAGTAAACTCGAACAACATTGACGATAAGGTGATTATAAAATCAGATGGTATGCCAACATATCATCTGGCAAATGTAGTGGATGATCACCTGATGGAAATTTCCCATGTAATTCGAGGTGAAGAGTGGCTTCCCAGTGCTCCCCTTCATGTATTATTGTATGATTATCTTGGTTGGGCTGATACGATGCCCATGTTTGCTCATTTGCCCCTATTGTTGAAGCCCGATGGAAATGGGAAACTGAGTAAACGAGACGCGGATAAACACGGATATCCTGTATTTCCACTCGATTGGGAAGATCCCAAAACTGAAGAAAGATCTATTGGTTTCCGAGAACAAGGTTATCTGCCTGAAGCACTAATCAACTTTCTGGCCTTGTTGGGTTGGAATCCTGGCACGGAACAGGAGCTATTCACACTCGAGGAATTGGTTGATCAGTTTTCCATAGAGCGCATCAATAAAGCAGGGGCTAAATTTGACATTGAAAAAGCCAAATGGTTCAATCAGCAATACCTGAAAAATGTTGCTGATGAGGAACTAGCAGTGGGTTTTTTAATGCTACTGGAGGAAAACGGTATTAATTGTTCCATTGAAAAAGCTTCGGCTATTTGTGGCTTATTAAAGGAACGCGTGACATTTCCAGCTGAATTCTGGACGAATGGTCAATATTTTTTTTATGCACCCACTGAATATGACCAAAATGTCATAAAGAAAAAATGGAATGATGAGGTAAAAATACTACTTGGTGATTACATGAATGCATTGGCAACCGTTGGCACCTTTAATCAAAAAGTAGCGTTAGAAGTATTGAATAAAATATTGGAAAAGCATGAATCAGGCCCTGGGAAGGTGATGCAGGCTTTGCGTATGTCAATAACCGGTCAGGCAGGTGGACCTGAGCTAATGGGAATTATTGAAGTTTTAGGAAGAGATGAAGTAATTGACAGAATTGAAAAAGCTTTGAATACAATTGAATAGATATGGGCGGTAGACGAAAATCTTTGGATAAAAAAAAACCTGACGTTAGCAAGGAATTAAAAGGACTTGATATCAGCATCAACTCTTTAGGAGAGATTCAGTCTACATATGATATCGACAAGATCAACGAATTTCTCGATACCCATGTTGACGATAAAAAGCTCCGGAATACTGACCATATATCAGATTCGATGCAGGATGAAACAGAAGAATGATCTGATGCAAAATATTTTTTATCGAGTCAAATTGGTGTGAAAATATAATTAGGAAGACTAAAGTGAATGTTTGGTTGATGCTTTGAAACTAAATTATATGCCAAATCTTCAATTTCAAATTTTAACATGTTAAATGATGTTAATTTCATTTAACAAAGCTTATGTATAAAAAAAGCCGGATTTCTCCGGCTCTCTTAAAACAGCCCATAACTACGCACAAAAAACAGTTTTTATTTTCTGGATGCCAAAAATCGTGATGACTCTACCAACCTGATAAATTCACTTCGGTATCCTTCTTCATCTTTGCCACGTGCACCTTTCGCCAGCTCAAGCACGGTTGAAATATCCGCATCCTGTGAAAATTTTGATTCTCTCAGTAACATGCCAAACTCAACCACAGCTGCTGACCACCTGAAATTTTCTGATGAATTTTCCCAGTCTTTATTTTTATCTAAAACGGTTGTGGTAATCAACTTGCTCGTATTTCCATTTGGCTTTTTGTACCTCAGCTTCAGGGTCATCAATTCCCTGGTATCATAGGATTTTTCTTCAATATTATTTTTCTGATATCTCAATGGATCAACAGATTTTATGAAATCACTTTCAACTCCCACCGGAATAATTTCATATAAAGCTGTAACTGTATGCCCACTTCCCAGTTCTCCGGCATCTTTTTTATCATCGTTAAAGTCTTCATCTTTTAGTTTTCTGTTTTCATAACCGATCAACCTGTAGGCCTGGACTTTAGTTGGGTTAAATTCGATCTGGAGTTTTACATCTTTGGCAATGGTAAACAGGGTGCCTCCAAACTCATTAACAAATACTTTCTTGGCTTCCTGGAGGTTGTCGATATAGGCATAGTTGCCATTCCCTTTATCAGCCAGGATTTCCATTTTGTCGTCCTTATAATTTCCCATACCAAATCCAACGACGGTAAGGAAAACTCCTTCTTCACGTTTCTTTTCGATCAAACGTTCCATTTCGGCATTGCTGGATGCACCCACATTAAAATCCCCATCTGTGGCCAGGATAATTCTGTTGTTTCCTTCTTCCTTGAAATTTTCCAAAGCAACTTCATAGGCAAGTTTTATTCCAGCGCCTCCGGCTGTAGATCCCCCTGCAGATAGTCTGTCCAGCGCCTCGATGATTCTTTCTTTATTACTTCCAGGAGTAGAAGGAAGTACCAGGCCGGCAGCACCTGCATATACTACGATAGCAACACGGTCTTCATCCCGCATTTCTTCAACCAACATTTTAAAGGCAGATTTTAGTAAAGGCAGTTTATTTACATCCTGCATCGATCCAGAAACGTCTATTAGGAATACCAGGTTGGATGGTGGCAGATTTTCTGTCGGTATTTTTTTGCCCTGCAAGCCAATATGAACCAATTTATGATCCTCGTTCCATGGGCAGGAAGCAATCTCCGTATTAATCGAGAATGGATCCTCTCCTTTTGGCTGCGAATATTCGTAATTGAAATAATTGATCATTTCTTCAATTCGAATGGCATCTATTGGAGGTTTCTGACCATTATTAAGAAACCGCCTAAGATTGGCATACGAAGCAACGTCTACATCAATGGAGAAAGTCGACAATGGATTTTTAGTCGCTTTTAGGAATTCATTTTCATGAATGGTGGAATACCCTTCAGTGTTGAATGGAGGGGCAACATAGTCCGCTGCATCATACATCACGACTGGTGCCTGGGACAAATACTGGGTTGAGTAGTCCTGTTTTTTCCCTCCTCTGTTCCTTGCTCCTGCAATGCTACCAGGTAGCGCTTTCTCCTCAGCATATCCAATCACCACTACTTCATTCAATTGTTGCAAATTAGCTTTCATGGACACATCAATAACTCTATTCGATTTTACAGTTATTTCTTCTGTTTGTACTCCAATAAAGGAAAAGACAAGTACCGATGATTCACTTTTTACAGTGATTTCATACTCACCATTAATGTCACTATTAGTCCCATTGGCGGTCCCTTTTTCAACAATATTTACACCGGGAATCGCCAATCCGTCGTCAGCGCTTGTTACTGTTCCTGAAATTTTGATTTCTTGCACATCGGCAAACCTGTTCGCCGATAGAAGAATGATGGTTAAAAAAATTGCGATCTTTTTCATGAGTTTAAAATTTATTTTCACGTTTTTTTCAATAGGATGCAGGTCTCGCTTGTATTCCATAATTTTTTTTTTGAATTTTTACTTTTTGCCACTAAAAAGGCTTATGAGCCCGGAAACCTCAGTATATGTTTTTTAAATCGACAGGGAGAAATAAAAATAGATCTGATGCCTTTTTGATTGAGCAATTCAAAGCTACCGGCGATTTGGAGGTTCTCGGGGAGCTCTTTGAAAAATACATGCATTTGGTGTATGGGGTGTGCCTGAAATACCTAAGAGATCGTGAAACAAGCAAGGATGCCACCATGCAAATTTTTGAAAAGCTTATGGTTGAATTGCCGAAGCGCCAGGTAGAAAATTTTAAACCATGGTTACACGTTATCACCAAAAATTATTGCCTGATGCAGATAAGGGCTGAAAAGTCAAAATCAATGCAACAAGAAAAAATGCTTGAAAACCAGGATTTGTTTATGGAAAGTAGTTATGAATTGCATCATAACAATGAACCGGCTCTTGATTGGGATTTGGAGGCATTAAAAAAATGCATTGAGGAATTAAAGGCCGAACAGAAGGAATGTGTTAAATTGTTTTACCTGGAGGAAAGATGTTACCAGGAGATAGCTGATGCATTAAATGTGGAATTGAAAAAAGTGAAAAGTTATATACAGAATGGCAAGCGAAATCTGAAAATCTGTATGGAGCAACATGGCTAAGGGGAAAAACCATATTACCAATTCAGACGATTATCAGCGTTATCTTGCAGGACAGATGTCTGCGCGTGAACGGCACGATTTTGAAAAACAGCTGCTGGAGGATGATTTTGAAAGTGAAGCCTTTGATGGAATTTCAGAACTTACTCCTGATGAATTCAGTGCCGATTTACGTCACCTCAGGAATGTGCTGGAGAGCAAATCAAAAAAAAGAAATGCTACTATCATTTGGAGAATGGCAGCGACAATTTTGTTGCTAGGTCTTTTTTCGTTCATTGTTTACTATTTGATCGATTCCAATACCAGCCAGGAGATTGCACAAACCAAGGAAGTTCAAAAAGAAGAAAAAACGGCTATTCCTGAATTACCCACAGAAAAGGAAGAGGATAGTTCTCAGGAAGGACAAGACCAAATAATTGCCTATCAACAAAAACCTATTGAAAATGCAGCGAAGCAAGAACATCCCAAGATCATAGAAAAGATGCAAGCAGATGATCCAGAAAAAGTTGAAGAATCTCTGATCGAAACGATGGATCTTGCAATGCCTGAAGGTCTGGCGGAAGATGGTGAAATGGAAATTAAAACAGATGCGCCAGCCGAATTGCCTGCCATTGAGAGGGACGAAGGGTTGGAAGTCCCGATACAAATCGAGACAATTGAGCGGAAAAAAGAAGCTACGCGCGAAGCCAAGTCCCCATCAGCTGTTATGAGTCAGAGTAGGCGTGCAATCCAGCTAGAGCATGACGTCAGGACCATAACTGGTAGAGTGGTATCACAAGAAGATAATGAAGCTATCCCTGGAGTAAACGTCATAATGAAGGGATCAGCCGTAGGGACAATCACAAATATAGATGGAAATTATTCGATTGACATACCAAAAGATCAAGATGTTACCCTGGTGTATTCCTACATTGGAGTACAAACAGAAGAAGTAAAGGTTAATGAAGATGATAGCATAAATGTAATTCTAGAACCAGATTTCAACAACCAACTCAGTGAGATCGTAGTAACAGCTTATGGATCTAAGGTAGATGCTAATAAACAACCATATGTATATACCCCACCGAAACCAGAAGGAGGTAATAATGCATTCAGGGATTACGTAAAAGAAAATATCCGATATCCATCTTCCGCATTGAAGGATAAAATTAGAGGGACTGTAAAATTGAATTTTACAGTGGAGACTGATGGAGAGCTTTCCAATATGGAGGTACAAAAAAGCCTGGGAGAAGATTTTGATGAGGAGGCTATTCGTTTGGTAAATGAAGGGCCAACATGGGAGCCAGCTATTGAAAATGACTCGGTTGTTGTCAAAGATGTGACTGTGAAGATCCGGTTTAGGCCACCTGAGTAAAGGTCATGAAGGAGCTCATCCATTGCTGGATTTTCCAGATGTTTCTGTGTGCCATTTGAGCAACAAGCTGTCAGCAATCACTCAATTCCCATTCGTTTCTGTATATCTTCCAGTGAAATACCTTTTGTTTCCGGCATAATAAAAATGACCCAAAGTAATTGACCGATCATGCACAAAGCATAGAATGCAAAAGTGTGTCCACCTGAAATTTCAGCAATAATCGGGAACGTCCATGAAATGGCAGCGGTCATGAACCAATGTGTAAAACTTCCCAGTGCCTGGCCGCGGGCACGTACCCGGTTTGGGAAAACTTCACTGATAAATACCCAGATCACGGTGCCTTGTCCAAAAGCATGGGAAGCAATGAACACTAATAAGCTGACCAGGACAACAATGCTTCCGGCCTCATCAAAATTTGTTCCATAGGTATAAAAGGCCCATGCTGTTACACCCAGGCTTAGGATGTATCCAATTGATCCAACGATCATTAAATTTTTTCTTCCAAACCTGTCAATAATTAGCAATGCTGCCATGGTAAAAATGGTAAAGGTTCCGCCAATAGCAATGGACTGGAGCAATGAAGATCCTTCGCCTGCTCCTGCCATCCTGAAAATGTGGGGAGCATAATACAATACAGCATTGATGCCGGATAATTGATTAAAAACAGCGATCATTACTGCAAGAGATATGGGTTTCAGGTATTTTTTTTGAAAAAAAGCTTCCTTGATGCTGTGATGTACCAGGTCGAGTGATGCTTTTATTTCATTCACCTCCTTAGTAATATTGTCATCATCAGTTCCTACTTTTTTCAATACATCAATGGCCTCTGCTTCTTTTCCCTGGCTGATAAGCCACCTCGGGCTAAATGGGATAGTAAAGATCAACATGAAGAAAACCGCTGCCGGAATTGCTTCTACACCAAGCATCCATCGCCAGTCCACCAAGCCAAAATTCATTGTTGAAATGAAATAATTGGAAAAATATGCGACAAGCATGCCAAATACAATATTAAATTGTGTCAGGGCGACCATCCTGCCCCTAATCCTGGCAGGAGAAATTTCAGCAATATACATTGGTGCGACTACCGAGGAAGCCCCAACACCTATTCCCCCGATTAATCGAAAGAATAAAAATGAATACCAATCCCAGGCGATAGCACTTCCAAGAGCGGAAACAAGGTAAAGTAACGCCAGGATAAAGAGGGTATTTTTCCTGCCCAATCTATCTGCTGGTTTTCCAGCTGCCATCGCTCCTATGACTGTGCCAATTATTGCTGAAGCGACAGTGAATCCCAGGCCAAAGGAGGATAAATCAAATATTTGTTGTAATCGATCAGTAGTACCGGATATAACGGCTGTATCGAAACCAAATAAAAATCCGCCTAGTGCAGCGATGAGCGCTGAGGGAAGCAATACGTTTTTTTTCATAAAAGGGTGTTGCCTGATATTCAGTTAAAGATGAAATTTCAGGTTAATTATACCAAAAGATTTATCAACAAAAAAGGCTGTCCATTCACATGACCAGCCTTGATATCATTTAAAGATCTAATTTTTATAACTGAATGCCCATAAACGACATAAAAGCAATACCCATAAGTCCGGTGAGCAGCATAGTCAACCCAAGTCCCTTGAGCCCATCAGGCACATCTGAATACTTTAATTTTTCGCGAATTGCCGCTAAGGCAACGATAGCCAGCATCCAGCCAATTCCTGAACCAAAACCAAATACGGTAGCTTCTGCCAATGTGTAATCGCGCTCAGCCATCCAAAGGGATGCGCCAAGAATTGCACAGTTTACAGCTATAAGCGGGAGGAAAATACCTAAGGACCCATAGAGAGCTGGCGAGAACTTTTCAATTATCATCTCAACAAGTTGTACCATGGCTGCAATTACAGCGATATACATGATAAAGCTCAGAAATGTAAGGTCTACGGTAGCGAGACTTGGGTGTATGCCAGCAAGCGCACCTTCTTTCAGTACATATTCAGTTAATAGCCAGTCTATCGGCACTGTAATAGTTAGCACGAAGATTACAGCCATTCCCAGTCCAAGCGCGGTAGTTACCTTTTTTGATACAGCCAAAAATGAACACATGCCCAGGAAATAGGCAAAAATCATGTTGTCAATAAATATCGATTTTATTCCAAGATTAAATAATTCCATATTTTCAGATTTTAATGTTCTACGTATCCGGTTTTATTGCGCTGTACCCAAATAATCAGTCCCAGGATGAAAAATGCGCCAACAGGAGTAACCATCAATCCATTGGTTGGGAAATTTTCTATACCTATAGCCTCGAAAACCGGCCAGCCAAAAAGTCTACCTGAGCCGAAAATCTCACGGAAGAAGGCCACCGCAAGGATAATCCAGCTATAACCAAGTCCATTTCCAATCGCATCCAACACTGAATCCCATGGTTTATTTGCAAGTGCAAATGCCTCCAACCGTCCCATCACAATACAATTGGTAATAATCAATCCGACAAATACGGATAGTTCTTTATACATATCATATTGATACGCTTTCAGGACTTCACTTACCAGGGTCACCAATGTTGCAATAACTGCCAACTGAACAATAATACGCACTCGTGTTGGCACCAAAGATCGCATTACAGATATAATCAGGTTTGAAAACACCATTACAAAAATTACCGAAATGGCCATGGTAAGTGTTGGTTTCATCTGGGTTGTCACAGCCAAAGCGGAACAGATGCCAAGCACCTGGACGGTGATGGGATTGTCATCACTCAATGGATCATTGACAAACTTTTTTCGTCGTTTTGAGAGTATGGCTTCAGCCGGCTTCTTTTCAACTGCTTTTTCTATTGTTTGTGTACTCATATCACTTTTTTTCTTCGCTGTTAATCAAGTAAAGCTACCTTTTCAATTGCACCATTTTTAGTCTTGCTGATGTAGTTTAGATAATACTGAAAGTAACTTTCAAGCATTTCATTCACACCATTACCTGTAAGGGTTGCACCCGACAATCCATCAATATGATGATCGTCCAGTGCACTTGGGGGATTATTTTCACCCTTTAGCATCCTGATAGATATCAAGTTACCACTATCATCAAATAATTTCTTTCCATGATACCGATCGCGGATTTCGGCAGTAGTTATTCTGGCGCCCAAACCTGGTGTCTCAGTCTTATGGTCAAACGAAGTTCCTTTTATCGTATTCAGATCTGTTTCCAACGCGATAAATCCCCAGATAGGCCCCCATAAACCTTTACCGTATACGGGGAAAATATATGCCTCAACCACATCTTTATCTCCAGGTTTATGATATTTAAATACGGGATACATCCGGTCTTCAGGTGCTTTTTTGAAATTCTTAGCGATATCGACATTTTCAGCGATGATAGGAGCACCCTTTTCATCCTTTTCAATTATTTCTCCGTCGATGTCCACAACGATTGATTCTATGGTTTCACTGTAAAGACTCAAAACTTCATTACCTTTCATTCTTCTAATTTCGGTAACGGCACTAAGAATTTTTTTCTTGGTATCCAGCTCTTCCGATTTCTGTTGCATTGGTTTTAACCCCTGGTTTGCCAATGACAATAATCCGCCAAGTACAATCGTCAATACTGCGGAAAATATGATGATGTAAGTGTTAGACTGTTGCACGTTGAATCCTCCTTTGTTTATTACCTTTTACTACATAAAAATCAATCAGTGGCGCAAAGACATTCATCAATAAGATCGCCAACATGATACCTTCCGGATAGGCCGGGTTAAAGACCCTGATCAGGACTGTTAACAAGCCAATCAGTATACCGTAAATCCATTTTCCTCGTTCCGTCTGTGCGGCGGTCACTGGATCTGTTGCCATAAATACAGCACCAAATGCCAAACCTCCAATTACCAGGTGATAATGGGCTGGCATTAACATAAACTCATTGGCACCAATAATGTTAAATAAAACACCTGTCAGATAAGCGCCACCAAAAACACTTACGATGATCTTCCAGCTGCCGACGCCGGTTAAAATCAATATTGCTGCGCCAATCAGTGCCATTAACGCGGATGTTTCACCTATTGATCCCGGTATAAATCCAAGGAACAAGTTGGAAAAACTAAAGAAATCAGAACTCACCACCGTATTTGAATTTGAAAGTGCCTCGACAACGCCGGAAGCACGGGATACGGAAGCTTCATTTGCAATGGCGAGTGATGTAGCTCCGGTATATCCATCAATAGGAGTTTTATCACCCAGATAGGTCCAGACATTACCTGAAATCTGCGATGGATACGCAAAGTACAAGAAAGCTCTGGCTGTAAGTGCTACATTCAGGATGTTCATGCCAGTTCCACCAAAAACTTCTTTTCCTATTAATACAGCAAATACAGTCGCGAGTGCAACCTGCCATAGTGGAATTGTCGGCGGTAATACTAAAGGAATGAGCATCCCGGAAACCAAAAATCCTTCATTAAGAGCATGTCCCTTTTTAATTCCAAAGATGAATTCTACCGAAAGGCCGGCAGCATATGAAACTATAATGATCGGTAATACTACCACAATCCCAATCCACAGCTGTTGTCCAAATGACATGATCTCACCAGTTGCCAATCCGTGTTGATACCCAACGTTCCATATGCCAAATACAAGGCAAGGCACCATGGCAATAATTACAGTCATCATCAACCTCTTCAGATCGACGGCATCCCTGATCTGAACTCCTCTGGATGGAGTTACCTCATCTGGAACAAAAAACAGGGTTTCAAAGGTCCCGAACAGCGGCATAAGCTTTTCGAATTTTCCACCCTTTTCGAACAGAGGTTTATTTTTTTCGAAAATATTTCTAATCAATTTCATGTATTTCTAGCTATTTTTTATTAGTTCCAATCCTTCCCTTAATATCTTTTGCAAATTATTTTTCGATACATCAACGAATTCACATAGCGCGATATCTTCCTCAATCATTTCATAAATTCCCAGTGCTTCCATGTCATCATAATCTTCAGCCAGAATCGATTTGATAAGATACGTTGGTAATATATCCATCGGAGTCACCTCCTCAAAAACTCCAGTCTGGACAAATGCCCTGTGCTCACCATTCATATTTGTATCCATGACATATTCTTTGTCCTTACTATTCAGGAATGAAAGCAAACCAAATGCCTTATGAAAACTAAGTTTCTTTACTGTAGGTAAAATCCATCCTAAAAATTCACTATAATGCCCCTCAGGGATTACCGTTAGCTGATTGTGATAAAAACCAAGATACCCATCAGATTTTATTTTTTCACCTGTAAGCACATTCCCTGATACAAACCTGACCTCCCCGTCACTCACATTATTTTCAATAAATTTATTGATGCATGCCCCGGTATATGTTTTATAGTACTGTGGTTTTTTTACTTCAGAACCAGTCAAAGCTATAATCTTTGAAGCATCGTATTTTCCTTCCAGGAATAATTTTCCAATTTGAATAACACCATAGGGATTTACAGTCCAAACAAGATCGCCCTTACCTATTGGATCAATATGATGAATTTGCACACCAACATTTCCAGCAGGATGCTTTCCACTCACACTATGTATTTCTGCATTTTTTACACGCGAAAAAACTGGTGATACTTCCCCATTCCCATTTAATACAACATGTATATTTCCTGGTGTGAATTTTTTAAGGATGTCAACTCCTGCCTGGAAAAAGTTTTCCTCTCCATTGCATGCAAAATCATAATCAGGGGCTAATGGATGGGTATCAAAGGTGGAAATAAAAATGGATTTCGGCGTTTCCTTGGGATTTGCTACAATGCCGTAAGGCCTTTGAATAATATTTGGCCATACGCCACTATTTAGCATTTGATTTATGGCCTCTTCTTTTTCTATTTTCGGAATATCTGAAACCGTGAATTTTTTAAATTCTTGCCAGACAATTTTCTTGTCAGACAGAACTTTAATTTCCAGCAATTTTCTCTTCTCTCCTCTTTTAATTTCGACAACCTCTCCGCTGACAGGCGAACAATACTTCACCTCCTCCATCATTTTACAAAATAGTAAAGGAGTGCCTGCTTTCACAGTATCACCGACTTCAACCATGACTTTAGGCCGAAGGATACCTGTAAAATCTGTAGGTTTGAGAGCAAAAGTTTCAGGCTGGTCACATTCTGCAAGTTTCTTTTCCGCTTTCCCTGCCAGGTTTATATTAAAACCCTTTTTTAGCTTTATCGTATGTGACATTTAAGATTTGTATTTTTATCCTAATTTTTAAAGCGCAAAAATAACCAAATTTTAATTAATACATTGAGATAGGGGCACTTTTTGCTGCTATTTAGATTCTTTATAAAAAATAAATTTCCCTGATGGAAATTATCGGTTCATTACTGGCTGCACCGCAAGTTTAGAAATACTTTTAGCTACATCTTCCATTAGCCACATTGGCGTGGAAGTAGCCCCGCAAATGCCGACAGAATCTTCATCCCGGAACCAATCCGGATGTACTTCTGTCTCATTTTCAATAAAGTAACTTCTGTCATTATGGTCTTTACATACCTTAAACAGTGCCTTTCCGTTGGAACTTTTCTTCCCACTGACAAATAACACCACGTCATGCTCTTCTGCAAAAATTTTCATGCGCGGTTCACGGTTTGATACCTGTCGACAAATGCTATCATGGGCCTCAAAGCATTCCTCTGTAATGACCTGTGACGCATCCCCAAATCGTTTCTCTATTTTGGCCTTAATATCATAAAAACCATCAGTACTCTTTGTCGTCTGGCTAAAGAGTACAACCGGACGAGCATAATCGATCTTATCGAGATCTGGTTCATCCATTATGATGATCGCCTCATTGTTGGTCTGGCCAGTAAGGCCGACAACTTCTGCATGTCCTTTTTTTCCATAAATAACTACCTGGCCATTTTTTTCATGCATTTTATCGAAAGCATTTTTTATACGGTTCTGCAGTTTCAGGACAACAGGGCATGACGCATCAATGAGTTCAATATTATTTTGAAGTGCTATGGCATATGTTTCAGGTGGTTCTCCATGAGCTCTGATCAACACCTTACAATTGTGAAGTTCTTTTAATTGAGCATGATCGATGACTTGGAGGCCTTTTTTGTGAAGTCGCTCTACCTCCATATCATTATGAACAATATCGCCAAGACAATATAGCTCCCGTGCCTGGTCCATTTCATCTTCAGCCATTTGTATGGCATATTCAACTCCAAAACAATAGCCAGAATGTTGATCTATGGTAATTTTCATTTTATGCTACCTCTACTTTTTCTTTTATCAAGTCAAGGATTTGATTGACTTGCTCATCAAAAGTTAAATTGCTGGTATCAATTTCATAGGCATCATCAGCCTTTTTCAGTGGGCTGTCGTCCCGTGAGGAATCAATGGAATCCCTGTTTTTCAGGTTATTAATAACTTTATCCAGATCCACACGGGTATTGCTTTCCATTAATTCTTTTTGTCTTCGCATTGCTCTAACCTCCAGGTCTGCTGTCATATAAATCTTCAACTCTGCATCAGGAAATACAACAGTGCCAATGTCTCTTCCATCCATAACTACACCCTTATCTTTACCCATCCTTCTTTGCTGTTCTACCAGTTTTCTTCGAACCCTGGAGATTTCGCTAACGGGGCTCACCAGGTTGGAAACTTCCATCTGCCTGATATCACGCTCAACATTTTTTCCATTGAGGAAGGTTTCATTTTTACCTGTATCTATATTGTATTGAAAGGATATGTCTATTTGTTTAAGCGCTTCCTGGACATCAAGATCATTTTTTAAATCGACATTATGTTCGATAAAAAATAAAGTAACAGCCCTATACATTGCCCCAGTATCAATATAAATATATTTAAGTTTACGTGCGAGTGCTTTTGCTGTCGAACTCTTACCGCAACCCGAATTGCCATCAATGGCGATCACTATCTTTTTCATATTAAAAATGAATGCAAAAATGAATTAGCATGCAAAAGTAACTATAGTTTATCTAAGAGTCATAAAATACCATAGAAAACTATGCTTGTATGGATTATTCGAACGAAAAATCAGCAGTCCTTTACCGGACAAGGAATTGGCCCCCTTTTGGGTTGACTCCTTTTTTTCACTTTTGAAGATGCACATGATGTTGAAAACATGATAATAAGTAAAATCAACGTATGAATTAAAAATCTTTTCACATTGGCCATCGTTTTTTTCACAAATATACAAGTGAAAACAATAAATGAGTTACTCAGGGATAGCGAAAAATGATCGTATATATTATACATTTGTTAATAAAAACCCATTAAAAATGAGCGATCAGGAATCCAAGACTAAAAAGATAATACGAGATCTTTCGGCCAAAATTGATGAATTGTTAGAACAGTCAAACATCTCGAAAGGCGATGTGAAAAAAGAGATCGATGCCCGGATCAGGGAGTTGAAGAAAAGCAGGGACCAGGTCAACGAGGAATTTAAAAAAATAAGAGAAGAGAATAAAGAGACCTTTGATAAGGTGGAAAGCTTGGCCAAAAATACATTCAAAGAGGTAAAATCGGCATTTTCTGATTTATTTGGGAAAAAAAGTGAGGGGAGGAAAGAAAAGAGTTCAGAAGAAGAGAATAAAAAGAAGGAATGAATTATTTGTCGGTAGAGCAGCTTACAAAAAGTTACCATGAACAGCCACTATTCAACAACATTACGTTTGGGATAAACCAGGGCCATAAGGTTGCGTTGGTTGGAAAAAACGGATGTGGAAAATCTACCCTTTTAAAAATAATTAGCGGACTGGAATCTCCCGATAGTGGGAATGTGGTTTTTAGAAAAGGAATAAAGGTCAGCTTTTTGGTTCAAAATCCTGAATTTATTAATCATTTAACCATAAGGGATTACATTTTTGATCAGGAAAATGAGTTGCTTTCAACTGTCAGCAAATATGAACGAATGCTTGAGGACAAACATCTCGATGTTGAGAGCCTGGAATACCAACAATTGTTTAACAAAATGGATGCCCTTGGTGCCTGGGATTTTGAATCACAGGTTAAGCAGATCCTCGGGAAATTGGGCATCCATGACCTGGAACTCTTTGTTGATGAACTTTCCGGAGGGCAGAAAAAACGGGTTGCCCTTGCAGCAGTCTTGGTAGAAAAACCAGATTTTTTAATTCTGGATGAACCAACGAACCATCTGGATATTGAGGTGATCGAGTGGCTGGAAAAGTACCTTTCCGCCCAGACCATGTCGTTGCTTTTAGTAACACATGACAGGTATTTTTTAGAAGAAGTGACCAATGAAATCATAGAAATTGATGACAAGAAGCTATATTTTTACAAGGGAAACTATTCATATTACCTGGAAAAGAAATCTGAACGAAAAGCACAGGAAGCGATCGAAGTAGAAAAAGCAAGAAACTTATTAGTTAAGGAACTGGATTGGTTGCGAAGAATGCCAAAAGCCAGGGGCACAAAGGCAAAATATAGAATTGATGCTGCTTATGAACTGATGGATGTTGCAGGTAAAAACCTGGCTGAAGACACGCTTACATTAAAAATTAAAACCAAAAGGCAAGGGAAGAAAATATTGGAGTTACACAATATCACGAAGATTTATGACGGAGTGAAATACCTGGATAATTTTAGTTATACCGTAAAAAATAGAGACAGGATTGGAATTGTTGGTAAGAATGGCGTTGGAAAAACAACATTACTCAATGCCATTACTGGTGGTATAAAATTGGATGGAGGAGAGGTAATCCTTGGCGAAACGATACAATTTGGCTATTACAGGCAGGAATCCATATCGTATCCTTTAGGAACCAGGGTGATTGATGTGGTAAGGGAAGTTGCTGAAGTGGTGAAGCTTTCTGATGGTGCTATAATCACTGCGGCCCAGTTTTTAAATCATTTTCTTTTTCCGCATGAGATACATTCGACACCTGTTGAGAAACTAAGTGGTGGGGAAAAACGAAGGCTACAATTGCTCAGGGTGCTGATAAAAGCACCAAATTTCCTCATTCTGGATGAGCCCACCAATGACCTTGACATTCTCACCATGAATGTGCTCGAAGATTATCTCGCGAACTTTGAAGGTACCCTGGTGATTGTTTCACATGACAGGTACTTCATGGATAAGTTGACGGAACATCTTTTTGTGTATAAGAAAATCGGGGATATATTCGATTTTCCGGGTAATTATTCTGATTACAAAAATCAGCTGGATTCGCAGGAAAGGCATGCTGGAGTCACAGATAAAAAACCAAAAGGGAAAAAAGAGACAAAACCTGTTTCTGTTCAAAAGAGAAAATTGACGTTTGGCGAAAAAAAGGAATTTGAATTATTGGAAGGTGAAATTCGCGAGCTTGAATTAATAAAAGAGGAGTTGATAAAGAAACTGAACAGCGGATCAGGGAACCATACGCAATTGATGCAATGGTCTACGGAGATCGAACAATTAACCAATCTGATTGAGAAGAAAGAATATCGATGGCTGGAGTTATCTGAGTACACTTAAATTTTATTTGGTATTAGTTAGAGTAGTCATGAAATTTACTGAGATTGATGGCTCTAGGCATTTTTTTATAATTTATTATTTTAGCAAAACGGAATATTATTTTGATTCATGACTAAAATCATTTTAAAGAATAGTAGCATTTCCTACTTTTGCACCGCATTCTCGGAGAATTGGATTATCTTATAAGATTGCAGGGGGATTGAGGCGTCGAGGAATTTTTTAATTTTTACATTTTATTGGGCGACGTGCGTCCTAAAAGTGGAGAATTTTCATTGTCTTAATAATAAAGTACATACTATGATCACTCAAGAGCAATTAGAAAAATACGGTATTACAGGAGTAAGTGAAATTGTTTATAATCCATCATATGACCAGTTATTTGAAGAAGAAACTAAACCCTCTTTGCAAGGTTATGAAAAAGGTCAGGTTTCTGAGCTGGGAGCGGTTAATGTAATGACTGGTATTTACACCGGTCGTTCCCCGAAAGATAAATGGATTGTAAAAGATGAAACAACCGGGGACAATTTTTGGTGGACTACTGAAAAATCTCCTAATGATAATAAACCAATTTCAACCGAAGTATGGAACGATCTTAAGAAACTGGTCATTGAACAGCTTTCCGGCAAACGCCTTTTTGTTGTCGATACATTTCTTGGTGCAAATGAGAACTCACGATTAAAGGTTCGATTTATTATGGAAGTTGCATGGCAGGCACATTTTGTAAAAAATATGTTTATACGACCAACAGAAGAGGAACTTAAAAGCTATGGGGAACCGGATTTCGTGGTGATGAATGGCTCAAAGACATCCAATCCGAATTGGAAAAAGCATGGATTAAACTCTGAAGTTTTTACTGCATTTAACCTTACGGAAAAAATGCAGGTAATTGGTGGCTCATGGTATGGAGGCGAAATGAAGAAAGGAATGTTTGCCATGATGAATTATTACCTTCCATTAAAAGGTATTTCATCGATGCACTGCTCGGCAAATGTAGGAAAAGAGGGCGATGTAGCCATATTCTTTGGTTTGTCAGGGACTGGAAAAACGACACTTTCTACCGATGCGAGCAGGGCACTGATTGGTGATGATGAACATGGATGGGACGATGATGGTGTATTCAATTTTGAAGGTGGATGTTACGCGAAAACGATCAATCTGGATTCGGAAGCTGAGCCTGAAATCTACCATGCGATCAAAAGAGATGCCTTACTGGAAAACGTAACGTTAGATGCGGATGGAAAGATCGATTTTACGGATGGTTCTGTTACTGCCAATACAAGAGTATCTTACCCGATCTATCATATCGAAAACATCATAAAACCAGTGTCAAAGGCGGGGCATGCCAAAAAGGTAATCTTCCTCACTGCAGATGCCTTTGGCGTAATGCCCCCGGTGTCAAAATTAACTCATGATCAAACACAGTATCATTTTCTGTCAGGATTTACAGCTAAACTGGCAGGAACTGAACGAGGCGTAACTACACCTCAGCCAACTTTCTCAGCTTGCTTTGGTGCAGCATTCCTTACGCTTCACCCAACAAAATACGGTGAGGAATTAGTGAAGAAAATGGATGAACACGGAGCAACAGCCTATTTAGTAAATACCGGATGGAATGGTACAGGAAAAAGAATATCAATTAAAGATACAAGGGCTATAATCAATGCGATTCTTGACGGTTCTATAGATAAAGCCCCGACCAAGATTATACCGGTTTTCAACCTTGAAGCTCCTACGGCTCTTCCTGGTGTGGATCCTAAGATTCTGGATCCAAGAGATACCTATACTGATCCGATGGAATGGGATGAAAAAGCAAGAGATCTTGCCGGTAGGTTTATTAAGAATTTTGAAAAATATACAGACAACGAACAGGGTCGATCACTTATCGCTGCTGGTCCTCAGATTTGACTGAACTAATTGGATATATAAAGAACCCTGATGTTTCCATCAGGGTTTTTTTGTGCTTTTGCTTAGTTGAATTCAAATTCCTAGCCAAAGATTTAATAAAGTTCGGTCAGCTTATATCCCTTTTTTATTTTTATCATTCAAGTATTTTATTATGCTATTTATAATTTCACCAGCTAAAAAACAGAATTTTTCTCACCATAATAGGATTGAATTCAGTACACCCATCTTCCTCGATAAAGCAGATAATCTGGCACAAAGACTAAAAAAGAAATCTCCCGGCAACCTAATGAAACTATTTCAAGTAAGCGAAGATCTTGCCCATCTCAACTACGATCGTTTTCAAAACTGGAAAATATCCCTATTACCTGAGGTTGGAGAAAAAGCTTTATATGCTTTTCAAGGCCATGTATATCAAAAAATAGATATCAAATCCTTAAAGAAAGAGGAAATCGAATATGCCAATAAATATTTAAGAATACTTTCTGGTATGTATGGGCTACTAAAGCCTACAGATCTTATTCTCCCTCACAGATTGGAAATGGGCACAAAATGGCCTTCAACTAAAAGAAACCTGTACGGATATTGGTCAAAATTAATTACTAAAGAAATTAACAACACCATGGAGGAACTTGAAACAGATATATTAATTAATTTGGCTTCCCAGGAGTACTTCAAGGTGATAGATAAAAATTTGTTCAAAGGGAAAATTATCAATATTGAGTTTAGAGAAAGAAGATCAAATGGATCTTTTATGGTCATAAGCATCTATGCCAAACAGGCAAGAGGATTAATGTGTCGTTATGCTTTTCAGCATAAAATTCACCATCCGGAGGACCTTATTGGGTTTGATGCTGAAGGATATCTCTATAACAATGAGCTATCCGATGATAGTAAATACGTATTTACCAGAGGATAAGTATAATGAAGAATAATCAATTATCTAATCTATTCCCACCAGGGCCCGGATATACTGTTGACGTTCGAAATATTCGGGTTGTTTGGAATTTTTAAAGCTCATCTTACCACGAAAATCATCCACCGTTTCATATCCTTTGTCCAACATCCATTTTTGTAACTCTTCAAGCATTACGTTGATTTGACCCAGGCCGTGAATAAACAAAGTGGAACAGATCTCCACAGCCCTGGCACCAACGAGTAATTGCTTGATTATTGCCTCTCCGTCATGTATGCCCGTATTCCCGACCAGTGAGCATCCTACTTGTTGATACAATAAAGAGATCCAGCGAAGCGTATTGGACATTTCGGCAGGAGTGCTGTATTTGTTTTTTGATTCGTGGGTGAGTGTATCGATGTCAATATCTGTCTGGTAAAATCGATTAAAAAGCACCAGCGCAGAAGCACCCGCCTTTCGTGCACCTTTGGCTACCCGTGGCATGGAGGTGAAATATGGGCCTAGTTTAACAGCGATCGGAATATTGACATTATGTTTTACACTGGAGATTATATTATAAATATGCTTTTCAATTTTATCCGGATCCTCATCAAATTGCCGTGGCATTACAGCAATATTCAGCTCAATGGCATCGGCTCCCACGGCTTCTATATATTTGGCAAATTCAGTCCACCTATCGCTGCTTTTACAGTTCAGGCTTGCAATAACCGGAATATCTACTTTTTCTTTGGATTCTTCGATGATCTTTAAATATTCATCTGCATTCATATCCAGGCCCATCCGCTGGATATAATCCCACTCTTCTGTATGAAATCTCGGGATGGAGCTATCTTCCAGTGCTTTCACATCAGCATTGATCTGTTCCTCGAAGAGTGATTTCAATACAACAGCTCCTGCACCGGCATCGGCACAGCGGCGCACACCATCTGCACTATGCGTCAGACTGCTACTTGAAATGATGATTGGGTTTTTCAGATTTAACCCCATGTATTTTGTGGCCAGATTAATCATAATATCGTGTTAAAAGTTTAAACTAAACCGGCAAATCCCATAAATGCCATAGAAAGCAGTCCTGCAATGACCAATGCCATAGGAACACCTTTCATCCCTTTAGGAATATCTATCAGGTCCATATGTTCACGTATGCCTGAAAAGATCACCAGGGCCAGTCCAAATCCAAGTGCATTGGAAATGGCAAAAATTACACTCTCAATTAAATTAAAATCATTTTGAATGACCAGTATGGCCACACCTAATATTGCACAGTTAGTCGTAATCAAAGGAAGATATACTCCCAGCGCCTGGTAGAGCGGACGACTTACCTTTTTCAAAATAATTTCTACCATCTGAACAAGGGCAGCAATGATAAGAATATAGGATATTGTCTGCAGATATGTGATGCCGAGAGGTATCAGTACATAGTGCTGAATCAGGTAAGTAACCATAGTGGCTATAGCCATCACAAATGTTACGGCGCCTGTCATGCCTATTCCTGTCGATACCTTATTGGAAACGCCTAAAAATGGACAAATGCCCAGAAATTGATTCAGGACAATGTTATTGACGAATATTGCTCCAAAAACAATGATTAGATATTCCATATTCTAGGCTGTTTTTCTTAAATGGTTAATGAAGGCAATTAAAAAGCCAAGAGCTAAAAATGCACCAGGAGGCAGAATAAACAATAAGATTCCATCTGCCTCAACAAATTTGAATCCGAATAATGAAAGGCTCCCTAAAATCTCCCTCAATGATCCTAGCATCAACAAGGCCATGGAAAATCCAAGACCCATACCTAATCCATCCAGCATGGATGAAACAACAGCATGTTTTGAGGCAAATGCTTCGGCCCGTCCCAGAACAATACAATTTACCACGATCAATGGTATAAAAAGACCAAGTTGCTCGTGCAGGTCAGGCAGATATCCCGCCATCACTAAATCCACAACTGTTACAAAAGATGCAATAATTACAATAAAAGCCGGAATCCTGACTTTATCGGGAATAAAATTTTTAACGAGGGAGATCACGACATTGGACATGAGCAAAACAAATGTTGTGGCCAAACCCATTCCCAGACCATTGATGGCTGTAGATGTTACCCCAAGGGTTGGACACATTCCCAGCAGCTGGACGAAAACAGCATTTTCCTTAAAAAATCCCTTGGTAAAGTTTTGCAAATTACTCATGTTGACCTCCCTTCATATACATATCGAAAGCCAGCTGTGTGGCTTGTCCAAATGCACGGGATGTGATCGTTGCCCCGGAAAGTGCATCTACATCTCCGCCATCTTTTTCTACTTTCATGTTAAATGTCGATGGATTTTTACCTAAAAACTGGTTTTTAAAATCATCACCATTCATTTTTGTACCAAGCCCCGGTGTTTCTTTATGTTCAAGAACTGCAATATTATTGATTGATCCATCGGGAAGCAATCCGACCATGAGCCAGACATTGCCGCCATACCCTTTAGGTGAGTAGGTTCTTATGGCACTTGCCATGAGGATTCCTCCTTTTTTGGCAGGATAAACTTCCAGGCTGTCAGTTGATCCTTCAATGGGGATTTTATACATTTCATCCACCGGATTATTGTCATATTCGACAACAACCTCATCAATTGCCCTGATTTTTTTTGCAAGCTTTGCTGCTTCAATAGGACCTTTGGTCAACTCATATACATAACCCAATGCAGCTGAGGCCACCAGTGTAACAACCACCAGACTGGAGACCATATTAAAAAGTGTTGATTCTTTCTTAGCCATTTTTCTTATTTCCGAATCGTTTTGGTTTTATGTACTTGTTCATTATCGGTACAAAGCCATTCATGATCAATATGGCAAATGATACACCTTCCGGATAGGATCCAAATACCCGGATAACAACCGTAATGAATCCAATTCCCACACCATAGATCAGCATTCCTTTAGTCGTCATTGGCGATGTGACATAATCAGTAGCCATAAAGAATGCTCCGAGTAATACGCCACCGGTAATGAGATGAAATACCGGATCAATATATTTATCTGGATTCATCAGCCATAATATTCCGGTAAAGACAAATACTGTTCCTAGCATCGCTATCGGAGTATGCCAGGTAATGATCTTTTTCCATAACATATATAAGAAACCGATAAACAGTCCAATAGCAGATATTTCACCTATACTTCCTCCTAATCCACCAAGAAATAAATTGAGATATGATGGAATTTCCTTCATTAATTCAGAAACAGGGATACCTGCATCGATGCCTTCCTTGATGACAGCAAGCGGTGTAGCTCCTGTTGTGGCATCCATAAACTGAAACCTGGAAATAAATGGAACAGGCCAGCTTGTCATTTGCACCGGGAATGAAACCAAAAGAAACACCCGGCCTACCAGGGCAGGATTGAATGGATTATTACCCAGACCACCAAAAGCACTCTTTCCAACACCGATAGCAACGATGCTACCCAATACTACTGCCCACCAGGGTAAACTGCTGGGAACGTTAAATGCTATAAGTATACCCGTAATGATGGCAGAACCATCCATGATGGTAGATTCTTTTTTCAATACATACCTGGTAAGCATATATTCAACAATCACGCAGCTCAATACTGAAAGTAGTGTGACATAAATGGCGCCAATACCAAAAACAAAAAATGAAATTGCCAGGGCCGGAAGCATGGCAATGATCACCCCGTACATCAACTTCTTTACTGTTTCTTCAGAATGTATATGAGGAGAGGGGGATACTGTTAAAAATTGAGTGCTCATTAGTTATTTCTTTCCCTGATTAATGATGCAACAGTTTTCTTTCCAAGTCTTATATAATCGAGGAGTGGTCTGTTTGAAGGACAGGTAAAAGAGCATGAACCGCATTCTATGCAATCCAGGACCTTGTCTTCTTCCACTCGATCAAAAAATTCTTTTTGTGTTAAGGTCATCAGCAGGTAAGGCTCTAATCCCATCGGGCAGACATCGATACATTTGCTGCAACGAATGCATACTCTCACTTTCCCTCGTTTTGCTTCCTCATTGGGAATGAGCAGGATCCCGGAAGTTCCTTTTGCCACAGGTATATCCAGTGAATTTAATGCCTTGCCCATCATTGGTCCACCACTGATCACCTTTCCTGTATTTTCAGGAATACCGCCAGCTGCTTCAACCAGGTCATTTACAGGAGTGCCAATTCTTACCAGAAAATTTGATGGATTTTTTACGTCCTTCCCTGTTATGGTAACCACGCGTTCTATCAATGGCTTATTTTTCTGTACAGCTTCGTATACTGCAAATGCAGTCCCTACATTATGTACCACGACACCAACATCTATCGGAAGTCCACCTGATGGGACTTCACGATTAAGCGCAGCCTTTATCAATTGTTTTTCACCTCCCTGTGGATATTGGACTTTTAATGGTTGCACGGAGATTCCCGGTTCATCGGTAACCAGCTCGGCCATTATTTCGATGGCGTCCGGTTTATTGTTTTCAATACCGATAATTGCCTTTTCAACATCAAGTGCTTTCATCAGGATACGTGCGCCAACAATGATTTCCGGTCCTTTTTCGAGCATCAATCTATGGTCAGCTGTAAGGTAGGGCTCACATTCTACACCATTAATAATAAGGCAATCTGCTTTTTTTCCTTTTGGGACAGATAGTTTTACATGCGAAGGAAATGTGGCGCCACCCAGGCCTACAATGCCAGCCTCAGCTACCTTTTTGATTATCCCTTCACGATCCAGCTTGATTTCCTTTACCAGGTCAATGCTAAGATTAATACTTTCATCCCATTCTTGTTCATCATTACCTGCCTTAATAATAATGGCATCCCGCTTATACCCTGTGGAATCCATCACCTTATCAATTTTGGCTACGGTACCTGCTATGGTAGCATGGATATTTGATGAAACAAAGCCTGAACTGGTAGCGATTACCTGGCCTATCTTTACTTTTTCCCTTTGCTCAACGATTGGTTTTGCCGGTGCCCCGATATGTTGAGAAATAGGTATAGATACCTGGCTGGGCACCGCCAGTGTTTCAATGGGTTTGCCTGCAGTCAGTTTATGTTCTGCGGGATGAACACCTCCCATTGGAAAAGTTTTGACATTATTTATCACTAAAGCCATCAACTTTCTGCTTTATTTTCTGAGTTTTCTTCGTTTGATTTATCTTCACTGCGCTTTTTTACCATTTCGATCACATCGACTTCAGCTTCATTTTCCAGTGCAGATGCTGTCGCTACAGGTGAGGAATTAATTGATGGTCGTTCCCGCTTTTCTCGCTCAGGCTTTTCCTCACGCTCTTTTCTTGGCGGAAAGTTTATTTCCAGGATTGAATTTGATTTGCACACCGGGGCACACTTTCTGCAAAGCTTGCATTTCTCGGCATCGATATATGCCAGGTAATTTTCGATGGTGATTGCATCATATTTGCATTCGCTCTCACATTTGCTACATCCCGTACAAGCAACCTCACAAGCTTTTTTGGCTGCGCCTCCTTTGTCCTGGTTGATGCAGGAAACATAAATCCGTCTGTTTTTACGTCCCTTTGGTCTAAGTTCCATAATATCCCGCGGACAAGCCGTGACGCAGGCATTGCATGCGGTACACTTATCTTCGATGACGACCGGCAAGCCTGTTTTTTCATCCATATACATGGCTTCAAAATCACAGGCATCTACGCACTCACCAAAGCCAAGACATCCGTATTGGCAACCGGTATCTCCTCCATACAGACTATGAGCTACGGTACAATTAGGACTACCATCGTAAATATTTACTTTTTCACGGTATTCAAAAGAACCCGAACAACGCACTACAGCAATATAAGGATCACGCTCCTCTACCTCCATGCCAAGGATGTTTGCAACATTTTGCATGGTTTCATTGCCTCCGACAGGGCAATGCAGGTCGGAAAGGTCATCTGCTTTTACACAAGCTTCTGCAAATGCCCGGCAGCCTGGGTGACCGCACCCCCCACAGTTTGTACTTGGCAATGCATCTTCAACCTCATCAATTTTTGGATCTTCGTATACCTTGAACTTGCTGGCTATAAAATACAATATAGCTGCAGCAAGAAATCCCAGAATGGTAATTGATCCGATGGTAAATAGAATCGTCTGACTCATAACTTATTTCAATCTTTTAGAATTCTAAAAGTAAACGTGCTTTTCAGTTTTTTTCTGAACAAGGTTAAAAAAAGGTAATAAATTCCGATTGAGCTTAAGGAGGCCAATCCAGAAAATACCTCATCTTTAGTCATTGACCAAGAGATAATTAACACTAATAAAAAGACAAAGAATGGCAACAAATATCCAAGGAAAAGTGCAAGCGGTCCCAGCGATTTTTCAAATGCTATTTTTACGTGATCTCCTTTTTTTAATGTTTCTCCATGATTGATGACATCAATTACCTTATTGTCAACATCAGATACAGAACAGGTCGCTTTGGTGTGGCAAGTAGCACATCCCGAGATATTGAGCAGACTCACCTTAATTGTTTGCGGTGTAATCTCTTTTATTACTCCCAAGTGTTCAATGGAATTACTAATTGTCGCTGAAGTCATTGCCCTCTACCTAAAATCAGATAGCAAATGTAGATAGACTGTTTGTTAAAAAAATTGACAATTATCAGTTTTCGGAAAAATAAACGAATAAATTCTCCTATTAGCCTTTGAATATTAAAAAATGTAATTCAAAATAATAAAAAAGCTGTTTAACAAGGTTTCCCTGGTCAAACAGCTTACATTTTCTTTTATGTATTAGAGTCCTAATTCACCTTTGATCTGGGCAACCCATTTGGCTATACGACCATCAGTTTTATCTGATTCGTTGTCTTCATCACAAACCAGTCCAAGGAACTTTCCATTTACAACTCCTTTTGATTCGTCAAACTCATAATCATCGGTTGGCCATGCGCCAAAGAATTCAGCACCAGAGTCAGCAATTCTTTCATGAATAATGCCAATAGCATCAACAAAAGTATCCGGATATCCATCAGCATCACCAGTACCGATGTAGCTAACTTTCTTGCCATTCCAATCAACGTCATCAAGGACATCGATAAAGGATTCCCAATCTTCCTGTAATTCGCCAATTTCCCATGTAGGGCAGGCAAGAATCAAAATATCATATTTGGCTAAGTCCTCCGCAGTTGCAGAATCAACATTATAAAGATCCGCATCTCCCAATGCTTTTTGTACTCGTTCAGCTACATCTTCAGTATTACCTTCAGTGGAGCCATAAAAAATTCCTATTTTTCCCATAGTATTTTATAATTGTAAAATGATCAAAATTTAAATGGTAACGGCAAATATATGCTTTTTTATATCAAATTGGCGCAATTTAATGTCATTAATTTGATTGAAATGTGACTTCAATCAAATAAATAATTTTTATTGGAGTTTATTACATTCTCAGGAGTTCTCTTGCATTTTCCATAGCCGCCTCAGTAGGATGATCGCCTCCGATCATTTTTGCAATTTCTGCTTCACGTTCGTGCAGTTGCAATTTGCGGATCTTGGAAATGGATCTTCCGTTTTCATTTTCTTTGTACACAAAATAGTGTTCATCTCCACTTGCGGCGATCTGTGGAAGATGTGTGATGACAACGACCTGGTGCCTGGATGCCATTTCTTTCATCATTTTCACCATCTTCAGTGCAATCTCACCTGAAATGCCTGAATCAATTTCATCAAAGATAATGGTTGGGAGGGATGTTTTTCCGGCGAGCATGTACTTGATGCAGAACATCAGTCGGGAAAATTCACCTCCGGAAGCCACATTCTTCAATTCATCCGGTGGAATACCTGCATTGGCACTGAATAAGATCACGATTTTATCCAGGCCATTTTCAGAAGGTGCAACCACTTGATGCTGAACCTTAATGCTGGCATGAGGCATGGCAAGTTCCTTTAAAAACATTTCAAGTTCTTTTTTAAATTCGTCAATTACTGCAAGTCTTGAATTACTCAACTCCTGACCGGCAGATCTAAGTTGCTTGTCTAGTAGATCCAATTTTTGTTTTGAACTTGCCAATTCTTCATCAAGGTTCAGGACTTTGTTTACTTTTATCCTGAGATCCTTTTGAATTTCAATTAATTCGGTCTCGGTATTTACATGGTGCTTTTGCAATAATTGAAACAGAAGGCCAAGCCTTTCCTGGATTTCCTCCTGCCTATCTTTGTCGAAATCTATTTTATGACTTTCGTTATCAATTTCTTTGGCAATGTCTTTGAGCTCATGAAGACAACTTTCCAACCTGCTCTTAAGAGGCTCAAAATGTTCGGAGATTTTACACACCTGATCCATGTTCTTTGTCACGATTTGCAATCCCGAATTCACAGAAAATTCCGAATTTTCCAATAATTCCTGGCACTCAAACAGTTTGCTTTTTATCTCTTCCGCATGTTCTATAATTTGCAGTTCTTCCTCCAAACTTTCAACTTCTCCTTCCTTTAGTGAAGCCTTGTCAAGTTCTTCAAGTAAAAAATGGTTGTAATCAGACTCCTTATTTAATTCCTCAGCATGTAGTTTTAATGCACCATATTCGGTTTCCAGCTTTTTGAAATCCCTGAAAATGTCTTTGTATTTGGCCAACAGTTCACCGTTTTGTGCGTAACCATCGATCATCCTCAATTGATGGCTGGCCGCACCTAGCAAATATGTATCACGTTGCGAGTGGACATCCACCAGGAAATTGCCGATAGTTTTCATGATGTCCAGCGTAACGGGAGTATCGTTGATGAATGCACGTGATTTTCCTGAAGAACCTATTTCCCTTCGAATGATGGTTTCATCCTGGTAGTCCAGTTCACCAGTTTCAAATTGCTCCTTTAAATTTTGGCTTGAAATATCAAAAGTTCCTTCTATAACGCATTTTTGACCTTCGTTGAATAAAACCCTTGTATCCGCCCTGTTGCCGAGTAAAAGCCCCACTGCTCCGAGCATGATCGACTTACCAGCTCCTGTTTCACCTGTAATGGTATTGAAATGGGCTGATGGACTCATCTGTAAGTTTTGGATCAGTGCATAATTTTTAATGAGCAGGCTTTTGATCATATAAATTATCTTTCTTTAATAATTGCATTCAGAATTTCTGAAGTAAATCAAGTATAAAAGTAAAATGAAGAATTAATTTCCAATAATGCTACTATATTTTTCTGTATTACTGGGATCCAAATTTACAAGTATGTTATATGCTTCCCTTTTTGTCGCAGGATTGCCTTGCTCGAAGATTTTTGCCAGTTCATTTTTTTTGGCGTCAAAAAATGAAATTTTAAGGATGCTATTGGGGATATTTCGATTTGCTGTCTGCATATCTTTCAGCACATTCACAATAAGTGTTCGCGATTCATCTTGTTTTACTTCAAATTGGTCCATGGCCAGACGATGGTACGTATATAATCCTTTTCTTATCAACCGCAAATCCTGGTTATTCAGATTTTCAACGAGCCAGTAACGATTCCGATTGCTTTGAAAAGCCTGCCACCCCGGACGATCAGATTGTTGAGCCAGGTTGACGATGTCCAATGCTTTTTTAAATTGTTCCTCACCTCCAAATTCCTGGAAGGTATCATTGTCCAGTCCTATGATAACGTATGCATAAAAGGCTAGTATAGAAGTGAGGTTACTTGTATATACATTGTCTCCAAATTCCAGAGGTGTGGATTCCACATATTCAAACTGCCAGTCCCGGTCAGCGAAATTGAAAACCAACGAGGAATAACTGGTATTGTACACTGGTCGTGTGGATTGAATCTGCACAGTGGCATTATAAAAACCAACAGCGGGCATACTTTCTATAGTTATGGCCATGTTACAGTCAATTCGTTCTTCAGGTAAATAATCATTGCTGGTCCATTTTCTATCGTTCATGAATCGGGCAAAGGCCTGCTCCATATCCCGAAAAACCTGGCGATCTGATGTTTGCGCACGCTCATCATTTACAACAACCCTACAATTGAGTTCCTGTCCGTTGATCTGATGAATTGAAAATAGGATGATTACTATTGCCCCGAAAAATTTACCCATGCATTCTTTCGATAATTTCATTGACAATATCCTTTGCTACTTCCTTTTTGGATTTTAAATCAAAATATTTGATTACCTCTCTTTTGTCAATAATCGTGATTTTGTTCGTATCATATCCGAAGCCGGCACCTTCGTCTTTTAATGAATTCAATACGATAAGATCAAAGTTTTTCGATTTGATCTTTTCTTTGGCATTCAATAGTTCATTTTCAGTTTCGAGGGCAAAGCCCACCATCAATTGTCCATTCTTTTTATTTTTCCCCAAAGTTGCGGCGATGTCTATGGTTTTTGACAGCTCCAGGTTCAGGGAGTTTTTCTGCTTTTTAATTTTTTCGGCTGCCTTTTCTACTGGTTTATAATCAGCTACAGCAGCGGCAAGCACGATTATATCTGCATCGTCAAAGGCCAGTCGGCTCTCTCTATACATCTCATCAGCGGTTATCACATCTTTTTTTGTGATATTAGGGTCTTGTATTTCCAGCTGTGCCGGTCCGCTAATAAGCGTAACCTTTGCCCCTCTTTGAGCGAGTTCTTCGGCAACGGCATAACCCATTTTTCCGCTGGAATGGTTTCCAATAAAACGGACGGGATCAATTGCTTCCTGTGTTGGTCCTGCAGTTACCAATGCCTTTTTACCATCAAGAGGTTGATCGGTTTTAAAAAAATCAATTATGATCCTGATAATTTGTTCGGGCTCAGCCATTCTGCCTTCACCAACAAGCCCACTGGCGAGTTCTCCATAAGCGGCGTCTATGATATTGTTCCCAAACTTTTTAAGAACTCCGATATTAGATGTTGTCGCAGGATGCCGATACATATCGAGATCCATGGCCGGGGCTATGAGAACCGGACACTTTGCCGACAGATATACTGCTGCCAATAAATCTTCACATATTCCATTGGCAAACTTGGCTATGGTATTGGCAGTAGCAGGAGCAATCAGGTACAAATCGGCCCAAAGTCCGAGTTCTACATGACTTGTCCATTCCCCCGAGCGCGATTTGAAAAAATCAAGATTTACCGGGTTTTTTGATAATGTTGATAATGTAAGCGGACTTATAAAATCGGTAGCAGAAGGTGTCATAACTACCTTCACATTGGCCCCCTCTTTTACTAATGATCGTATAAGTATCGCCGATTTGTATGCTGCTATACTACCGGTGACTCCGACTAAGATATTTTTTCCGCGGAGCATGGATTATACTAATAATACTCCTGACTTTCCTCTTCCTCAGGATACCTGTAAGACAACTCACCATTTAGGAATTCTTCCGCAGCAACAACAGTGGATTTTGGCATTCGCTCATAGAAGCGGGAAATTTCTATTTGTTCCCGGTTTTCAAAAATTTCTTCAAGATTATCTACGGTAGTGGCAAATTCTGCAAGTTTGGTACTAAGTTCTTCTTTGACTTTTGCAGAAATCTGACGTGCTCTTTTAGAAATAATCA